>Ga0307947_1002654_pt1 | contig 14353 bp, 13 predicted proteins | sample OrgLakmetagen232_FD_201840 | JGI IMG/M metagenome (GOLD analysis project Ga0307947, IMG submission 201840) | Saline water microbial communities from Organic Lake, Antarctica - #232 | ecosystem: Environmental > Aquatic > Non-marine Saline and Alkaline > Saline | place: Antarctica: Organic Lake...
CCCCAAACCCTCCTTCCAGTGCCCCCATCCAAACAAAAAGGGTACCAATCTGCTCCCTTTGTAAGCAGGCATCCATCTGCATACTCATCAAGACCTGAAACTGAAGTATTGCAGAGTTATGGGGCAAAAACTGAGATACGGACGTTCATGCACACGTGACCTACCAGGCACCCATTCTGTATTTTTGGGGTTAATTGCTGCTTCATTGGCTTGACTCACCCCGCGGCCTGCACCCGAGTGTGTGTGCCTCTGACTTTTGGACATGTCCACAGACCCCCCCTTTTACCCAATTTACTCAAAAAGGGTGCCAATCGACTGGGCTTGAGCTGAGGATTCCGATGATATATTTAATATTTCGTAGGAGTGACCCAGTAAATTTTCGGAGGGGGGGTCCAATAAACTCTGGACCCCCCCGGACCCCCCACCCCCCTCCGATTGGACCCATATATATATACCAATCAATAGCTCTCGACGCCAGGATCCCGAATGTATGAAATTTAATCGATTTGACACGTGTCGTCCAAAAGTTATGCTTCCTACACCCTCCTGTGTAGCTAATCAAATACTACTTTTCGTGTCTTTAAGGTTAGCATTTTCCAGCTGCGTTACAGCCCTACTTGGTTTGTTTACCTCGTTCTCATAGGTTGAGCAGCCATTCCAGGTTGAATGCCTTTGTAATCCAAACTAAAGCAAACTAATCAAATACTACCCTACCAAGAAAAAAGTCAAGCAGCCCCTTGAACAAACGGAAATGAGAGTAGACATAATAGCCTGGGCCACAAATTGTCAGGTAACAGTAACACAGGACACTGATGTTTTACACGTGAAGAGCACAAGTACCTCACCTTGCCTGCATCGCTGTCTTCAAACACAGCTTCAAGCCTGCGAGAGCAAACCAGGTAAAAGCAACCCTCTGTAACAACATTTGCGTGGGGAGCGATAGCATTGAAGCCTTGCTTGTACGACTGCTCCGGACCAATAAAAATGCACAAGCAAAATATAAAATATGCAGCACATGTCTTTTTGAGAAGAGGAGAAACAAAAGCTGTCTGTTCGGTTTTGTGGAGTAGGAGTAGTACAGCAGGAGGGCTTCAACGGCACGCAGCACCCGCCACAATCATAAGAATAGTAATTCAATACCACCGTACCTTTGCGTACTAATATTTTATTGGATTTTGCACCTTCTCCGCACCCCAATATTAATTATTTTGTCCCCTCCCCGCATCAACCCCGCAGGGTTTCTGACCCAGTTTAGCTTACCAGACAGTTTAACTGCTCTAGGATGTAGGAACCCTACGTGTGAGTTTAGGTCTGTCACCTTGCACGCAGGGCGACTTAACTAAGCCTGAGCTCTGATATGATATATGCTCTGATAATTTAAAATGTCAGTTTCGATTTCCAATCTAGATTGGTTCCAGTTTGATGAAGTGATGTGTGTGCAGTTGCCCTTAGAGTGCACTTTCAGGCCCTTCCTTAGTCCACTCCCTCTGATATTCTTAGAAGTTGCTCCTCAGAACACACTCTTGAGCACTGTTGTGCTAGGACGTGCCTGTCTAGACCTAGACGACCGAAGTGGTTGAAGCCTCTGAGTGGGAGGTAACTATTCCATGAACTTTCATATATGGGATACATATTTAGCATCGTTCTAGCCGGCCTTGATTTCACCCTTCGCACTTATTCTGCAGCTATTATTCTCTGCACGTACAACATGGACGCATATAAATTGTTGAAGCCGACCTTCGTCACACATCCTCTGCACTTATTTTGCAGCTGCTATTCTCTGCACATACAACATGGACACGTATGAATTGTTGTAGCCGACCTAGGTCACACATCCTCTGCACAGCTGTCACCTGGTATACTGGAAGTCCTTGCCCTTTACAAATCAAGGCATCATTCACTTTTCAGACATCAATTCCCTGACTCTATGCCACGCACGCACCAGGGTTCCGCACAGTTGGGCTGCAGAGAGCAAGAGAGCAAAATAAGAGCGTCAGTTAAAAAATACACACAAGGGAGGTACGTCTAAGGCAGGGAAGCTGGGTAAAAGGAATCTATGTACATAATTTGGGTTGGCCAGAACCATATATATACGGTGTATATACGGTATTTTTGGCAGGGAAATCATCAAAGCTACGGTCATATACGGTGTATATACACGGTTCTGGCCAACCCTATACATAATCACTAGCGCAGTTGGGCTGTGCAGGGGCAAAATACTGAGGCGGAGAGTATTATTAAGGGAGCAATTTCAAAGGCAGGGAATGGCGTGCTCCGCGCAGCTGGGTTGTGCAACAAGTGCAGGAGAGCAGCAAAAGAACAGACACGCTCAGATTACAATCATACGTGCAACGTTGAAACAGAGGCTGGGGCTGGGTCAATTGGGTGAAGATTTAAAAAAGGGCCTATTGTACTTATAAGCTTATAAGTGTGTGCGCTTGTGCCATGATTTTAAATGGATGCAGAGGAAAGGGCGTCTGCAGTGCTAATGCTGCAAGTCCCTTGTCACCAGATCCCCAAAACAAAGGGAATAATGAATTGGTGAGATAGAGCTGGACGGAGCCTCACTTTTGAAGGGGCCCCTCACCCTCACAATTCAAACTTCAATTGTAGGAGAGCCTTTTCCTGACTTTCTGCTCTCCGGTAATTTATGTGCACTCTATCAAATCACAAAAAACGTTATGAGGCCTATTAATGCAGGACGTTCTGGTCATCACTCCACCCACAGCAGTCAAACAAGCGGTGATTGCATTCTGAGCTCACAAAGCTGTAAAACACAGATGACTTGACTCACCATGCAGAAGTTCCCGGTCATCACTCCTACGATGCGCTGCTCCTTAGCAGTGGCAGGCACGGAAAATGTATAGCGGGTGTCTGCCTTTATGACCCCTGACCGCAGCGCCTGCGTTACGCCAGAGGGAGTGGCGCAAAACACACTAGTCTCTCTATATGCGCTATGTGGGATGCTTTGCTCAGCGTGGGTGTCTGCCCTGATGACTTTCGATCACAGCACCTGTTTTGTGCCAGGAGGAGTGGCACGGAGTACTCAAAATACAAGCATTTTTCTGTGCGCTCCTAAGCTGCTAACCCACACATTCGCAAAGCATAGTTTGTGCAAATGATATGCTGTCATTGAAATCCTGCTGTGTGATTGACATTGGTCTGGAAGGGAGAAGTAGGAGCAAACTCTCCTGTGCGTGTTGCAGCAATGCAGCTAAATCTCAGCACAAATCTCAGCACAGGCTAGACCTAGTGAGACGTACCAATGAAGATGAGATAAACAACTGCGTCCTTGCCAGGTTTAGTTCCTTCACAAATTTCCCCGACAATATCGCCCAGCCCCACAACAGCACGTACCGGCGTTTTATCCTTGGCTGCTTCGTACTTGACGAGCTCCCCTGCTGGCCACAATTTGTAAGATAGGTGTATTTGGACATCAGCTTCATGTTCCTGGATAGTTGGCTTGCAAGCAAGTGCAATCCACCAGTTCCTTCACATCGTACCTGCAGATGCTGGAAACGGTGCCAAACCGTCCTGGAGGAGGAGACCGCCAGCAAACCCAGCCATTTGCAAGCCCAGCTCCCTCCTCGATGGTGCAGGTGCTGACACAGCACCTGGGGGCCTGGAGGATGCTGAACAGGAAGCTCGTAGTGAAGATAGCCTTTGGCTGGATTTGTTGAGCAGCATCATGTTTGTGCTTCTCGTGTTTGAAGCTAGGTAACCAAATATCTAAAAAACTTGCCAACTGCGGTGGTTGCACAAAAAACTGCGATGAAACTGCCAGGAATACCTAATTACATATGATTCAAGTATCGAGATTCCAAAATAATTCATACAGACGGGAGAAGGACCGACGAACTTGGTCTGAAATCGTCAAATATATTATCATAAAATATTAGGAACCATGAGCCCCGACATTAAGCCCGTGGACGTGAACGTGATGGCCATCGCACAACACCATAGTTCCGTCCTCATCCTGGACTACGGATCGCAGTATACGCAGCTTATCACGAGGCGCATTCGGGAGGCGGGCATTTTCTCTGTACTGTTCCCCGGGGACGCGTCGATGGTGGGTCGTGTCTGAGTGAATTCTAGGCTCCGCGCTTGGCCTGGATGGCCCCTCCCCTGCCCCCTCTCACCACAGGTCCTTACAAATTTACGTTCACCCTCCTGCAGGAGCGTATTAAGGGCGCAGCGCCCAACGCGATCATCCTGTCGGGCGGGCCGAACTCCGTGCACCTCGAGGGCTCCCCTCGTGTGCCCGAGGGCTTTTTCGCTTGGGCCGAGGCCGAGAAGATCCCCATACTGGGCGTGTGCTACGGAATGCAGGTATAAAAGGGTGCGGGGGGAGTTTTAAAAACACGTGCTTGTGGGCGCACAGCACGGTGCGTAGCATCAATCCCTAAGGGAACGCCTTCTTTCCTGTCTATGCACAACCCCCCCTTTGCCTGGCTGAATCAGATGATGACTGCCATGCTGGGAGGAGAGGTCAAGGCATCAGCTCATGGCGGGGAGTACGGGCGCATGGCCATGAATATCCAGCCCGGCTCTCGGTGCTTCTCCTACTTGGAGAAGTCTGTGCAGAGCCTAAATGTGTGGATGAGCCATGGGGATGAAGTTGTGAAGCTGCCAGATGAATTCAAAGCGGTGGCCATGAGCCAGCAGGTGCGCAGCGTGCGAGTGCAAGGAACCGGCGTTAGATGACTCAATGTTAAACGCTAAGGCTGCGCCTCTACGCAGCAGGCCATTTTGCTCAGTCAAGCAGCTGTGTTTTTTTCAGGGGTACCAACAATGTCAGGTATGATGCTCTCATTCCACCATTTTTTACAAAGTCTGTGCACACGCCCTACGAACCTGCACCTGGCTTGGAATCACTTTTGCAGAGTGTTATGGTGGTCATCTACAGGTGCTTTTGTGTCCTCCAATAACGCACCCACAAACTGCCCTCAGTCGCTGCTGCCAGTATGACGTCGCACATTCTGATAAGTCCTTTAAACGTCGCACCTTACAGCACGTGCCCTTCGCGACTTGTACCATGTGCAGGGAGCCATTGTAGCAATTGAGAACCCCACCAGAAACATCTACGGCTTCCAATTCCACCCTGAAGTTGCACACACAGGTGAGGGAGCAAGCATGAAAGTCCGCTCACGTTTTGATGAGGCGCTTTATTACTTTGTAAGCACACATTACAGACTTATTTCTACGTCAAGTACCTGGTCGTTGTGGAGGCATCCTTTCATTTCACCCCGCTTTGCTTTAAGCACTCTTGTGTGATGAGGGTGCTGGCCTTTCTTTACCGTTCGGCTTGTGAAAGCGCGATGATTTGCCTTTTCTTTCTATACAGCAGCAACTGTGGTTAAAAACAGCCAAAGTAGCCCACTTTCAATCACGCCTGCCCTAAACCTGACGTGTGTAGACCTTGCATTTTTAGTTTGCATTTGTTTGCACGTTGTGTCGCAGAACGTGCACCTGCTGGCTTGTGCTTTTATTATAAGTGCAGCGCTTAATTTGCTCGTCAAAGACACTGCATGCCTGAAACAGCTGTCACGTAACATCCACGTATCTAGCACCTGTACCTAGCAGTAGCACCTGTACCTAGTAGTAGGTACAGGTACCTAGCTACGTAGGCTTAGGTTAGCAGTGGCGAATATGTGTGTGTGTGTGTGTGAGTGTGTGTGTGTACCACACATTTGTTTCACCTGTTGTTTGACCTTCAAACTTGCGAGGCTAAGAGCCCTGTCCGTAGTCACGCTTGCGTGCAGAGAGAGGCTCGGAAGCAATGATGTCGCATCTTTGGCTGTACTGCCATAGTTGTCCAATTCTCTTGTCCACCATTCCTGTAGACGCAACGTCCTGTAACGTAACGTCCTGTTATTAACGTCCTGTAACGCAACGTCCTGTAACGCAACGTCTTGAAATTAACGTCCTAAAACGTAACGTCCTGCAACGTAATGTCCGGTAACGCAACGTCTTGTAACACAACGTCCTGTAACGCAACGTCTTGTAATTAACGTCCTAAAACGTAACGTCCTGCAACGTAACGTCCGGTAACGCAACGTCTTGTAACGCAACGTCCTGTAACGTAACGTCCTGTAACGCGACGTCCATCTTACCTAAGTGGCATCTATCCAAACAGCATTCTCATTCCTGCTTGCTTGCAGAGGGAGGCATGGAGATGGTGAAGCACTTCTTGCTGACCATTGCTAACATCAAACCAGACTGGTCCATGAAGGAGGTCATCGACATGCAGATCAAGGCCATCCACGACCTGGTGCGCAACGCATGGAGCCAACTGTATTGTGTCCATCTTTTGAGTAGGCCATCCACGACCTGGTGCACTACGCTTGGAGCCACTGTACTTTGTCTATCTTTTGAGTAGGCCATCCACGACCTGGTGCGCAACGAATGGAGCCACTGTACTTTGTCTATCTTTTGAGTAGGCCATCCACGACCTGGTGCGCAACAAATGGAGCCACTGTACTTTGTCTATCTTTTGAGTAGGCCATCCACGACCTGGTGCGCAACGCATGGAGCCAACTGTATTGTGTCTATCTTTTTAGTAGGCCACCCACGACCTGGTGCACTACAAATGGAGCCAACTCTACTTTGTTTTATCTTTTTTAGTAGGCCATCCACGACCTGGTGCGCAACGCATGGAGCAATGTACTTTGTTTGATCTTTTTAGTAGGCCATCCACGACCTGGTGCGCAACGAATGGAGCCAACTCTACTTTGTTTGATCTTTTTAGTAGGCCATCCACGACCTGGTGCGCAACGCATGGAGCCAACTGTATTGTGTCTATCTTTTTAGTAGGCCACCCACGACCTGGTGCGCAACGAATGGAGCCAACTCTACTTTGTTTGATCTTTTTAGTAGGCCATCCACGACCTGGTGCGCAACGCATGGAGCAATGTACTTTGTCTATCTTTTGAGTAGGCCATCCACGACCTGGTGCGCTACGTAAGCAAAGCACTGAATAGCTGCCCTTGTTTGCACATTGTCATCATTAGCGAACGTTTTAAACACCGTGCGTGTTAATGTAGGTGGGCCCTGACGAGCACGTCATCTGTGCACTGTCCGGGGGTGTGGACAGCACTGTGGCCGCGACCCTGGTGCACAAGGCTCTGGGAGACCGCCTGCACTGTGTATTCGTGGACAATGGCCTGCTACGCTACAAGGTGAGCCAGCTTTTTCCGTGTAGGACTCTGCAAAAACAGCTCGCACGGGTGTGCCTGGACAACAGCCTGCTACGCTGCAAGGTGGCCAAGGTTCCTGAGTGCTTACGTATATGAGCAGTTTGCACGCTTGTGTGTGGATAATGGCCGCTGCTCTACAGTAAGTGTGGTGATACATGTCAACGCGCTCATTGCTAAGAATGTGCATTCACTAATGTGCTGACACAAACGTACAGAGATGCTCTCCTGTCTCGCATTGCTTGTTTGTGGGCACGTGGGCACCTTATTAATTGTATCCATGCGAGCCTGTTGTTTGTGTCCCATTTGAATGTGTTGCAAAGATGGGTCTTAATCTTGCGTGTTGTCGCTTGCATGTTCTTGTGTGCAATGCCTCCAATTACGGTGGCCTTGTGGCACTTATCTATCGAGGTTTGAAGGACAAGGTCAGCCAGGAAGCAGGTGCTTTTCTTGCACCAAGTGCAAATAGAAGAGAGAAGGCAGTAATAAACCAGGAAGGGAAGAAAGTGATCTTTTGCTTGAAACCAGGTCGAAAAAAGAAGGCATTTTTGGTTGTAGGTATAGTGTAAACACCAAAGCCAACTGGCTCCAACGACAATAAAAAACGCAGAAATGCTTTCGGGTTCAAAATGACATCTCAAGGCCAGGGTGATTTAAGAAAGGAGGTTGTGGGTGCCCCTGTACCAGCAGAGAGGCAAGAGAGCAATTGATTTGGAAATCAGGAAGCCTCAGTATGCGTCTCTTGTTAGCACTCCATCTCTTTTGCGCCTAGCTTGATGGGCGCTGGCGCGTCACAAAAGCTCTCTGCATATCTCACCCCCACACGCCCTGTAATTGCACAGCACCCATAAAGACAAGCCACCCAAAAACCGGGCAAAGCTGCCCCTCAGTAAACAGGCTCTAAGGCTACGTAACTAGCTCATCGTGCCCTCAGCGCTTTCCAGGCTATTTTGAACAAACTGAGGATTGTGGTTAATTGTGAGCTCCTAGTTAGGCCCACACACACATGCACACACAAGCGCGTGCGCGCACACACACATACACACACGCAGCTGTACATACACATAATTACATTGACTCTGCACAGACGCTGCTAACTTATGATTTGCCATTCAAGCTTCATGTACCTAAACCCCCTTCAACATTATCCTGCGCTCGCACACACAGGAGGCGGAGCGCGTGATGGACACTTTCAAGAACCACCTGCATTTGCCGGTCACAAAGATTGACCACGAAAAGGTATGTTGAACAGAGTCACCACCACAGGCAGTGGAACCGCTCCCCGTACACATAATTGTAGGATGTGGCCATGGTAACTTGGATCAAAAGAAAACAGAGGAACCGTTCAGTGGGCCTCACACATGAAGAAGGAGCTACTGTGGTATAAACACGTGGAAGTTTAATCGCATGGAGAAGGAGCTACTGTAATATAGACATGGGGAAGTGTAATCGCATGGAGAAGGAATTACTGTGGTATAAACACGGGGAAGTGTAATCGCATGGAGAAGGAGTTACTGTAATATAAACATGAGGAAGTGTAGCGCAGGCTTCATTTAAGCCAAGGGCGTTTGTGTGTAAAGGGGCAAATCTGTAAAGAGGCAAATCTTCAGAAATTGCAAGTTTGGGAATGAGATGTGTTTGATTATGATTACATTTGCCGCTCTGGCACAGAGTCCCAGCTTGCTTGCTACTGCTTGTGATCAAGATGATGACGCTTAGGCACAGCGTCCAAGCTTGTTTGCTGCTGTGTACGATTGAAATAATGTCGCTCTGGCACAGAGTCTCAGCTTGCTTGCTACTGCTTGTGATCAAGATGATCTCGCTTAGGCACAGCGTCCAAGCTTGCTTGCTACTGTGTACGATTGAAATAATGTCGCTCTGGCACAGAGTCCCAGCTTGCTTGCTACTGCTTGTGATCAAGATGATGTTGCTAAGGCACACGTTAGAGCTTGCTTGCTACTGTGTACGATTGAAATGATGTCGCTTTGGCACAGAGTCCCAGCTTGCTTGCTACTGCTTGTGATCAAGATGATCTCGCATAGGCACAGCGTTCGAGCTTGCTTGCTACTGTGTACAATTGAAATATTGTCGCTTTGGCACAGAGTCCCAGCTTGCTTGCTACTGCTTGTGATTAAGATGATCTCGCTTAGGCACAACGTTCGAGCTTGCTTGCTACTGTGTACGATTGAAATAATGTCGCTTTGGCACAGAGTCCCAGCTTGCTTGCTACTGCCTGTGATCAAGATGATGTTGCTAGGCACAACGTTTGAGCTTGCTGCACTTTACTGTTTTTTGGAAACCTCCACTGTCATAGGGGATCACTGCCATCCACCTCTTGCCTTCAGCATACCACTACCCAGCGGCATTCTTCGCCCCCTCCCAATTACACACGCAAAACATACAGTACACACACATACACACACACGGAAATACACACACAACATGACACGATACATGACAAGAGACACATAAACACAACATGCACACGCGCAAACATGCAGCAAAGGGCATTGGTCATTGGGTCACCTTTTGTGCATTGGCATTATGAGCCTTGTTCTTAACCAGCTACTGCAAGGTGTGTGTAAAACCACATGTATGAGCGTGCACACACACACACATACACACACACATACACACACATACACATGCAGGTCATGCTGTCCAAACTGAAGGGCGTGAGTGACCCTGAGGCAAAGCGCAAATTGATTGGGGGGGAATTCATTAAAGTGTTCCAGGACTTCAGGGACGGTTTGGAGAAGAGCATCAACAAGAAGCCCAAGTTCCTGGTACAAGGCACGCTGTGAGTGCATGTGTGTGTGTTGTATTTGTGTGTGTGTGTTGTGTTCGTGTGTGTGTGTGTGCGCAGATGGGATGCAGATGTGGAGTGTTGTGTGTGCGGTGCTTCAGAGCAAAGAGAGCACCATCACCAAGCCACAAAGCCCAAGTTCCTGTTCCAGGTATCCTGAGCTTGGATGTGCGTGTGTGTGCGTGCGTGTGCGTGTGTGTGCGTGAGCGTGTGTGGAAGTATGTGTTTATTTGGGATGTGAGTGTGGTTGTGGGTGTGGATATGAGTGAGCGTGTGGGTGGGTGTGTGGGTGTGGGGCACAAGAGTAATAACGAAAGTCTGGGCACATCTAGTACAAGTTAGCTGTGAGTGTTAGGGTGCGGGATTGATCTTTTTGAGTTTGACAGGCTGGCGTCGACACTCACTGTGTGTAACGGCTGAATGGTGTGTAACGGTTGAATGGTGCGTAACTGCTGAATGGTGTGTAACGGCTGAATGGTGTGTAACGGCTGAATGGTGTAACGGCTGAATGGTGTGTAACGGCTGAATGGTGTGTAACGGCTGAATGGTGTGTAACAGCTGTATGGCGTGTAACGGCTGAATGGTGTGTAACGGTTGAATGGTGTGTAACGGCTGAATGGTGTGTAACGGCTGAATGGTGTGTAACGGCTGAATGGTGTGTAACAGCTGTATGGCGTGTAACGGCTGAAAGGTGTGCTTGTGGAACAAGAGTGGTATACTGTAGGGTACTTATATCACCGCGCTACGCGAACTTTTTTGACCCCCTCGCAATCTAAGTTACAAGGGCCTCGCGAAGCTCGCATTGTAATTAATTTATTTTAAGTACGACAGGGACAGGCAATCCAACGGACCAAGGCCCCCAAGGTGGACAAACAGCTTAGCAGGCTGGCCCTCTATTGGGGAGGAAGGACCAAGAGGAAGGGCGCCTTCATTCCCTTCCCATGTGCACGCACGCACACTTCCCTGCATGCATACACACATACACACACACACCTACGTGCATGCACATACGTACGTGCATGCACACACGTACGCGCGTGCACACATACACACATGCACACACATACACACGCACGCACAAGTACACAATGCATGCACGCATTTATGCACACAAGCGTACACACACGCACGTACACAACGCACGCTCACACGTACGCGCATGCACACACACACACGCACACAAACACGCACACAAACACGCACGTACGCGCATGCACGCACGCACACGTGCGCAAGCACGCATACGTACGCGTGCACACGCGCGTGCATACACATGTAGGTGGAGCTCATAGGGCCAGAAGGCCCTCGCATAGGCTCGCATTTGTTTTTAAATGTGTTGCCCCCCTCGCATTGCTCGCATTGGGGCTTCTTAATTGGGTTTTTCAAACCTCGGATTGGTTTACGGTACCCTACAGTATGCAGTACCCGGACCTGGAATGCATTCTGCTTGTTCTTGGTCGGTGTGCTGTTGTGTTTGCTCTCTTTCGTTACTTACAACACTTGAGTCTCCACTCTGCATTTGTGTAGCATGTCACACCTTGTACACGCGTGCATGCACACACACACACACGCACACACACACACGCACGCACACACACACGCACGCACGCACGCACGCTGTTTACTTGCAGCCTGTAAGCATACAACAGCCTGTACTCATGTAATAGGTCACCTGTTTACTTTTGTTTAAGCACTCTATTGCAGTGCTCTAAAGCACGCTTAAGCAGCTCTTCTCCCTTGTTTCCTTGTAGGCATGATTGTTGAATCGTGGTGCGTTTGTGTGTCCCTCATCCGATCAGGTACCCTGATGTCATCGAGTCCTGTCCGCCCCCCGGCAGCGGCCAAAAGCACAGCCACACCATCAAGTCCCACCACAACGTCGGAGGCCTTCCCAAAGACCTTCAGTTCACGTTGATTGAGCCTTTTCGGGAACTGTTCAAGGATGAGGTACGTGTGTGTGGGTGTGTGTGTGTGTGTGTGGGTGTGCGTGTGGGTGGGTGTGCGTGTGGGTGTGGGTGTGGGTGTGTATGGGTGTGCGTGTGGGTGTGCGTGCGTGCGTGCGTGCGTGTGTGTGGGTGTTTGTGTGCGTGCATGTGTGTGCGTGCATGTGGGTGTGTGCACGTGTGTGTGCTGTATGTGTGCATGGGTGTATGTGATATCAAAACACGTGAGCGTTTATGGCTATAATAGGTGGGACCTTGCCTCCCCACATACGCACATGTGTGTGTTGTGTTTGCTGGTATAAGGTACAGACGGGAAAGGAAGATTTGGCCTTGGGTTTCTGGTCTGTTCCAATCCAATGTCCTTACCTTAACTTGGTTCAGCTCCTCCTTCACATCAGCCTAACTTACACACATGTAGAGACTGAAATAGCCTACTGACACACACGCAGAGACTGAAACCCCTCATACACTATAAACATCCAACCAAATTTGAGAGTCACTCCGAAATTGTGCACACACGCACAGACACAAACACACTCACACGCACAGACAATGACACACTCACACGCGCACACACAGACACACAAACACACACGCAATACGCAGGTGCGCGAGGTTGGGCGCCTGTTGGGTGTGCCTCCCCGCTTCATCAGCCGTCACCCCTTCCCAGGCCCTGGCTTGGCGGTGAGAGAAGGCTTGGCCAGATCCGTGTATCTGCATCGTGTATGACCGTATGTATGTAGGCGTGGGGAGGTCGCACACTTTTGTAGGGGACCTTGTCCAACTTCTTGGGGTACTGTTCAGCAGTAGCACCCTTGCATTAGCCCGCACTTGTCGTCTTTGCACATAGTCATGCGGGAAAAAATCGTCTTATCATACAGTCATGCGGCTAGCGTTGTGTGTTCAGTATTTTGCTTGACTTGGTTGCCCTCGCGAGTGCGTGTGATGGGAGACATCACAGAGAGCAGCAAGCCGGACTGCCTACAAGAGGGAGGGCAACAAGCCATCACAAAGGCTAGCGTTGCGTACACAATCAACTGCTCATTTGCTTGACTCGGTTGCCCTCGCAAGTGCGTGTGATGGGAGACATCACAGAGAGCAGCAAGCCGGACTGCCTGCAAGAGGGAGGGCAACAAGCCATCACAAAGGCTAGCGTTGCGTACACAATCCACTGCTCAGTATTTTGCTTGACTCGGTTGCCATCGCAGGTGCGTGTGATGGGAGACATCACGGAGGGCGACAAGCTGGACTGCTTGCGAGAAGCTGACGAGATCTTCATCGAGTGTATCAAGGAGTACGACCTGTATGACGAGATCTGGCAGGTGGGCGACAGCCGTGTTGACCTGGGCCTCTGACTCTAGCTGGTCCTGAGCTGTTGATTTTAGCTATTCCTGAGCTATTGATTTCAGCTAGTCCTGAGCTGTTGATTTTAGCTAGTCCTGAGCTGTTGATTTTAGCTAGTCCTGAGCTGCTAATTTTAGCTAGTCCTGAACTGTTGTTTTAGCTAGTCCTGAGCCGTTGATTTTAGCTAGTCCTGAGCTGTTGATTTTAGCTAGTCACACTCTGCTCTCTCCTGTCCCTCCACCCCTCCCCCCTCCCTGTTACATTTCGCTGCCTTGTCCCGTCCTGCCCCTTAGCTGCTGCTTTGAGACAGTCACACCCTGCTCTCTCTCTCTCTCTCTCTCTCTCTCTCTCTCTTTCTCTCTCTCTCTCTCTCTCCTGCCCCTCCACCCCTTCGACCCTGCCTTGCATTTGGCACCCTGTCCTGCTAACATCCTCTAATACTCACCTACACCCTGTCCTCATAACAGCACGCTTCCAGGCTCCTCCTTGTAACCCTATCTTTCAACTCTCCTTTATTACCACCCCAAACATCCTGGATTCACACCCCGAGTTCCTCTTGTGTGAAGTCGTCTCTCTGTCATCCTCGGCCGTTTCATAAAATACTCCCTTTTCTCCCCCCCCCTCCATCTTCTCTCGTACCTAGAGCTCCACCACTCTTCTACCTCACGCATACCACCTCACACACCGCACACTGCACACTGCTGCACACAATCAGCCTTCTACTAGCCCCCTTTTCACACACGCGTACTTTTGGGATGTACGGCACAAACACACACATACGCACTTACGCACACACAAATAATTATTTAGCCTTTGCTTGCAATGCCCTATTACTTCCTCAGGCGTTTGCCGTTTTCTTGCCCATCAAGTCCGTGGGCGTGCAAGGCGACCAGCGCACGCACAACTACGTGCTCGCACTGCGTGCGGTGTGCAGCAGTGATGGAATGACTGCTGATTGGTACCCCTTCACCCCTGCCTTCATGCGTGACGTGTCGACACGCATCTGCAACAAGGTATGCATGCTTTTGGGCTTGGGCGTTTGTGTGTGTGTGTGTGTGGGGGGGGGG
>Ga0307947_1002656_pt1 | contig 14343 bp, 21 predicted proteins | sample OrgLakmetagen232_FD_201840 | JGI IMG/M metagenome (GOLD analysis project Ga0307947, IMG submission 201840) | Saline water microbial communities from Organic Lake, Antarctica - #232 | ecosystem: Environmental > Aquatic > Non-marine Saline and Alkaline > Saline | place: Antarctica: Organic Lake...
AAGTCACAAGCCTGTGTTGCCTCTCTACCTTCGCTTGGATATTTCCGACAATCTCAGCCGTGCACTTTCTTGCCTTCGCCTTTCTGGCCATAACGTTCTGGTCCAAAGAATGCGTCATAACAGGAATAGAAGGCCTTCTTATTTCTTATGAGCTCAGAATCTGTGACTGGCACACTGTTCAGGATGAGGAACACACTTAACTGGACTGTCCGCATGAACATCTTGTTAGCCTTCGCACACAGCACCGCCAGCTGGTATTCCCACCTCAGTATGAGGATAGCCCAACTCGTTTGATGACTTTTTTGAACCAGCCAGATATGTAGGCGTTTTTTGTGGCTGAGTGCCTGCCCTTTTCCCTTGATTTTTCTGATGCCTTATTCTTCGTTTGGTTATTACAGGGTTGGAAAAAGCCTTTTTCCAACCTTCTGCTGATGCCCCCCAGAGGCATATGATAGCGATGTAATCTTACCTTGCCTGAGCAGTTGTAAATGGGCCTTGCGGTGGAGGAGCTTTACGGTACTCGGTACCAAGGTGGTGGCTCCTTTTCATTAATTAATGTGGGAAGTGGCTTTCACTGCCTGCTGCCTGCGTAATTTTTTCTCTTTTTTTCTGGGCCTTGTAAATAATTTACCGGCATCTCACGATGCAAACGAAATAGAACTAGCAATTTTGGTCAACAAGAACCCTCGTGACACTTTAAGTCCTTTTCCCAATCAGTGCTGCATCATGGCATGTACTCATGTAGTGTGTAAGGAATAAACAACTTGTCATGAATATGAAAAACTTAGTCAGGTCAGGGTATCAACTATGATAACTGTCAAGGGTGCTGGGCTTCCAATCACGTAATTAATTCCCCTTGTCGTGCCTCCTCCTTCTCCTTCTCCTCCTCCTCCTCCTCCTCCTCCACAAATCCAACGGCTTCATTCTGCTGAAGAATGCGCATTAAGCTCCGTGCCTTTGAGGCCTCGGCGTCTTTCCTTGTGTTGACCTGCGTACACACAATACAGAACAGGGAACAAAAGGTTTTGTCCCAGCTCATCATGTAACAAGCAGGTGAGGGCCGTCATCTACAAAAAAAATGACAAAAAGGGGATGCTGGTGATGCAGAAGATGGGCTCCCGCGCAATGAGTTCAGATCACAGGCTTACCTTAGCATGAGGTGCATCTTGGAACTTTGAATTGGATTTAAAGTGATGCAGCGATGCGTAGTGGGGGGAACCCTGCTGCTCTCGCTGTTCAGTCTCAAGGTTGAACGGCTTTGGGACTGTGAAGAGCTGAGGATTTCCTTTGGGGTGTTGCCGCCACACCTGGAGCCGGAAGACAAATTAAGATTTGACAAACTCGCTTTCATTTTTCATTATCATGCATCTGTATTCTTTCTTTGGATGCATCAGAACCTTTTTCCGCCCATGCAGGATCTTGAAACTCTTAAGTCAACCTTGAATTTGATGGGAACGCAATACCTCCTCCTGCCGTCTCTGCTCTTCCTCCTTCTTCCTTTTGGCCAGCTCTTGCAGTTCAGCATAACGGCTCAGACCTGGAATGTTGGCAGAGGGCTCCTGTAACCAAGAAGGCAAAAAATGCAGGATTAAAATGGTGGGAAAGAGTGTCGGGCATGAGCGTGGTAGGCAAGGTGGAAAGGAGGGCCGAGCATAGGATAGAGGCAGCATTCAAAGTGAGAACCGAGTAAAAAGTTCCAGTGGAAATGCATGAGCAGATTTATTTTTGTCCTTAGTTTTAGGCACACAAAAACACTTTTGCACCCACACCCATGACAACAGTCATACCGGCATCGGTGGTGGTCCTTTGTTGACCTCTGGCGTGAAGGTGCATTCCCTCAGCTCCTCATACTCTCTCTGAGCACGAAGCTCCTGAAGCCTGGCATTGTGCATCTGCGGTTTGGCAGAATAGAAAGAGCCAGCTTGCAACACAAGAGGCCATAGGCAGGAAGTACACCATCGGACAGCGCTTCATACTGCAGCGGCGCGCTGTGCAAGCAGCAGGTCACATTCTACATGGTATTGAATGTGCATCCCTAGCTTAGGCACGACTTGACTCCTCCACACCACCACCTGATTGACCTATCCCTTGTGCACTGTCTCAGTTCTCTTAAAAGAGTTGACCTGTCCATTAGCTGAAAGGTGCCAATTAGCCCACCTTGGTACTTGTGTCTTGATCCAAGCGATCCAGCAGGCTAGGTGCTCCCATTTGGCGGCGCTGGTTGGCCAGGGCCAAGCTGTTGTGGTCCAGGCTGGGCTTGAAAGTGCAGTCCTCCTGGTGGCGTTCGAGCACAGCTTGGGACGCACGTGCACGCTCCCGAGCACCTTTTTCATTGCTGTACAGGTCCTCCACCGTGTGGCTCTGCATGATGACGTTTGTGTGTTTGTGTGTTTGTGTGTTTGTGTGTGTGTGTGTCTATGTGTGTGTGATGTAATTTATAAAGCAGAACTAGTATGTATGAACATGCAAGGCAAGGAGAACCTCACTGTCTTTTTTTGCCCACGCTGCTGGTAACTCGTCTCATACTATCTGTGCATACTCGCCTCGTAAATTTGCGACCAAAACATGACAGTGACCTCGCGATGTTCTCTGCGTTTCACCGAAATTTCTGAAGCATGTAGTACTCAGGACATTGAGAATATGGTATGTGGCCCCCTCACCTTTCCCATAGCGCGGGAGCGTGGGTTGATGTCAGGTGCAAAGCTGTACTGTGCGTAGTGGTGCTCCCTCAGGGCCTCCTTCAGGGCCTGACCGTGCCTGACATCTTGGTAGGCAAGCTTGGTGAGGCGATCTGAAGTATTATCCCAGTCCTCACTGTGGTGTGCGCCCGCAAGTGCGGTGTTAACAGTCAGTGTCAAGATTCTGAGCATGCAGCGCTGAGCAGCTGTCATATTTATATCCTGAGCAATCCTGCACACAGCTGCAATCGAAATCCCTCGAATTCCCAGTGCCGTTTGACGTCTCCTAGTCAGTATGGCGATTTGAAACATGTGTAGCTGATCAGCAATTTGCCCAGCTCCCCAGCATGAAACTGTAAGTGACACACACACACCTGTTCCAGCTACCACTATCCCTTCTGCTGCCTGCCAAGTTCAATCGAGGAGTGAAAGTGCAGTCACCTCCCTCGACGAGGCTGCGGTACACGGCCTTTTTCTCTGCCGCCAGTGCTGCCAAGTACTGTTGCCGCTGTTGTATTAGAGGGTATGGGTGGATAATACGGTGAAACCTTGAATGCACAGCTTGACTCACAGAATGTACTGATACATGCTCTTATGGTGTGACCTTGAAGTTATAATCACAAAATTGGGCCAGTGTATATGCTCAGTCTTGCAAATTTGTCTATTAGGATGGCAATCACCTGTAGGAAAGCGATAGGCAGCTCCCCACTGGTCTCAAGCAGGGCGCGGCTCCGGTCATTAATGCAAGGTGCAAAAGTGCATGCAGCATCAGCACCAAAATCCACGGCCCTGCACAGTTAATTACGACAGATCAGGGTCAAAACACGGGGTTTTGATCTCAAGAGGGTCTGACCTACCGATAGATGACTTGCCTGAAGATGTACGCAAGTGTCATCTCAGTGCAAGCCGTCACATGTTATCTTAACCAGTGCCTACATGCAAAAACAACCTGTTGGGACCTGGATGGAGGTTAATTTCCTCCCAGTTTTGAACAAGAACCAAGGCCAGACACATTCATGATGAATGTGTTCATCACTTTAGAACAACAAGAGCAAGCATATTATACAGCTCGGCACCTACCTTGCCCGCTGCTTAGCCTCCATCGCCTCATAGTGCAAACGCTCCCCAGGCTGGATGCCCTCCAGGTTTTGGTACTTACTGTGCTTGTGCGCCATCATTTGCAGGGAGCGCGGGTTTATTAAGGGCTTGAAATTTACTGCTTCCTGATCCTCCTGCAGGTGTTTTAAATTGTAAGGAGGGTTGAGCAAGGGGATCGAGGCAAATCACAAACATGTCACAGAGGGAGCAAAAATTTGAATGCAACAGCCAAACAAAGGTGATTTCGTTATCTAAACCAGCAAATTAGAGCAAGCTTGTTGGAATTTGGTTATTGGCCCCTTCAAACAGCCACACACAACACAAACTACCAGCGAGCGCAACACAACTTCAATAAAAAGGCCTGCAACCTGCATTTTGGTACTGCATCACAAACAATTGAACACAAGCAAACAACAGAGCTTGAGCTTACTACCTCGGCTTTAGCTATGACCAGTAGCAGCACCAATGCTTTTTCCACCCACCAAAGAGATGCGTGCCCGAGAGAGGTGCTCATTCTAGTTGCGCAGCACCTCAGCCAAACGCTTGTGCAACTATCAATGCTTTTTCCACCCACCAAAGAGATGCGTGCCCGAGAGAGGTGCTCATTCTTGTTGCGCAGCACCTCAGCCACACGCTTGTGCAAGGGCGCGCGGCCCGTGCTAGAAGGCCGCTGCTTGCCGTTGGCGGTGTTGTTGATGCAAGGCTGGAAAGTGCAGCCTTCTAGCTGAGCAACCTCACGTTCTTGCAACAGCTTTTCCCTGCAGGTTGTGTGCGTGTTTGTGCCGTGCTTAAAGCTGTGTCCAGTCAGCTTCCTGGACACACTCTCGTTTCTTATTTGCATGCGTCACAGAAGCATGGAGACAGCATGCAGGTCTGCTTGCATACGCACAAAGCTAAAGGGCCTAACATGACCTTACAAATACAAGATCTTGCAATGATACGATAATCTGCAGCCACCGCCAAGTACACAAGCCCTGAACTAGTAACCTGCTGCAGTGTTGAGCAAGCACGTCCACCCTGTTATCGTTTGAGCCACGAGCACGCGTACGCACCTTTTCTCCTCCCAAGCAAGCTTCTTTTGGTACAAGCGGTCGTGCACAGGCACCTCCTGACTGTTGGGGCGTACAGCACACGGGCTGGGCGGTCTGCTGCTCAGCTTAGGCTGAAAAGTGCACTCACGCAACTTCTGCTCTTCGACCTCCTTGCGCATCTGTAGCAAGGGTTAATCGGTGCCTCTTCAAGTTATGCACACAAGCATCATTGCTGATGGCACGGTGCAAAGCATAAGGAAGAGCCGGGAAAGGGTCGGATCATAAACAACAAAAATATCGTTGACAAGAGAGTCTAAGGCTTATAAGCGAGGCAAAATAAGCACAAAGACATGTGCCTCAGCAGCAGTAAAGTGTTCAGTTTTGGTTCAGGACGTGCTTTTGGCAGATCAGAGGTTGGTCATCCATGTCACATGCTGTTCTAATCGTACCTGCTCGTACTTCCGCATGCGCACTGCCTTTGGCAAAGCCAGCATCATCATCCGTGTTTCCCTGTACAGCATAGGGATGCATGCCTTTACGGGAATTATTTGAGCAACTTGCTTGCATGGCAGACGAATAGAGTCAGAATCACAGAGAACGTGTAGGTTTATTTAGGTCCATATCATGAGACCACCGTGTGCAGGCCATTAATGAATGTGGCTATTCAGCATGAAGCCGCTACTGCAGCAGCAGACTTGACCGCAGTGCTCAACAGCAAATGCTCAATACCTATCTATAGTAATGCAACAAAATCTGTTGTACCATGGAAGTTCATCCTGTGTGATTGATGGTAGACCTTTGTGAAAGCCAGGACTTAATCTCATTAGGATGCTCCTGTCTCGCGCCCATCCCTGGGCCAAAAAGACGCACCTGTCCTTTGGGTATGACATCTCAGTGATGCTCCGACTCATCTCGTTCATCTCTGGCTTGAAGGTGAATTCGGGTGAGGCTCCCACATCACTGCCACAGCCGCTACCGCTGCCCCGGCGCACGTGGGGAGCAGAGCTAGGGCGCTCCTGTGCGTGTGTTTTTGTGTGCATTAATTTAAATCAAGTTAGCTTGCATGTGTGCAAAGGCAAATAGGGGGTCCTTTGCAAGCGCTCAGAGCAACCCTCAGATCAGCAACGCAATCAATTCACTCCAAGCTAACATCCAAACCCACAGCTCATTTTGGATTCCTTGACTGGATTACTTTTTGCAAGCAACATCAAACCAAAAACATCTCCCCCAAAGCAGTTGACCTATTGCTACATGATCAAAGATGTGAGAGCACGCACACAAGAGCACAAATTGTCAGACTGTATGCACCCTCAGATCCCTTGGCTAGCACTGCCCTCCTGCCTAATGGTCTGTGCGCGTACAAAGTGTGGACTTGTAGCTGGCCATCTGACTTCATTCCTCCTCCTCCTCCTCCTCCTCCTCCTCCTCCTCCTCCTCCTCGTCCTCCTCCCCCTCCTCTGACTTACCTTTGGCACACAGCGCCCAAAAGCCGTGGCCGGCGCAGCAGTGGGACGAGCAGGCACCCTGTCCCTGGTGCCTCTAGGAGTGACCGCACTACGACCCCCACCCCCACCCTTAGGATGCCATTCCACAGGCCCCTCTCCATCCCCCGCACTCGATGATGGCCCGTAGAGTTTGTTCTGAAGTGTGCTTGCCATGCCTTGCTCTGACCTGTCCCTGCGTCCTCCACTAGCAGCTGGATGAGCAGGTTGAGCAGCCTGTGAGAGGCGGTGCCTGCTGGTAGGCCTGCCGCCTTCCTGTGCCCTACCACGACCACCCCCAGCTCCTCCTAGCTTGTGTGCGTCAGAGCATGTTGGGTTGCTGGGTTGGGAATGTTTGGATTGCTGAGCACCTAGGGGTATGCCCTGTTGCTGCCGCTGTTGCTGTTGGACGTGCTGCTGAGGCTGAGGGGGGTTTAAAGCTGTCCCTTGGACACCACGATGTGGGACGCTGCCTCCTCTTTGAACGTGCTGCTGCTCTTCATCTGGTTGTAACATGATGTGTTCCTGCCCCCCCTGCAGCCCACCCCCCCAACTTTGGCTAGGAGACGAGGCTGCAGGCTCTGATTGCACGGAAGGGCCCCCGTGGCTGTCCTCCTCCACCGTATTCTGGAGCTGCTTGGCTGCTGCCACCTCCTGCATTGTTTGTGCCATAAGTCCACCGATTGTTTCATGTACACAAAACAATACGCCTACAAGCACGCTTCTTAAACCCTCACTTCCTTTGCTTTAGGGACGGACACAGAGATATCCTGCTGCACTCGCTCCCCTCCTCGTTGGTCACCAGCCGTGCACTCTTGCTACCCTGCCCGGACACAAACACGGCTCCCCCTGTGCTACTGCTGATACTACTGATACTGCGAATGAAACTTTGCTTTCGCATTCAAGCCAGATGACTTGACGAAATGAGTTGAATAAGCATTGGTTATAGAAGTGCCAGAGAGATCAAGCCAGCACAGCGCACCTCGTGATGCATCCTAATCTGCTGCTGGATTTGCGCCAGCTGCTGCCGCACGTCGCTGGTGCTGGTGCTGGGAGTGGGGCTTGCTGCTCGGGCACGGCTGCTGCTGGGAGCAGTGCCTGCACTGCTGAGGGCTCGCGGACTGTGGGCCTGCTTGGACGTGGCACCCCCCTCCTCGGCAACGCTCCCTGTGTGAACGGGGGAAGTGGAGGAAGGGACGTGTGCATGCACAACTTTTTTGTAATGTGAGGCAGAGGCTAATACAAGCTGCACATGTCAGGTCTGCTGGCTATTGTACTGTCTTTTTACGTCTTGTGTGTGTGTGAGTGTGAGTTTGTGTGTGTGTGTGTGTGTAACCGTAAAGCAAATTGCGTACCTTTTCCTCATCTTTTTGTTAAACTCATGGAAGGTGCTGTCATAGATTTGACTGGAGCACTCTTCCATACATTCATTGGCCATCCTCCATCAATACACACATACACACACACTCACCAATCGTGTGCTGCACGCTTGCTGTATCTGACTGGGATGCGCTTTGTACTGAGCTGGCAGCCCACAAGTCACTGATGTCAAAGGGGCCATCCCCTGCACCTTGCCCCAAAGTGATTTGGTGCATCGCCTACACGCATACGCAGAGCCAGAGCATGTGATGAGCAACGATAATGACATATACATCCCACGTAGCACGCTTAATCATCCTTCTTGTGTTGTAACTTAGCACCCCCCGGCAGATTCCTCATTTTGTGTACCCAAAATCTCTGGGCCCTTGCACCGCCTCTTCACTTTTAATTACCTAGTCACACACGTTTCCCTTTGTGTCCTCTCGCTTTTTCTCGCACGTCACTCCCGTACATACATAACATGGCTCACCTGCGCCATGCGTTCCTCCAATGATCTCAGATCACCGGCACGAGCGCCCTTTTTTGTCTGCTGCGGGCCCCCTGCCCCTACCCCTCCTCCACTCTCCTCCGTGTCCCCGCTGCTCCCCCCTGCGCTGTTGCTGCTGCCTCCCTGTCCACTGCCAGCACTCATGGAGTAGCTGCCACTGCTGCCCCCCTGCTGCCCTGCATAGGGGTAACCCCTGCTGCCTGCCCCATGACTATGACTGCTCACGCTTGCACTGTCCCCCTCTGCTCCTGTTTCCAAACGCTGCCGCTTTCCCCCGCTGCTGCTACTGCTGCTGCCCTCGTGGAGCTGCTGCGGCTGCCCTGCTGCAAAGATGGGGCTGCCACGGGCCACTCCGGGGTTGTGGCCAAAGCTGAAGTTGTCTGCCACACCCAAACTGCTGTGTCCTTGACCCTGTATTGATGTGCCCCAGAGTGCGCATGCGCGAGTGTTGGATTATGTGTATGCACGTACATTAAGAAACACAAATTCTCATTCCTGGCTTTCGAAATGTTGATGTTGTAAGGTAACGAGCAAGGACCTGGGCTCCAGGAATCCATCCTCTGTGGCAATGCAACTCTGCCTTTTTTCCTGCACTTTGACCAGAGGGCCAGGGGGGGAAGCATTGCCCCAAAAACGCCACCACAAGTACCTGTGTTTGTTGAGGTGAGTCAGCCTGGTCCTCCGCGTAGGGCTCAGCCAGGGCCTCCTCCACCATGTGTCCTAGCCCCTGTGACAGGCTGCCTATACCGCTCTGCCACTCAGAGCTCTTGTTGCCTTGCAAGGAGGTCTGCTCTGCTAGCTGCTGCTGCAGCAAGCCTTGGAATCCCCTCGGAGGGCTGAGCTGCCTCTGCCACTGCTGCTGCTGTGACGTTGACTTCAAGGGGCTGTCCTGGACTGCACCCGGCGTCTCCTCTTCGATCGTGGCCATGCCTGTACCTGCAGGAGCCCCCCCTCCCCCTCGCAAAATCATGGCACTGCCACTGCTGGCTTCACTGTTGGAGCGATCTCTGCTGCTCCCATTGTGGGCGGGAAGCACAGTTGCACCTAGGTCTGCCGCCTCGTAAACCATTGAGCTCATTGAACTTCCAGGCGAAAGCAGCTCTCCCTCCCCTGCACTGTCTCCATCGCTACTATCTCCCACTGTTGCTGCCATTGTACTTGCCGTGGCGCCTACAAGGATAATTGGTGTAAAGATAGTACTAAGGTGTTGCGGGCTTTGTGACAAATGGACAAAAGGGCGTGGTCGTGAAGACGTAGTAATAAATAAGGACTGTGCTTTTGCTGATACTCGTACCCTGCTGCGCCATACGGCGCTGGATGAGGAGCTGCTGTATTCTATCATGCTTGCTGCTAGTCACAGGCCTGGCCCTCGCTGCTGCATCTTCTTGCTGGCTACCGGATTGACTGGGCTGGTTTGGCTGGGTCAAACCAAAGCTCTGGCGCCGTTGCTGCAGCAGCGCCTTCACGCGTTCTTCACGGCTCATGTGTGTGCTATCCATGCATGGTGCTAGGAAGAGTAGAAAGCGTGTTTGAATTGTGAAAGGGAGGAGGTATCATTGTGTTTGTTTCATTCACATTTGCATATGTGTGTATGTGTGTGTGTGTGTGTATGCGCGCATGTGTGTCTGTGTGAGTGTGTGTGTGTTTGTGCGTGTGCGTACGCGTGCGTATGTGTGTGTGTGTGTGTTTGTGTGTGTGTGTGTGTGTTGTGTGTGTGTGTATGTGTGTGTGTGTGTGTGTGTGTGTGTGTGTGACTTAAACAACGCGTTGACTCGACATTTCCCCTCCCCGATTGCCATGCCATCCATAGCCAGGATGCACCTTTTGTATTCGTTTCGCTTAACTCCACCTCTCCTTCTGCTTTCCGCCTATGGAGACCGGACTGTCGAACGGCTGCTCCTGAAATAAATTCAAGATTAATGGAAATTTATATGGCAGTATGGAAATGATCATTCACTTTCCCGATCAAAACGTGTCAATGCCACCATAAATAAACGACAAACAACAAATTGACGAAAATGTGTCTTAATTCCATTACATGATACCGTGCTCTGATTTGAATTTCGTGGAAAGGTTACGTTCCAAATTACTTGGAAATGCTACGTTCCAAAAATTTCCATTTGAGGATAGGCCCGATGAACCTTTTCTGGTGCTGGTCGACGTTCACCCTCGCTTACACTCGAGGAAGACATAATAACTAGCAATGCCTGATCGATGGTTCCAGTTGACCATCATGTACATTGTACTCAGGACAATTTCAATACAACTCTTGAAAAGTATGTTTACCTGTCTTTATAGCAGTTATATTTGGCCTCAGCTGGAACGAAGGAGCCTGCAATTCTCTGATTACCTTTTCGTCCCTTGCTTAGTAGGACGCCCGGGAAGAGAAAGTTACATGAAAATCAAGTTGTTTGGAAGAACATAAACCGCTCAATTCAAAACCAAAAAGACCTTCCTTTGTGACCGCCTTCCAAGAGCAGCATAATACAAGTAGCAAAATACAGGACGGTAAAAGCTAAAGCCTCAGTATGCAGTTTACGAAAAGCAAAGACCCAAAACTTAAGCCTCCAAAAAAATATTTTGATGACAATATTTGCTTCGAGAGGAATACACACACACACACACACACACACACACACACACACGCACACACACATACACACACACACACATACACTCATTTACAAAAAGGGAGCTATTGTATAAATATTTTTGCAAGTATTGTCATGGACGAGATACGACCTCACGAAATTTCCTTGAAGAATTTGATGGTGTCTTCCAGCGCCTCAACAAACGTGTTGACTTCCTCAGGGGTGTTGTAAATGTATGCACTAGCACGCGCGCTGGCATTGATACCCATGTGCCTGCACGCAGTAGAGCAACAAGGTGGCCAGGGAAAGTCTTCAACACATGGCCGGTAGGTGTTGCCAATAGAAATAGGGCAGCACAACCCTACACCTAAGCAACTGCATATACTTTGCCACACTCTCATTTCCTCCCTGCATTGCGCGTAAATCATATCATAACCCCTTTCCTGCAACCTACTCTGCTGCCCTTACCTGTGCACGGGCTGCGTGCAGTGATGCCCTGAGCGCACAGCAACGCCTGAGGCATCAAGCAGCGTGGATAAATCAGTGGCGTGCAGGCCTTCTACATTAAAGGTAGCCAGCGCTGCACGCCCGCGAGGCCCAGCAGCTGCAGGAGAGGGCCCATACACTTGCACACCCTTGACCTTGGCTGTGCGGTCGTACAGGTAGCTGCAACCAAGAAACAAGAAGGACGATGAGAATGAAATGCATGGACCCTATTATGTTGAGGCGGAATTTACCGCATACCTGTGCATAATGCAAGATTGCTTGCCAGCCAACTCTCTTGAGAGTAGGTTGCAGCAGAGCTCGTTCACAAATTTGTGCACGACTGAGCTTGAAGGCTCCTGCCCTGACAAGTAGGGTGTGATCCTGCGGATCACAAAAAGTGGGGCGGATCCTGCGCTGCAACCTGCATTGAAGTTGTACCTAATGTAGTGAAAGTGATTCAGGGGGGGCTGCACTCCCTCTGCACCCCATTGCTCCTGTTCAACCATTTCTGAGATGGCAGCCTGATCTTTGCAATGAAGAGCGGCATTCTAATGTTAGACAATTCAGGGGGGGCTGCGCCCCCCCTGCACCCCCCCGCTCTTGCATTTGCACAGCCCCTGTCATACCATACCGTGTCTGTAGCTGTTTGCTTGCCAATGGTGTGTCAGACCTCCAATATACACCTCAACAGCTGTGTGTCATGTGAGCGAGCAATTCAGGGGGCTGCAATCCTTCTGAACTGCTCCTCTGAACGCCTGAGCTCCATACGGTTGTTCAGAGCCACCACCTCTGACTGGGCTGTTGCTTCCTGTGCCTGCTGAGTGGCATTGCCAGGCTGAGACTGTTGCTCCAAGTGCTGTGCCAAGTGCTGGACGCGGTTCCTCTCCTGGGTTCTCGCTCGCCTGTCCTCCCAGTGCTGTGAAGCTGCTGCCGTTTCTGCTCTGCTGCTGCAAGCGCTGCTAGCGTGTTGGCATCGGTCGGGTAGACCTACCACACTCAATGACACAACTGCTGAAGGACTAAGAATATGATGGGAAACATTCTAAATATATGATATAATTACCCAATTGAATCCTGGGGGGAACAGTGACACGCAACCCCTTGGAGTCACGAGTGGAGGGGGGGTTTGACCGGGGTGTTCTGGAATCAGCGCAAAATTAGCTTTATTTCATACAATTTTAACACTCTGAGGTGGCCTGGGAGGCTCAAAGCTCTATTCTTTAGTCAAACTTGACATGAACATAAGGGGACTACGCCCCAGGGGGCTCCGCTCCAAAAATAAATCACTCTTTGAATAAATACAAGGGGCAAAGCTGGCTGCAGCAACATTGGTAACAAGTTTTAAACAAGTGGCTCACCTTCCTAACTCTTTCTCATAGGCATACACGTTCTGCATGCCCAAGCCTTGTAGGTAGTCGACAGCTGCACCTAAGCCGATGGCCTCACCAATGGCAGGGGTGCCTGCCTCAAAGCGTGCTGGTGGTGGAGCGTACGTGGAGTGATCCAGGAACACGTCCTACGCAGGCAGCATGGTAGCATGGTATTCACTCAGTGCAGGTAGGCACACCAAATGGACTGATAGATGACGAACAGTCGCAGGAGGAAAGGACGGGAAGGTGAGAGGTGGCCAGGGCAAATGCAAAGTTGGGTTGCTGTTATTGCCAGCATCGAACAGTGACACCATTCTGCTGATACAAGGGTCGCTGCTCGTTTGCCACAAAATCCCAGCAGATTGCGATTTACAAAGCTGCGCAAGAGCACCCACCTGAATCATCTCTCCCCCACCCATCCAAGGTTCCATGCCCATGAGGACCTCCTCCCGCCCCCATAAGAAGCCAATGCCTGTGGGGCCGCACATCTTGTGACCACTAGCCACCACCCAATCGGCGCCAAGGGCCTGAGGGTACAAAAGGCAAGAACGACTTGTATCATGCGCAGAGCATGATAACTGCAAACTAGCATGATGCTGTGCATACTGCTGAACACGAGTACTGTATCAGATTACCAGATTAGCATTTAGACAGGAGAACGATGCACTTTCCTGTACTTCAGGAGGATGAAGTGCACAAACAAACACTCTTTTTACCTGGACGTCTACTGGCATGTGAGGAACGGATTGGCAGCAATCCAGAAGGACCTTGGCTCCAACCTACGCAAGGATTGGGGTCAATCAACTTGACAATTGGAACCAGGTGCTCCAATACATAAATGTGGAGATAAGCAGCAGGGGGAAATGTCCTAAAGTGCAAGAGATTGAATAATGTCTACCTTGCGCTGCTTCTTTTTGTGAATCTATTATCATTGAACTGTGCTGCTGTTCTTACACAATTCTTTCTTCCTCACCTTTCGAGCCTCCTCCACCACATAGGTTGTGTCTAAGACTGATCCCAGCATATTGGAGACGTGTACCAGGCTCACGACCTTGGTGCGATTGGACAGCAGCTCCTTGTAGTGCTGCAGGTGGTTAACACAGGCAACAACAGCAGTCAAACCTTGTCAGGGAAGAGGACACTCATCTGGGATCATTCCCATCCAACATTGTTGAGGAATGCGCAAAGAGGCGCACACATTGCAGAATCATGAGGCTGCTTTTGTCATAGGTTTACGATGCATCACATGCGCCGCCATAGGCTCCAACCTCCAAATTGTGCATGCAACGTGTGAGACAAATCAGCACAGGATGGTGAGGCGTGCGGGGATTGAGCATGAGTGAACTTAGGCACATGTCAGTGCTTCATTTTTGGAGACGTATGACGTCTATAAACGTGAAACCCCTTATTTGGGCGAGGGGGAAAGACGTGAAACCAAGAATTTGGGCCCTGGGGGGTCTCCCGGCAAAAATCGACCAAGGGCCCTTCGAGGCCTTCGAAAGCCCTTCAATTGTCGAAATTGAACCGCAGAAATCAAAAATTTAAAACGTTTTTTAAATTTTGTCTAGATGGTTGGTTCGCCTAAAAGAAAGAGAGTCAAGCAAGCAAGCAAGAGCGGCAAGCAAGCAGCCTTGGGGGGCTGCACCGCTACCCAGAGTGGATGAAGTTTGCAGAGGTGGTGTTGGTGATGGTGCCGGGGTCAGTGGAGGATGAGCGCACGTTCAGTGCTATGAAGTACTTG
>Ga0307947_1002657_pt1 | contig 14343 bp, 10 predicted proteins | sample OrgLakmetagen232_FD_201840 | JGI IMG/M metagenome (GOLD analysis project Ga0307947, IMG submission 201840) | Saline water microbial communities from Organic Lake, Antarctica - #232 | ecosystem: Environmental > Aquatic > Non-marine Saline and Alkaline > Saline | place: Antarctica: Organic Lake...
GAAAGGGCACATCTGGTATGGGCAAGTTAAGCAGCGTCATTGATGGAGCGCTCATAGAGCTCGAGGCAAGCTTCCTCACTCTTTGAGAACAATACCCAGTTCTTTGAAAAGCTGCAGAGTGTGAGTGTCGTAGATGGTGCCACCCACTTCCAATAAGATGGTGTGTGTGAAGAGTAGTAGTGGACGCTCCTTGGAGAATGTTGCAGTGATATTCGTGCTTTGCAGAGACATTTGTGCTGTTCCTGTGCGGCGTTTACTTGATTCTGAGGTAGAGCATTCTCACAGCTCTTGATCTCAAGCAGGTGGATGCCTTGTTGAAATCTGCTGTGAATTTTAGGTCGGTGCTGTCAGGGGAAGGTGGAGCGATCTACTGATAGCTTACGGTGCTGCCGGGGTGCTTCCAGTCTCCTCGACATTCTTCCCAAACACCCATAGAGTTTGTGCGGACTTGTAACCACCAGCACAGTTACTAATGGCTTATTTGGCCATACATGCACGCTAAGCTATGTTTCTCAGCGATTGCATCCTTGTGTGTGTTGGCACCTAGAAAGGAAATGCAGAGCACTGTCTAGTTTGGTCAGAGGCGGCAAACTAGGCTGATCGAGCGTTTAAATCATACTGCATGTACTTACTTTAATTCCTGTTCTACTTCGGAACTTTACATTGCTCTTGACGGAAGCAATTGATGTTGATAGGTAAACGTTGCCAGTAACTCCATTGGCAGTTCCGTTCTTTAGGCTCGTCTGGTAGTGCACACATTATTTGCCTCAGTGTGAACATCTCTAACGTGAGCGCGGTTCTTGCTGGGCTTGTAATGCAACAATAAATTACATAACACGTATATGGTTGTGCAGACAAATTTACCAGAGGTTCTGGAGGTTGAAGAGGTCAGCAGTCCGCACAACCAGCCAGGTTTTTTTGGCTATATTCTCATCTCTAACATGAACACGGTATCTACTGGGCTTGTAATACAACAAACAAACCCAATTGCTTTGACAAACTGTAATTAAAGTAATGTTATGTGAAATAAGAACTCGATGGCTTGCTCCCACTTATCTGTTTCCCCCCTTCTGCATCACTCTAATAAAATCAAGCCTAGCACGTTTTGACTGATGGATTTCATCTTGTCGTTTTAAATCTTAGACCTTCGCATTTCCAAGTTTGTAGGGAAAGAGCTAGTAGGTGTCACAATATTTAGAAGGTACCAGGGCCGTGAGGGAGGTGGCTGGGCCCTATAGCTTGTACGTTTGTGAGTTCATGACTTGATTTCTGGATTCTTGTATGTGCGCGTGTGTGTGACTGATAACATACTTTCAAGCATGTTTGTTCTTAACCTCACATGTATGAACTAACTCATGACATGCTGAAAAATACCCACGCGGGTTGGATTTCCTTTTATGTAAGGAGTCACTATAAGACTATTCTCATCCTCTGTAGGAATCAAACATGGCACTCAAATCAGAAAATGAATTGTGGAAAGGAGGAAATTACATGGTGCAAGCTATAATGTGTCTCCTTGCTGTTTAGCTCGTATCATGAATAAATAGGAGAATGTTTTTTTTTTTCAGCAGGCCCCTTGTGAAACAACTTCAGCTCCCGCGCACTTTGCCTTGCAGGCATTGCTATACGTCCTCTGCTGTCCATCCTCGGACACGGCACAAACTGGGTCATACACCTGATGAATGACAAACTGTGAGCTGCTTGAGAAAGTGTTTGTATAATATGACCATGGCATGATCTGGAGACAAAACAGCATGAGTAAAGCAGCTACACCCTGCAATGGATCTCTATGAGGATCAGGAAACTGGTACTTATGTCTACAAAAAAGCAAGTAACGAATGCTCACCTCAACGCAAAAGCAACTTGCGGAGGCCTCCTCTTCCAAGCCTGAGGCTGCTCCGCCAAACCCCCCGCCAATAGGGATTTCGAATGGGAGAGCAGGCGAGGGGGGCACAGCTGGGTCTTCAGAAAGGCTAGGAGGAGATTGGCCTGTAGGAGAGCTTTGAGGAAATGAGTCTGGCTGAACGGGTCGTACTGGCCTGTGTGCATCAAGAAAGCAACTGCAATTATTTTTTCACAGCACGGGCAAGTGTTCTGCTCATGGGTTTCTTTGTTCTTTGGTTGATGAGTTGCTTTTACTTTTATATGGTTGTCAACACTTGTGAACACTTTGGTGCATATTGAGTATCAGGAGAAGTCTGATTTGAATCACCCACTATCTTGCATGCATGACTGAAGTTAACACCTGAGATCAATTGTCGTTAGGTTTCCATTGGTCGTAAGGTTGGCGGCTGTGCCATTCAGGCCGGTCACGTTCAGCAGGCTGGAGTCATTGAAGGCTGTCAAGTTGAAGCCTGGCGGGAGCAGGAAGCCTGCCTCGTCGGTGTCATTCAAACGCGTGATGTTTTCAAGGAGGGCTGTTGTGTTGCCTATTAAGGAGGAAGTTCTGTTCAGAAGAAATGTTGCATTCTTGAATGCAGCTGCCCACGGCCTGTAGAAAGGGGGAGAATCAGGGCGCTGCTGCATGATCTCAGCCACCTCCTCCTCAGATGGGAGATCATCTTCTGTAAAACCTGAAGGCTGCTGCATCAGCTCGCGAGCCGCGTTGCTGGTCGCTAGGATGGCCAAAAGGAGTATCAGCAGTGAAGACGTCCCTGTAAGTGATTGAAAGGAATCAGGAAGACGAACAAGAAGATCTCCATCGAACAGCCTTATAGAATACGTCAATAACCGATTCTACAATACCACAAAAGCAAGTTGCAACGACGAAGTGTTGTCCAGGTACCTTGCAAACAGCGCACCATCTCGGAAATGCTCAAAGATGCGACTTGAATTATATTTTGAAATAAAATACCATGAAATATTTAAATCTTCTTTGACAGCCAGTTTGTTTGCCACTCTACCTCCCCGTTCTTGAAATGAATTTTGAATTATGTTGTGTTTGTCGAGCCTTTTAAGCGCTCAGGATGTACGTGTAGAACAGTGTTTCCTAAGATTCACCATGATTGCTCTGCAAGGGAAGTTGCTTCGGTGAAGAAATTTGCGATGGATGAAAGAAAAGTCGCGTAGCAGTGATTACGCTGTATCGTTTGCACTGGATGATAGAAAAGCCACGTAGCAACAATATGGCAGGATCCGCTATAAACCTGAGTACTGCTGAGGCTACTGTGGAACACTTACATTCCAGGTCTTGGAGTATGGCAAAGTGTATCGCTCATATCACTCTTGCTTTTTCTCCCTATTCCTCTTCAGTTTCCATCTTCTTACTAATTTAGTCCTGAAATGTCTGAGGTAGTCCTCACAACTGCTTCCTTTTTAGCTAAGGTTTAGTTAAATTTTATATATTTAAACTGGGCAGTTGCGAGGACCTCGGCTCTTGAGCAGTTGTGACAAGTCCTTGTGTATAATTCACCGCCATTCATGTTGCAAACAAATATAACTCCTTCACCTTAAGGAGGAAGAATTAATGAGTACCGGGCGGTTGCAGGCTCCGGGCCAAATCAATTGTTGTGAGTTTTTTGGTGTACTGGAAAGGGCACATCTGGTATGGGCAAGTTAAGCAGCGTCATTGATGGAGCGCTCATAGAGCTCGAGGCAAGCTTCCTCACTCTTTGAGAACAATACCCAGTTCTTTGAAAAGCTGCAGAGTGTGAGTGACGTAGATGGTGCCACCCACTTCCAATAAGATGGCGTGTGTGGAGAGTAGTAGTGGACACTCCTTGGTGCATGTTGCAGTGATATTTGTGCTTTGCAGAGATCTTTGTGCTGTTCCTGTGCGGCGTTTACTTGATTCTGAGGTAGAGCATTATCACAGCTCTAGATTTAAATCAGGTGGATGTCACGTTGAAGTCTACTGTTATTTTTAGGTTGGTGCTGTCTGGGGAACGTGGAGCGATCTACTGATAACCAATGCTGCTGTTAGGGTGCTCCCAGTCTCATCGATTCCCTCCAGCTGCTCCGAAGAACCCTCCCCCCTCCATTTAAGTGTGCTGTTTTATTGCTTTGCAAAGGTGGGAGCAATCAGCACAGCGTCGGATGGCTGGAGGTATACCTGTTATTGTTTGAGAAACGAGGTGGAAAGAGCCACTTTATTACAAATCTTGTTTTGGATGCATTTCCAGCCAATCATGTTCAAAGCCTAGTACCTGTGCGTGCATGTACATTGATGTTGCTTGAGAGAGACACGGTAATGGGTAGGCACTTCTCAGGTTCTGGGTTACATCATGTGTACGAGCTGTTCAAACTGGGCACGCTATTTTGATGCAAAAATTTGCTGCGGATCTGAATCATAGGAAAGGTGTTCGGAGACTCTCAGGACGGAGACTCTCGGACGGAGACGTTTGAGTTGGTGTGCAACCTAAACATGCACATGTGTGCGCCCTGACGCACATGCACGACAACAAACTGACCGCTTAAGATATTTTCTGTGTCAGATCAAATCACCGTCACTGCAAAGCATAAGACTCAGCACAACAACCCCCCTAATCTAAGAGGTTTGAAAAACAGGTTATGCGCAATATCATTAGGATTTGCTTGCGTGCGCATGCATTGAAAGTGAAGGCAACAATGTGGCTTAAAGGCAGTTCTTGCATATGTGACCAGTATCTTAGTGAACATGTCTATAACGAGGTACACACTCTTTAGGATTGTGAGCTGAGATGAAATACTTCTTTTTGTTAGTACATTTTTTTGGAGAATTTTGGCGGCCCGACTTTTTTTCCTGCAGCCTGCTGATTGCTCCAGTCTCTTTGTTACCTCTTTTGTCCTTCTAATACTCTGTTAGACTCCCCTGACTGTGCCTTTTCTATATGCTGGTGTAGGAGATTCTTTACTTTCTCGGTACCAAAGTGGCTTTTTTCCTATATCAAACTGGGGAGTGGTTTTTATTGCCATAGTATTCTATTAGTTATTCTTTTCCTGCACTTGGCTGTCACGCTGAATCGTTGGCGGCGACAAATCGTGAGACAAGCAGTTATTTGGTTGACACATGTGGAGCGTATACAGTTGAGAGTTTCTATGTGTCTTGTTTAGTAAGCTGGATGTGCCAGTCTTATTGATAACCTTTATCAGGATTTGGTAATGATTGTAATCAATTGACAACACGTGAGCATTATAAGTGGTACCATTAGAGGGGATCCTCAAGAGACTCTGTATCTTGTAAGGTCTCCGATTCTATTTGTTTGTTTAGTCATATTAATGTGTAACCACAATGAGGCCGAGAGGTCTGTCTGAGTCAGTGGTGTCCCAGCTCCGGGAAGGAGCAGCAGTGCGGGAGCCAATCAAATATGAGTGGCAATAGTAGACATACATACGTGTGTGTAGAGCGCAATGCGTAAGCCAGAGAACTGGTAGAAGCATTAGGGGCCATGCTGTGACAGCATTCTTGGTTGTTGTGCTGAGTCTTATACTTTGCAACAAAAATCATACAGATGAGACGAAACATTGAATACAACCCCCACAAATATATGAGCAATACTCCTGGTGGTGTGCAGGCTTCTGCCTCCCAACCACCTGTCTCCCACTGAAAAACTCCTCTTCTTTTTATTCTCCAGGTATGGGATGTGTGTCTCTGCATCCATTGGGTGGTGCAGAACATAAATAAAACAACATCCTTTCCTAATCCTTGCCGGTAGTGTTTACACTATCTGCGATCTTTTCCTTACTCTTCTTTTCTTTGCAGTGCCGGTAATTTGATCTGACATAGTCAACGACCCTTTTGTTCAGCTAGCCTGAGGTGTAGTTACATGCTTTTTCCAAGCTTCCGCTCAGATGCCCCCCAGAGTCATACATAGCGATGTAACCTTATTCACGCCCAGCTTGTTTTGATTTCCTTTTTCTTTTACACATTTGTGGCTGGCCGTAACCAGTCAGCAGCCGATCAGCCAATCAACCTGGCAGGTGGGGACTCCCTATTGTAACCACTCCGTCAGGCTGGCGCTTGTAAGCCGTTCACTCATATTCCAAGAACCAAGATAATCAGGCAAAAAAGTCACACAATCAGAATTTAGGTCGAGTAAAAATCAAGGCTAACAATTATCCTTGAGAAAGAATATAAAGAAGACGTAGGATGAAAACATCTAAACATACATATCACGTGAAATATATGTGAAATATAAAATTACTCCAAACCAAAAACAGAGGACTTAGTACGGCGACATGCGCTTTGGAGGGCCTGCTTTATCAGGTCCTTTATCTAAACTAGGCCCAGGGCCCTCATCCCCTTTGCCCCCTTTGCCTCGCGCCCCTCCTCTTCTGCCGCGTCTTTGGCCAGTTCCCCCTTCTCCGCCTCCCCCATGAGCTGCCACCGACCCTTGATTGTGGGCAGCGAGCCCTGGAGGTGTTGAAGGATTCAAAGACCACAGGCAAACCTGGGCATCTTCACTACCGGTCAGGCAGAAAGCTGGGCCTTGTTGTGAGCCATAGCACTGCAGGGTGTGTGTATGTGTGTATGTGTGTATGTGTGTATGTGTGTGTGTGTGTGTGTGTGTGTGTGTGTGTGTGGTGTGTGTGTGTGTGTGTGTGTTCATGTGTCTGAGTGTGTGTATTTGCATGTCTGAGTGTGTTATATAACAAGCACATCGAGAGGGAGTCAAAAATGCAGACTGGTCTAGCTGACCGTAAAAACAGTGCTTCAATCGTTCCTAGAAAGTATGGCATTGGTCTGTCCTGCGTGAAAGAGAAGTGACTCAAAAGGCTAAATGCCCCAAACAATTTTCTTCAAACAGCTGCCAACAGCTGCTGATGGATGCAAGCATTTTGACCGACATGCTTCATCTGCTGCCTACGTAATATCCTTCCCACGTTCGGGCTGTCCTTCCCACCCCTCAGCCAACCACCAAATTCAGCACCAGCACGTACTCAAAAAGTACGATGCTTGGGAGCACAAGTCCACCACCTTCCTCACAGCCACAGATAACACACGCACACACGCAACACACACCACTTCAAATCATATCACAGCAAATCGTACGCACCCACACCCACACCCACACCCACACCCACACTAATTCAAATTGCACAGAGGCAAAGTACACACGCAACACACTTGCCACTCTACACTGCATCAAAGCAGAATAACAGCCCCATCCCCTCACCTGCACTGAGCGCACCACGCCGGTGTGGGCACCTTCCAGCATCATTACGGGCGGTCGTAGCTCTGCCCCTGTCAGTACACCCCCTGCCTCAGGAATTGTAGCCTGCAACGTGTGCATGGCATTGTGGGATAACAAACTTGAAGCTGGTGCAGGATGTCATCATGGGCATATAAATGTAAGACCGTGTACCTGGGTGTGTCCCAAAATGTTCACAACTGTCAAGCAATTGCAAGGAGATGTTTGTGGGTACACGAGGGATTCTAATGCAGTAGCGCTGCAGATGGCACAGTTATGGTAGCTGCAGATCTGCAGATGTCTCTGTGAGTGTTTGTGTGTATGTGCGTGTGTGTGTGTGTGTGTGTGTGTGTGTGTGTGCGCGCGTATGTGTGTGTATGTGGTTGCGCACGTGCAAAACGAGCAATGCAATGAGTGATGTTTAAATGTCACAGGATTGGTGTCTTCTCACCATTGAGACCGCACTCGGTGGCCTCTTTTCCTTAGAGTTCGAATTAACGCCATTGGCGCCACCCCTTCAAAGCCACTCAGAGAGAGAGAGAGAGAGAGAGAGAGAGAGAGAGAGAGGGGCATGACAACTTTAAGCCTCCTTCCTGCTGCTCAGCCACCAGGATAGATTCACCTGATTAGCATCATGACGTGACCAGACAGGCATGAATTCCTACTGTGAACGCCTCCCTGCCAGGTTTGCAACCACCCAAGCATATATATTTCACCAGCGACGTAACTTTACCCGGCATACGTGACACTCTCAGACACCTCCTTACCTGCTGCTCAACCAGCAGCCAGAAGCCCACACTCCCTTCACAACCCCCCAGGAGCATCAGCTGCTGCGATGGCACATCATAATGGCACCCCACCAGGTACTCCACCCCCTCTGCGAAAGGAGCAGCAGCACATCCAGGCGCAGCAGCAGCAGCAGCAGCAGCGGCGGCGGTGCGGGCTTCTAAAAACTCGGCAAACGCGCCCTCTCCTCCTGGGGCATTGTCTGTTGCTGCCCGTCCCCACTCCCACAGGTGCAGCGTCTCCGTGCCGGTGCGGACCTATGCGTTGTGTGTGTGTGCGTGTGTGTTGCAAGCGTGTGAACGTGGTGGGGTGTATGTGTGTGAATATGACGTGTATATGTGTGTATGAGTGGACGTGGTGTGCATGCGTGTACGTGTGTGCGTGTGTGTACGCATGTGTGCGTGTGATTTTCATACATATATGAGCCTTTGCTGGCAGGAGTAGCACCTACACACATGCGGCGCAGCAACAGGCAATCCTCAAGCTTGACTCACATATGCATCCACACATCAAACAAAAGAGCAGCCCCTCACACAAACGACAATAGATGCAAGCATGCTAAACATACACCCCCCAACACACATACCCATAAACGCTCGTCCCGCACTCCGTACGTCCCCAGCTCTTCCACACTCGTGCCTACGTTGATGGCCGCCACAAAAGCCTCGTCATTGGTCAGGGGCTTGCATGTGTCGTGCACAGCCACCAAACCGTCTATACTACCGCTGACGACGCATCGACTAGTGGGGTGGAAACGGACCTGCAGCGGGACAGCAGGACACACATCGTTGTTCCTGATGAGCCGGCGCTGCCACCAGTGAGGCGCCTAGCTGCCCTTATCAGGGTTAAAAGCAGCTGTGGCGTCTTAAGGAATGTGTTGTAGAGTAAAAGAAAAGAAATCCTGAACAGATGCAGGAGGCCGTACAGAGAGCAAGCAAGCGAGGGAGTTATCCTAACACGTTTTTTCACATAGCGCCACCCATCAACCGCGCAAATACACACCCTCTTACGCAAGACTGCCTGCAAAAAATAACAGGCATGACCTGGTAAGAAGGTTGTAGCTTGTTTAAACCATAATCCCCTTAGAAATGTGCTTCTCCCCATTACACATGACTTGCAAATGGACGGGAGTGCAGCTTCTGTAAGAAGCACTTATACCGCAAACACAAAAGCTTCACCACCTTTCGTCTTAGTAAAACCTATTGGCCTTCTTGGCTCCCCGCTAAATTATCGTCGTATAAGTGCGTGAGTGAGTGGGTGCGTGTATGTGCGTATGTGTGCATGTGTGTGTATGTGTGCGCGTGCATGATTGTGTAAAAAAGTAACATTATTTACTGCAGACAGCTGACTTTGATCAAGCCTAAAAGGACTTTGTGCCTGCCTGCGTGACTTCCTCCATGTGCGTATCGTCCAGCTTGGCGGCTTGTGCCCTGGTGCGGCGGTCCCAGAATAGCAGCTCTCCCATGCCACCAGCTGAGACCACATGCTCCAACAGCCCAAAGCACAGCAGCTCCTGGTCAGGCGCACAAAACCTGCAGAGGGAAGGGTGCGTGCAGCGGCCCTTCGTACCTTGTTCCACTAACTCATGGGTATTTTTGTTTGAATGAGGTGAGTGCATCGGACAGTGCATGGGAGCACAAAAGGTGATGCTTTTTAGCTTACTTTGCAGATCTTAGATGATGAGTTAGACTTCCCTATCTGTGCAGATGCACTTTCGTGCACAGCCGGTCAGTTCGTGCCTCAAAACAATTACTCGATAGTAGGAGCCGCTTACATGCTTGTAAGCACGTATGTGTATTTCTGTGTACGCATTCTTATCTTGTGTGTGTGTGTGTGTGTGTGTGTGTGTGTGTGTGTGTGTGTGTGTGTGTGTGTGTGTGTGTGTGCGCGCGTATATGCATGTACATGCGCACATGCAAACACGGTCCTTTCACTTACTGCTCTACTTCCTGGCCTGCGCGCACATCCCAGCCCCTCACTGTTCCATCCTTGGAGCTCGTGTGCACGAGGCTGGGGTTGTCAGCCGCCGCGAAAGCCACATCTGTGATTGTGTCCGTGTGACCCCTCAGGTCACCAAGATGGGAGAGCTGCGTCCCGGACTGCACATCATACAGCTTTACCAGCCCACTGCTGGTTGATGCCGCCACACGGCTGCTGCTCGGGTGCAGCACAGCTCGAAACACGTAGTGAGGATCAGAATTAAAATCTGTCTTCACAGAGGAACAACAAAATGGTTTGAGCATTTGTTTATAAACAGTCGATAGGATTTTTATCCGTCAAAATCAAAAGTCAACGCTTGCAGCGCAACGGCCAAACAGTTTGGTGACATGAATTATCAATTAAAAATGTCTCTGGGGATTGTATTACCAGGAGGGTGATGGAAAACCCTTCAAAGCGGCCCCGCCCTGGACTCCTAGCAGGTACAGCTGCTACAAAGGATGAGTAGATACACACATGCATGCACGCATACACACGCTGGCACACACACACACATACACACACACGCACACGCACACACACACGCACGCGCACACACACACACACACACACACACACACACACACACACACACACACACACCTCAAACTCCTTACTCACACACACACACACACACACACGCACACACACACACACGCACGCACGCACGCACACACACACACACACACACACACACACACACACACACGCACACACACACACACACACACACACAGCTGGAGGTGTTGCTCCACCCCCTGCAAGTGTGCCCTATGGAGCTTCTCCTCCACAGCGGGTTGCCCCCGAGTATGGCGTGTACCCCTCATCCCCACCCGGTGGTGCACGCAAGCGGTGGGTTCTATAATGTCACCAGGATATTGAAAAAATCCCCCTTACTCATAACTTTCCATTCTTGAAACGTGTGCAGTGGATTCGAGCCTCCACCGCCTATTTCCAAACTGGATATTAAGCGTACGATTGTGCCCCCAGGTGGTGGTAAGTCAGCCTTATTTCCTGTTGACTAAGTCATAGTTTTTTGTCTACCTGGGCATTGACCAGGGCATGCAGTGTGTACAAATTGACCACTTGTGTATTCTTTTGCATATATACTGTAATGTGTGTGTGTGTGAGAGAGAGAGAGAGTGTGTGTGTACGCTTACGCAAAAGTGATCACGAGCATGATTGAAGAGATAGACTGTAGTGTATATATGCTGAGCGGCTTAGACCAGCCTTATGACAAAATGATCACGAGCATGTAAGAAAGGTGAACGCAAGACCCTAGATGTGGCAAGCCTGCTACGCAACAGATATTGAAAAGGTAATACATTGCACATTACATATGCGGACACACAGGGCAAGGGGTGGAGCCGACCTACTGGACCTCTAACCGTTGGGGGGCGCCTGCCGTTCCTAATCGCAGCCTAGGCCCCAACGTGACTGCCAATGCAGCTCTTGGTGGCCAGCCCCAACAGAAGAGGCAAGTCGCAGCTGACAGGTCTTTGTATCTTATAAGTGTTTCCCTCCTGGAAACACAGGTAAAAGTTGCGAGCAGTTGCACTCAAGTTGCTTTCTTCAAGCTGTCCCATCATTGCTTCATTCAGGATTTAAAGCTGCGCACATGTCATGCAATACATGTGGTACCGCGTATGCAGGTCCAAGAAGCATTACCAGCGACATGGCAGCGCGCAAATCCAAAGCCCAGACAGCGCTGTCTTCAGCACGTTAAATGGTACGTAAGGCACCGTGGCTGAGGTTATCTTCCGGCGTGTTGGTTGTTGATGGTGAAAGGCGGGATGGTGCAAGCACCTTTGGACTGCTTTTAGCTCGGCCTGGATCACTACTCCACTTATCCTCCTTCATTCATGCACCAGTCCATGCATCCCCGTACGAAAGATCAATATTGTTTGTTTGTGCCGACACAAAATAGATGTTGCATAGAAGCCAACTGTCATGGCAATGTTGATTGGCTGCAGATCAAAAATAGATGGTTGCATAGAAGCCGTGATGTTGCATAGAAGCCAACTGTCATGGCAATGTTGATTGGCTGCAGATCAAAAATAGATAGTTTTATAGAAGCCGTCTGTTATGGCAATGTTGATTGACTGCAGATCTAGAATAGATGGTTGCACAGAAGCTAACTGTCATGGCAATGTTGATCGGCTGCAGATCTGGAAACCTTGATGCGTGCGGCCTTGGGAGCACTGGCCAACTTCAACGAGGACGAGCGCATGATATTGACAAGGTACCAGAGATAACGTGATTTTGCAAGTGAACTTACAATTTAGCATTTGCCAAGGTTACCAGATAATATCAGGACGGGTTAAAGGGGGTTAAACGTACGTGCGCGCATTCAAACACACACAATCTGCAAGGTGTATCGAACAAGCTTGATTGGCCTGAGATCTCAAGTGTGTGAAGGAGGCGCAGTGAAATGCCTGCTTCAGTATTATTTTGGCTGTTTCCAACTTCCGCTATTTGCCCGTATGTATATCACCTGACATTGTCTGTGTAGCACTACGAACTATCTTCTGTCTGTCAAGGAGGCACCCTCATCCTTCATGCCCATCATTGGGATGGTTGGTCGTGGACCACATCTTTTCACATTTGCGGTTGTTATAAGAAAACACTCCCCCATCTTTCAACGATTGTGCACTAATTCTGGCTGTTAAATGAAGGAGACTCCCCATTCACGCACACTTCTCCCTGTCTGTTGGGCGTTCCTGCATTTTGTGCGATTTCACAGGCAGTTTCGTCGAGAAGAGCAGCGTGCACTGGCAGTGGGCGAGTACTCCCCTCCAGGGTTGATCAAGTGAGGTGTCGGTAGTGCCTCTAGTAATGAGCGTTAAGCCTGCTCCCTGTGGGGATGATCAAGTGTGTTGGTAGCTTGTCTAGCAAGGAGCTTATAACCTACTCCCACCTTCACCTTTTCACCATGCATATCCCTCTTTTCTTAGTAGCACGCTTTCTCTCTCTCTCTTTCTCTCTCTCTCTCTCTCTCTCTCTCTCTCTCTCTCTCTCTCTCTCTCTGTCTCTCTCTCTCTCTCTCTCTCTCTCTCTCTCTCTCAAAATCTCTCTCTCTCTCTCTCTCTCTCTCTCTCTCTCTCTCTCTCTCTCTCTCTCTCTCTCTCTCTCTCTCTCTCTCTCTCTCTCTCTCTCTCTCTCTCTCTCTCTCTTTCTTTCTCTCTCTATTAATCAAATTCACGAGTCATAAACCCTCTTTATCAACAAAACACTGGCCCTCCCACCAATCAAGGCCAATCAGCCTCCAAATTGAAGGGATCTTTGAACCCACCCTTTTGTTCCTTTTGTTCTATCCTGCTTGCAAGGGAGTCTTAGGCCATAGGCAGCACTTGACATGAGAAACGCGTGGACTATCAAGCAGTTTTAGAGCTGCTATCGTCATCATTTTTGATGCTCACTTCTCATGCTCATAACTTCACCTACTGTGATGCATGAGGCAATCACCCACACTTGCCCATACCTACAACAAGCACGTTTCCTCCTCAGTCTGAAGCTAATCTCTGTTCAAGTTTGAGGCACATCACTCTTTGACATCGACCACGCACCGCCCAAGCCTGCAACAAGAACTTTGGTGTGCTTCGTCCCTTGGCCTGGGATTTCAACACGTGTGTGTGATGTCCTCTGCCTGCAGCGTCGGGCAGTTCAGGCATGCGTTCAAGAAGTTCAGCGTGCGTGTCAGTGAGGAGCAGGCACACGCCATGTTTGTGAAGTATGGCCATGACTCCCAGGTGAGAGAGCCTTAATGTGCCTGGGTGCTAGCTCAAAAAGTTCTGCGTGCATGTCATTGAGGAGCAGACGCACGCCGTGTTTGTAAAAAACAGTCATGATTCCCAAGTGAGAGAGGCAAGGCAGGAAGAAGCGCATGTGCACAACATCTTGCGAACCTAGATATTGCATTACTTGTAATTCTTGGGCTAGTCAGAACATACATTATGTGCCAGGGTGCTAGACCTTGCAAATAAAAAGGTGTATACACAAATTGCGCGCCCAAGCTGCTGTATTTTCACATGTAACACCTGCATGTAGACACACATACACATACACATACACATATACATACATAAACACACACAAACACACACATCAACACACACAGGGTCTGCTGCCATTTGACATGTTTGCGAATAAGCTGCTGACTTCTCAGGCCCGCATGCTTGCCCTCGAGCCCGAACAGAAGGTGCGGTATCAACGCTTGGATAACGTAGCGTAAATTATGTAAGTAAACAGGTGATGGTTAGAACATTGGAGATCACATAGCGTAGATCATTTGAACAGAAGGTGTGGTGAGGCCCCTTAAGATCACAAAGCGTAGATAAATAGATATTAATGAGTGGTTTGAGCACTTGAGATTGTGTAGCGTAGATTATTTAGGTCCATGGCCTAGTGCTTGATGTTTTGGAAAAGAAACAGACCTGGAGCGCTGAGACACTGTTGGCCTCTGCAGCTTACG
>Ga0307947_1002658_pt1 | contig 14342 bp, 11 predicted proteins | sample OrgLakmetagen232_FD_201840 | JGI IMG/M metagenome (GOLD analysis project Ga0307947, IMG submission 201840) | Saline water microbial communities from Organic Lake, Antarctica - #232 | ecosystem: Environmental > Aquatic > Non-marine Saline and Alkaline > Saline | place: Antarctica: Organic Lake...
CACACACACACACACACACACACACACACACACACACACACACACACGCACGCACGCACGCACGCACGCACGCACGCACGTACGCACGCACGCACGCACGCACGCACGCACGCACGCACGCACGCATGCACGCACGCACGCACGCACGCACGCACCACAAGGCTTCCATCAAGAAGGACCTCGAGGACCACAAGGCCTCAATCAAGAAGGATCTCGAGGACCACAAGGCCTCCAGCAAGAAGGAGAATAAGAAGCTGGAGCGTCAGCTTAAACGTCAGTGGGAGGAGCTCGCTGACCACGGCCGCAGCATCAATGCTCTGGTGAGCACATGCTCAGCACACACAGCCCTGGAAGTTGGTCTTGGGATTGAAGCCTTTTTTTGGACTGGGGACAAGACTCGAACTTTGACCGAGGAACCAGGCTGGTGTCCAGACCTTTCATGTGCTAGGATCTCGAGATGCACCTGTCCTTCATTTCTGCCCTCTTTCCTACCCTCTTGCAAATGAGGATGTGCCTTATTGCACGTGCCTGCATTATTATATCAGCACGTGCCTCCTGACTTGGCACAGTGGCCTTGATCCCTGCTTGGCTATTAAAGATCTGATGGTACACGCGCCCCTTGTGCTTACCATCATGCAGCTCAAGATGTCACGGTGGTTAGGTTAGGGTTTAGGGTTAACCTAAACCCTAAGAAAAAACCCTACGGTGGTAAACCCTGGAATTTCCAACCTGGCCATGAGCTGTTCGAACAAGAGCCTTAATGCTGAGGTAAGAGCGCTTTCCTGAATGGCCTTTAGTCAAAGCTGGGTAAATTAAGAGTCTTTCTTTACTTCCATGCCTTCATGTTTGTCTCCGCGTCTGAGCTGTGTAACTGTCTTGCAATGGAGTGTATCTGACGTATTGAAACACACACACAAGCAAAAGCGGGAATCGAGACCTCAAGCTGCGTCGACTAATTGTCTATATAAAATGTATTGGAGGCAGCCGTGCTTACTACGAAAGGAAAATTCCATGTCAAAGTGTGCGCATCTGTTGATGTATTGCTGTCTTCATGAATTGGTGTGTTGAGCGGGGGATGTTGCACCACTTTGAAACCAAGTTATAAAGCCACGCTTTAACCACGCTCAACCCGGCGCGTCTTCCTGAAATGCGGAAGTTGTTTGTTATGGTCTCCGGGGCATTTTAATGGCCAACTCAGGCTGAATGGTAGCTTTGATAAACCCCTCGGAAGGGGGGAGGCTGCTTGCTTGTGCACCGCTGTTGCTTGCTTGCTTGCTTGCTTGCTTGCTTGCTTGCTTGCTTGCTTGCTTGCTTGCTTGTTTGCTTGCTTGCTTGCTTGCTTGCTTGCTTGCTTGCTTGCTTGCTTGCTTGCTTGTACACCGCTGTTGCTTGCTTGCTTGCTTGTACACCGCTGTTGCTTGCTTGCTTGCTTGTGCACCGCTGTTGCTTGCTTGCTTATACACCGCTGTCGCAAGGCCGGCCCTCCATTGTGAACATACTCGTTTGGCAAAGACCTCCTTTGGCTTCAAGCAGCCTGTGCTCGCCAGAGAAAGGCCAGTAGTTCAAACACCTGCTGCAGCTCGTTCCCTTCGCAACTGCAAAGCAACAAAGAAGCGGCACACGTGATGCGAGGCAAAATAGAGACAAACCATCGTGCAAGCAAAGGCTCCGTTCACTCCCTGCTGTTTTAGATGAAGTTATGTATCAAGGTCTTATAAGATTTACCATTACTTTTGTTCTTAAAATCACGATTTACGTTGGCAGTTCCTGAGGCACTAAGTACTCCCATAGCAGGGAGTGAATTTTAGAAACAGAGAACACATATTACCAAACTGCAACTCAGAAAGGTGCTGCGCTTCGCTTCTCTGTTCTTCCACTCATCCTTTTTGCAGGCACCTAGGTGCTCAGCCTTGGGCACGGCTTGACCTGCACTTGCACCAGCGACCATTAGAAAGACTTTCATTTAACCTTTATTGTTTTTCCCAACCATTATTGTCATGATTCAGTTTCAGGTTTAGCTTGCAATCGCAACTTTCCTAGCTCCATCAATTTATCTTCCCAGTTGCGGTTTTCTTGTACAATTACTGTGTGGCTCCCACTGCCTGCGGGCTTTTGCTCTATTTCCTTGACAGAGAGCGTTGGTGAACGCACTGCTCTCTGAGCCTGGAGAAAAGTTTGGCAAACACCAGAAGTGCTAGTAGTCTCTTTCAATATATGGGTTCAAATTGGTGTTCCTGCTAGTACCAACGTTCAAGACCTTCTATTCAACATCTCACTGGGACACTGATCACAAATTGGGGAACTGCCTTGGCTGATGTATTATAGATTCTGACTGGCACTTCAGTGCTCCTTTACCTTATGCTGAATGGGCCCTGTGTTTGCTTAATCACTCCTACATATTCTGCGCCCGAATAGGAACATGAAAATCCCCATATTGCTTGTTGATAGAAAAGATTCGCTGCCGTTCATGTTAGAATTCAATGCAACAAAATTTACACAGGCAGTTCAATCCCCGCATTAATCAAGGGAAAGAAGCCATTTTTATGTCGGATACTGTAAACTGTAAACCATACCTCAAGGCTTTGGCTGGTACCTATCCAAATACCATGACGCCTTGCAAGTACACATGCACTCCCTCCACAAACTAAGAAATTCCAATACTGTGGCAAACTACCATGAATGCTACCAGACCCTTATCAAAAATGGCACTGCCAATGAAGCCGCCAGCAACGCTTACCTAACAGCATCCTATGTCCCTGTTAAAATTAAGTGCATCATTATGAAGTACAGAACAGGAACCCTGAACAACCAAAAGCATGCGGTATGGTTTAAGCACTTAATAAGCATAACTTGCCCCCTTCGCCCTGAACTAGAAAGTGCCCTGCATATCCCTTCTAGATGCCAAGACACAAATTGCTGGAAAAATTGGTATTAATGTTTGAAAGCTCCGCTGGTAGTAATGACACAGCCAGCATGATTAAGGGAGGGGCTTACATAGATGCCCACACCAAACAACCCCCCATCGCGTAAACATACAAGAATAATTAATGTGGGTCAGGGGGGTTGTGTGCTGTGGCACCCAGACCCGCACCATGACTGTTGTTGCTTAGGTTGTATTGCAGTGCATATCGTGTTTTTATGAGTGTAACTAGATGCATGTCTGATGGAGTGCTCATTCAGTTGTTTGTCAGCTTTTTAATCTTATGGCAATCCAGATTAAGGTCTGCAAGAGGCTTGTCTGTATATTCTTTGTAGATAGTCCCCATAGCTCCAACGAGGATCACGTGAAGCTTGACTTCCCTATATTTTTGTCTGTTAAGGTTGGCAATATTGTATAGCTTATTAATAAGCATGCTGTGCTGTTCCTTTGCTTTTTGGAGTTGGGGATCAGGCCTAGTATCTTCACAGAAATTTAACTCAATCAGGTGAACCTCCCACTGGTTTAGATCCAGTCTCTTGTCTTTAGCAAGCTGTTGAAAATCCGAGTTGCGTTTGGTTTATTAAGAAGAGCACACAGTGCTAGGTAGAAATAAGATAGCGTCGGTACGAAAAGAGGCTTTCAAAGCACGTGTTGTTAGGTTTGGTAACAACCAATAGGGCAGTGTTTTGTTAGCAGTGTTTCTCAGATCTAGGTTTTGTTCTACTAGATTATCGCACTGCCTATGTCAGTGGTGTAGGCAATTTGGTTGGCACTGCATGGTCTCTTTTGTAGGGCTTGGAATATCAATGCACTTGCCATATAATGACGTTTAATAATCATATTCCTCATCTTAGTGTGTTGGCAACCAGAGAGTGTGTGAAGCGCACTGCCAGTGTGCATTGGCAGATGGGGCACTGGCAGATGGGGCAGTTTGCATTAGGGTGAAAATCGTATCGGAAGACGTGCTTTTGATTAAAAGAATGTACCAATACGGTACCTCGTACAATTACGCTTTTCGTAGAACTTGAGGTTGCTATTGTTCCAGAAAGCATTTGTGGCTTGTTTATTGACCAAAAGGTCTAAGATCCATCCAGTAGTTGTAATACCCTGTGTCTGTTTTGGCGCTCCCCAGTCTGTGTGATTTGCACAGTTTTGTTTTTAGCTTGGCCTTTACATCAGAGAGTGCACGAAGCCTAGGTGCACTTGCACCTCTTCTTTTGCTGTGTTCCTCATTGATGTCGTTAACCCCAAACCAGTAAAGGTGTGTGTATGTATGCATTACCATCTGGACCTGGAGGCTGAACGTGCAAGTCATGACCACCGTCGTGTAAGGCAGAGTGTTTGGACATTGCGTCTGCGCATTCATTTCCAGCAATGCCGCTATGGGCTTTCACTGTTTTCAAGCAGATAGGTTCTGGTAAAGCATAAATCGTGAATACGATTTGTTCTAGCTCTATTTGCCATTTCCACGCCTCCTGAGTTCACACAGCAATCGGCTTCGGTTTGAGGGAAGTATACCCATGCTCCTATACAGTTTTCGTCTCGTCTATGCAACTTTCGTCAGTGTAGGCCATAGCCTCCAGTTGGGGCACTTTGAATCAAACTGCTTGTCATCCCATGGTTGGAGGTGGACGTTAGCGTTTTGGCCTCTTTCCTGGCCAGTGACGTCCTCTGTTTTTGATCTGAAGTATTTGGGGCAAACATGGTCGGTGGTGTGATCCATGTCGCTACGCATTGCGGATCGTAGGGAGTTTTGCACGCACTTGAGCATTCTTGTGTCATACACTGGGTGACAAGCTAATCTCACCTGTAAGTTAGTGGCAAAAGCATTATAGTTGGCACCAAAAACTATTTCATAGTATCATCTGCTCCAGTGTGGGGGTCCAGGTTCTCACTCAGAGCACAAGCCCTCGATGGCCACTGGGGCCGTAATTACTTTCTGTCTTAGTTAAGGTGTTGCATCCTTTGCTACGGTTCGAGCTATGTCTTGCATGATCACCATGTCGTTGACTCTGTGCTTAGGAGAGCGTAGCTACGAGGGCCTGTGGCCATGAAGCTTAAGGAGCAAAATTCTCAGCCCCGTAGAATTGTCCTATCACAACAGGCACAGATAGTCGATGTAATGTTATGATATGTCCTTCAAAGCAGTGTTTCCCAAAATTTAGTTGGTGGCATTACCAGTATGTCCTTCAAAGCAGTGTTTCCCAAAATTTAGTTGGTGGCATTACCAGTGATTATTATATGTGTGTTACTTGCTTTCAAGAGGTCAGTGGGAGTGGAGGCCCCCAGCGCTACAAGGGGCTTGGCTATGACATGTACAAGGCTATCAAGGTTGTAGACAGTTCGTTTGGATGAGACAAGGGCTGAGATCCATTTCAGGTCCTCAAAAATGTGTATATTATTCTCTTTAGTAACACACATGTTTGAGAGTGTGATACTAAGCAGCTGCCGTACCCGTATATTATATCCAAGGAGGCGTCTCAAGGGAAAGTATGGCACTGTGTTTTATGTATGCAGATTAAAGGCTTTTTGTCTCAAGAAGGCTATTTGGCTATGGAATTTGTGTCTGTTACTATCTTGGTTCATGCTGTGTATTAAGGCTTCGGCAATTCTTGAATCCACTGAGATTGAAGGGTTTACATCCAACTAGGCCAAAGTCATGCTAAATGCTAAATCAGTAGCATTTTCTGATTTTAACTCAGTAAACTACTTAGTGCTCAGCCAGATGGTTGAGTAAACTTCTTAGCCCTGCTGGGGAGGTGAGGTGCGGCAGCCGACTAGGTAGAGTGTGTGTGTGTGTGGTATCTCAATATCTCATAGTATATGCCAGTGTGTAATGCATGTTTGTAATCCAAACTAAACTAAACTTAAGCAAGTTGGATTTAAGAAGCAGCAGAGAAAGAGAGAGAATTGAATAAGAATTGCCAGTCAGAAGTGCGGTTCCCAGCCTTTGCTCGAGACAGACTCAACCCTCTTGAATCATTTCCTCATCACTATAGCCAATCCATGCTTAAGCCGGTACCATCATGATTTGTCGTGACAATCCCCATTCATTTATTGGTTCTTCTAATGTCAATTTTAACTCAGCCTCCAGTGTTTTTGCATAAACGGTCATGGGTCTCCAGTTCCAGAGTTCCAGTTGGGACACTTCCAGTGGGGGGACACTGGGCAAAAGAAAAAAAAAGAAAGAACTATGCAGGCAGTGAAAACCACTCCCACATTAATTAAAGAAAAGGAGCCACTTTGCTACCGAGTACCGTAAGGAGGGACCCTCCACCGTGAAAAGGAAAGAAAAATCCAGAGGGGGGACACTGGGCAAAAGCCCGAACATGCTCTTTTGCATGAAAGGTGCAACTACTAGTAGTACTCACACTTCACTTCGTCAAATTAGACCCAACCTAGCTTCAAACTGATGCTGACTTTATAAGCTACCCGAGCATGTGCTCAGTTTTAGACAAGTCGCCCTGCGTACAGAATGACAGGACTAAAAGCACACTTAGTGCACCTATACCCTAGATGGGTGCTTTCCAGGGGGAATGGCACATTAATTTGCATATCTCGCCAACCACTTAGTCTTTTTGCCCCATTCCTCTTGCAATGATCTTTATTTAATGTAAGGACTCCAAAACACTTAAAACCACTCAGTTTGCTGCGCTGGCTGGTCAGATACAGCACGTGGCTGCTCAAAAAGTAAGGTTCACACCGCGGCTGCTGAGGCAGGTGGCCTTAGCTGGTACGTTTCAAGCTCAGCTGCGTTGGAATCTTAGAGCTGAGCTTGAAACGTACCATTTAGGGCCACCTGCTCTAGGAGCATGCAAAAACCATACTCATTTTGGGCCTCAGTGTCCCCCCTCTGGGACATTTACTTTCGCCTCTTGGGTTAAACATTATGGTGTTCAGTGAGCATGCCTGAACTGCGTCGTGGCTCTCCGTCAGGCTCTTTTTATTGTCTCAGGTGTTGCCTTTCATCACAATATCATCTTTTACAACCTTTCGTTTACTTTACGCTGGCTGATCCAGCAATGCCTATCAGCCCAACATATATGGCTGCCGATTACCCCCCTTTGTAAACCCTTTGTTGACTCTTCGCCGGCTGATCCAGCAATGCCTATCAGCCCAGACACATTTTGGTTAGCCCAGACACTTGTTGGTATACCTTTGGGGATTGCTCCTGGCTGGTGGGATGACAGAAAAAGAATTCATAAGCCTGTGTTACCTATCTACCTTCGCTTGGATATTTTCAGCAGCCAATCTCAGCCGTGCACTTTCTTGCCTTCGCCTATCTGGCCATAACTTTCTGGTCCAAAGAATGCGTCATAATAGGAATAGAAGGCCTTATGAGCTCAGGATCTGTGACAAATGTGACTGGCACTCTGTTCAGGATGAGAATACATTTTGCTGGACTGTCCGCATGAACATCTTGTTAGCCTTTGCACACAGCACCGCCAGCTGGTCTTCCCACCTCAATATGATAGCCCAACTCTAGGATTTTTTGAACCAACCTAATATTTATGGTGTGGCCTATTTTGTGGCTGAGTGTCTAGCCCTTTTCCCTTGATTTTTTCTAGGTTCTTTTTGGTTTGGTTTCAGGCTTTTTCCAAGCTTCCGCTCAATTGCCCCCCCGAGCCATATATAGCGATGTAACCTTACCTTACCTATCAGCCCAGCAAGGGTGACCGGTTACCCCTTTCGACACTGGTTGATTTTGTTTCACCAGCCAATTTCCATCAGCCAGGGACTCGGGCTGTAGGCCATCCTTGTAACCCTTGACCGGTTACCCCTTTGCAAACCCTTTGGCTCTTCTATTGGTGGAAAATTTTACGGTAGCACCCCGTATCAAAGTGGCCCCTCTAATGTTGTGGGGAATAGTTCACGGCCTTGTCACGCCCAATTGTTGGCAGTGACGATTCGTATGATTTGGCTAGTAGTTGTTTTTTCATTTGGGGTATTTTGCCAAGTCTCGTTCGATAAGCTGGGGAAGCCAGTTTCAGCCTGCAAATATATTTTTTACAAATTGCCTCTATTCAAAACTAATCTCCTGCTGATCGAGGAATCAGCTACAATACCAACCAAACATAATAACAGCAAGTCTTCATGGCTGCATCTGCGACAGCATCAACTCGAGGTCACAAACTAAAAAGAATGGAAATGACCTGCGCACGATTTTCTTCTCATCTTCCTGACACAGCAGCATTCACCAAAGCATTGGATAAGAGTTGCAACATCATCGAAGCACAGCAGCACAACGAAAAGAGGATTCTTACCAAATTCAGATTATAATCAATGTAGGGAGTGGATGTTAATGCCTGCATTTTCCATTGTTTGTCACTTACATAAACAAATTACCACCGCCTCCTCCTCCCTGCTACTCCTGCATGCTTTGAGCAGCTGCGTAGCGAACAGCAACACCGTCCCAGTCAACGAGGTGCTCCAGGATTCCTCTCGCTCCACACCATGCTTTTTGGGAGTGGGTGCATGCTCTGAGCAGCCGTGCAGCAAACAGCAACACCGTCCCAGTCAACGAGGTGCTCCAGGAAGGCGGCTTCTACTCCTGCATGCTTTGGGCGGCCGCGTAGCGCACAGCAACACCTTCCCAGTCAACGAGGTGCTCCAGGAAGGCGTTGACAAAGTCCGCCCTGCAAGAGTTGCAGCGCGCAATGCCAGCACATAGGTTACATGCACATAGGTCACTTGCATAGCAATGCTGTCAGTGGAGCCAGCTCAAAAACAAGCAGTATCAAATGTTTCATTTCAAGAGCATGCAAATTCAGCACTTTCTTTTGCAGCCTCGTTCTAATGCACGGCTATCAACAGCAAACCAGACCACCAGAGAGTCCAGGAGGTGGATGCGAGTATTCTCTGCTTAATTATAAATGCTTTTTTATTAAACGGAGAGGAACCCAAAGGTAAGTAACGCTGCATGATGACAAAGCCACGATAAACCTTACCTCTTATTCCGGTAGTCAACGTAGTAGGCCTGCGGTGTAAAGTGCGGTGAGAAAATGTTTCTGCACTGAGCACCAAAAATGCGTAAGAAACATGAACGCCACAGACCTCTGCCGTACAATGAGCAAAATATGATGTAATCTATACAATTGGAAAGTTTCCTGCACTGAGTACTAAGAGTGTAAGAGCAAACATGAACGCCACAGACCTCTGCCGTACGCTGAGCAAAAAATGATGTAATCTACATAAATGGAAAGTTTCCTGCACTGAGTATTAAGAGTGTAAGAGCAAACATGAACGCCACAGACCTCTGCCGTACGCTGAGCAAAAAATGATGTAATCGACAAAATGGAAAGTTTCCTGCACTGACTAGTAAGACTGTAAGCGCAACAACCATGAAAGCAACAGACCTCTGCCATACACTGAGCACAAAATAGTGTAATTTACATTGTTTGGAATCTGCGGGCTGGCTAGGCCTGTACATATACACAAACAAACAACACGGCGTGTAAAGCAATTTTCCTGCTAAAACTACGAGGTACACAGCGCCAATATACATAGCTTTGGCTCCCGTATAAGCGATCGTTAGGGCAAGGAACGCCAGATATTTGGTCATGTACCATGTACGGTGTGGCAACCCTTTACGTGGTAACCCTGTACATGGCAACCCTTTACTCGGCAACCCTTTACATGGCAACCCTGTACATGGCAACCCTGTACATGGCAACCCTTTACGTGGCAACCCTTTGTATGTGTGTGTATAAGTATCAGGGATGTGTCATACGGTCATTAGAGACGTTTAATATGGTAAGCAAGTGTTAAATACGATACACGCGTATAATTCGATCGTATTTTCAAGCCATTTTGGGAGTGCAAAATTTTTGATCTAAAATGGACCCAATTTGCCAGGCCAATTTGCCCCAAAGTCACCCGAAATGTTTCCAGTCCTGTTCTGATACCATACGTTCTTCACACATAATATCATAAGCATTGGAAGGGGCACATTGATTCACTGCTCACACATTAATTCATTGTTCACACATTGTTCTTGCCAACCTAGCTGATTGTAGCATTGCACGGAAAATTACTAGTATTGTTCCCTTCAACCACACTCAGGGACAACGGAGGCCAGAACTTGCATGCTGTGACGTGCACCCTCTCGCCTCTGTGCCAACTTGCATGCTGTGACGAGCACCCCCTTGCTCCCAAACCAATTTGCATGCTGTGACGTGCACCCTCTCGCCCCTGTGCCAATTTGCATGCTGTGACGTGCACCCTCTCGCCCCTGTGCCAATTTGCATGCTGTGACGTGCACCCCCTTGCTCCCAAACCAATTTGCATACTGTGACGTGCACCCTCTCGCCCCTGTGCCAATTTGCATGCTGTGACGAGCACCCCCTTGCTCCTGAGCCCCCTCATTGGCAAGCTCCATATCAGTTGTTGTCATGCTTCAAAGCAAGCAATGTATGAACAGTGGCATCGACAATTCCTGCGGCAGGGTTGTACAGTATTGAAGCTGCCGATCAAAGATCTTTTTGGCCCAAGATCGGGCCAGGCTCTTACGTAGGGTTGGCCAGAATTGTATATATACACCGTATATGACCGTATATTTGGTGATGTTCCTGCCAAAAAGACCGTATATACACCGTATATATATGGTTATGGCCAACCCTACTCTTACGGGACATGCGCACGTGGCAGGACGCACGTGCATGGATCTTCCTGGTGATTCAACTTGAGCCAGCCTGGCAACCCAACTTCGCATTTTATGTCTAGCCAACACCCTCATCTGCATCCACACCTACAGACACGGCCACTCCCACTCCCACTCCCACTCCCACACCCACACCCACACCCACACCCACACCCACACCCACACAAGTACTCACATGCTCCCACACATCCAGGGCCAGCAGGGGTATCCACCCAGTCACGAGCGGGGTGATGGCGTTGCCTGTCTTGAACACTTTCAGGTTCCCTACAGGCACACAAAGAGTACGTCAATGAAACATCCAAGTTCTCTGCAGACACACAGCAAGCGCACCAAAGGACCCTCTGGGTTCTCTGCAGACACACAGCAAGCGCACCAAAGGACCCTCTGGGTTCCCTGCAGACATTGACAAGCACACCTAAGGACCCTCCAGGGCCTCTGAAGACATATAGCAAGCGCACCAAAGGACCCTCTGGGTTCCCTGCAAACAATTGACAAGCACACCAAAGGACCCTCCAGGGCCCCTGCAGACACATAGCAAGCGCACTCCATCCGTGTACCACGTGATGAGTGGCTAACAGAGGCCAAAGGACCCTCCAGGGCCTCTGAAGACACATAGCAAGCGCACTCTACCCGTGTGCCACGTGATGAGTGGCTAACAGAGCGGTGGCTAACAGAGAACACTCTATCCGTGTGCCACGTGATGAGTTCTCTGCAGACACATAGCAAGCGCACTCTATCCGAGTACCACGTGATGAGTGGCTAACAGAGCGGTGGCTAACAGAGAGCACTCTATCCGAGTTGGAAGTGATGAGTGGCTAACAGAGGCCAAAGGACCCTCCAGGGCCTCTGAAGGCATATAGCAAGCGCACTCTATCCGTGTACCACATGATTAGTTCTCTGCAGACACATAGCAAGCGCACTTTACCCATCTACCACGTGATGAGTGGCTAACAGAGCGGTGGCTAATAGAGTGCACTCTATCTGAGCACCACGTGATGAGTGGCTAACAGAGGCCTCCCTTCCCTTGGCAGGCCAACGAGCTGGTTGTATGAGTGTCTGTGTTCGGCCTACTAGTAGCTCGTAGCAAGAACTCAGCTACACACTTAGATCCAGTGCCAAACTCAACTACGCACTTAAATCCAGTGCCAAACTCAACTACGCACTCAAATCCAGTGCCAAACTCAACTACGCACTCAAATCCAGTGCAAAAAGCATTCTGCTTTGCCTTGTGGCCCAGTGGCACAACCAATCAAAAGTGCAAGGCGATCCTTTCCATTCAATGACGCAGACAAACGCAGGCTGATTGACGCCGCTATTCAGTGATGCCTCTATTCAATGATGCCTCTAATTAATGATGCCTCTATTCAGTGATGCCTCTATTCAGCGATGCCTCTATTCATGATGCCTCTATTTAATGACGCCTCTATCCAGCGATGCCTCTAATCAATGATGCCTCTAATTAATGATGCCTCTATTCAATGACGCCTCTATTTAATGATGCATCTACTCAATGATGCCTCTATTCAATGATGCATCTACTCAATGATGCCTCTATTCAATGGTGCCTCTATTCAATGATGCCTCTACTCAATGGTGCCTCTATTCAATGATGCCTCTACTCAACGATGCCTCTATTCAATGATGCCTCTAACTAATGATGCATCTACTTGGTGACGGCTCTATTTAATGACGCCTCTATTTAATGATGCATCTACTCAATGATGCCTCTATTCAATGGTGCCTCTATTCAACGATGCCTTACGTTATTTTGAGAGTACAATTAATTCAGGGTTCCTGCCACCCATTTATCAAACCGGCTTGTGCTCAATGTGACAGAGCAAGTGCACTCTTTCCCTTTATGCACAGCGCAAGGCTCGCTTTTGCAAGTCTTGTTCAAACACGTTCGGACGTCCAAACCATACGAGTGCACGGCTCTCTTCTTACAGTGCGAAACCCGTGCTCACCTTTGGAATCGCACACAAGCCAAGACCATATAAGTGCACGGCTCCCTTCTTACAGTGCAAAACCCGTGCTCACCTTTGGGGTCGCACACAAGCCAAGGCCATATAAGTGCACGGCTCTCTTCTTACAGTGCGAAACCCGTGCTCACCTTTGGGGTCGCACACAAGCCAAGGCCATATAAGTGCACGGCTCTCTTCTTACAGTGAGAAACCCGTGCTCACCTTTGGGGTCGCACACAAGCCAAGGCCATATAAGTGCACGGCTCTCTTCTTACAGTGCAAAACTGCTGAGTACTCGCAGAAGTACTCTAGTTCTTGGAGGCGAGTACAACCGAACGTTAGTTAGTACTCTCTTAGCACAGCTTGCGCTGTGCTAACCATCCTTTTTATGCTTGTGCCTTAGATAGTTGGCAGCTTAGTTTTAAGATGGGAAATAAGTACGAGAATTTCGGGAGCTGCAGCCAAAGTCGCCCCCTTAAGCGCCCGCAGCCCAGCCCCCGCCCGCGGCCCTGCCCCCCGCGGCCGCCCTGCGGCAGGAGGAAGAGCAGCAGCAGCAGCAGCAGCAGCTAGACGTCCGCCACCGTGGCCAGACCCCAGGGCGAGGAGAAACTGCATCATAGGTCCGGCAGCGTACAGGCGAGCGTACAGGCGAGTGATTTCGGTCCGTCGGAGGTTCTTGTGGTCTGATGAGTAGGGAGTTTGAGGTGCCCGATGGCGTTGCGAGTACCAGAGGGGGTTCTGTTGTACTGTCCGAGGCACGGGTGACCTCGCTGTCCTGTTGTGAAGGAGGCACCTTGTGCGGGTTGAAGTTTCCTTGAGGGCTGTGCTGTGTCCCAAGAGAGGAAGCTTGCTTGAAGGGCATTTAGGGGCAGGTGGCTTTGCTGTTTTGAGACAGGAGGCACCTTGTGTAGGAGGACCTTGCTGGTCATTGAGGGGAATGTGTTTCTCAGTGAGGGCCTTGCTGGTCATTAGAGTGGAGCGTGTAGCTCAGTAAGGGCCCTGCTGGCCATTAGAGGGGAGCGTGCAGCTCAGTGAGGGAGTTTCCGCTCAGGGAGCTTGCTGGTCTTTAAGGGGAGTGTGTTTCTCAGTAAGGGCCCTGCTGGCCATTAGAGGGGAGTGTGTTTCTTAGTAAGGGCCCTGCTGGCCATTAGAGGGGAGTGTGTTTCTCAGTAAGGGCCCTGCTGGCCATTAGAGGGGAGCGTGCAGCTCAGTGAGGGAGTTTCCTTGAGGGCTGCGTCCCACGAGGGGGAGCTCACTTTAGGGGGTCCTAGATGATCTTGAGGGCTGGGTCCCAAGAGAGGTCTGAGGGGCTGTTAGCTTCCTTTAGGTTGGAGTTTCCTTGAGGGTTGTGTCCCAAGAGGGGAAGCTCACTAAAGGGGGGTGACCTTGAGGGCTGCGTCCCAAGAGAGGTCCTAGGGGCTGTTAACTTCCTAGGCTTCAGGGTTTCCTTGAGGGCTGCGTCCCAAGAGGGGAGGCTCTGAGGGGAGTTGTTCAGCGTAGTTGCAAAGGTCTCGCTGGACCTGTTGCAGAGGGAGTAGCGCAGCACGGAACCCTCCTAGCTATAGCCGTAATGCAGAGGTATACGACTGCCTGCTGCAGGGTAATGTGCAAATGATGGAGGCGGTCCGTGCCAGTGTGCCAGAGGCTGTCCTGATGCTAGAGAGCATTCTCCCTAAGCTTTAGCCTTTGCATCTGCCTCCTGCCTTCTTCCCAAGGTCTTGCAGCATGCAAGCTTCCCATCAGGGATATCCTTTTTATAACGTGCTGCTACTAACAGTGCCGTGGGCACTCTTGCACTTTC
>Ga0307947_1002659_pt1 | contig 14342 bp, 17 predicted proteins | sample OrgLakmetagen232_FD_201840 | JGI IMG/M metagenome (GOLD analysis project Ga0307947, IMG submission 201840) | Saline water microbial communities from Organic Lake, Antarctica - #232 | ecosystem: Environmental > Aquatic > Non-marine Saline and Alkaline > Saline | place: Antarctica: Organic Lake...
TGTGTTTTGCATGTGTGTGTGTGTGTGCAGTGTGCAGTGTGTGTTTGTAATTTGGAGGGCACAGGGGCTACGGCACAAGCGTGAGCGTGAACAGCAGTGTGAGGCATCGAGGCGGGCAGGTGTGTGTTTTGCATGTGTGTGTGTGTGTGTGTGCAGTGTGTGTTTGTAATTTGGAGGGCACAGGGGCTACGGCACAAGCGTGAGCGTGAACAGTAGTGTGAGGCATCGAGGCGGGCAGGTGTGTGTGTTTTGCTTGTGTGTGTGTGTGAATGTGTGTGTGTGTGTGTGTTGTGTGCAGTGTTGTGTGTGCAGTGTATGTGTGTTGTGTGTGCAGTGTGCAGTGTGTGTTTGTAATTTGGAGGGCACAGGGGCTACGGCACAAGTCTGAGCGTGAACAGCAGAGCGTAAACAGCAGAGCGTGAACAGCAGGGTGTGAGGCATCGAGGCGGGCAGGTGTTTGTTTTGCATGTGTGTGTGTGTGTGTTGTGTGTGCAATGTGCAGTGTGTGTTTGTAATTTGGAGGGCACAGGGGCTACGGCACAAGCGTGAGCGTGAACAGCAGGGTGAGGCATCGAGGCGGGCAGGTGTGTGTGTTTTGCTTGTGTGTGTGTGTGTGTGTGTTGTGTGCAGTGTGTGTTTGTAACTTGGAGGGCACAGGGGCTACGGCACAAGTCTGAGCGTGAACAGCAGGGTGAGGCATCGAGGCGGGCAGGTGTGTGTTTTGCATGTGTGTGTGTGCAGTGTGTGTTTGTAATTTGGAGGGCACAGGGGCTACGGCACAAGCGTGAGCGTGAACAGCAGTGTGAGGCATTGAATGGGACTGTTGTGTGTGTTGTGTTTTATATATATGTGTATGTGGTGTGTGTTGTGCATTAAATCTGTGAATTGGAGGTTATACAAGGGTCACGGCAATAAGAAAAAGTATGTGTGGTGTGTGTTGTGCATTAAATCTGTGGTTTGGAGGTTTTACAGGGGTCACGGCAATAAGAATAAGTGCGTGTGTGGTGTGTGTTATGCATTAAATTGTGGGTTGGAGGTGGAGAAACGGCGGAAAAAAAAAGCTCGTCGTCAGTTCATGCCCCAAAGGCGGTGCATTACATTACTTGTGTTTCCATAACAAAGGATCAGTGTGCTGCATCACCTGTTTGTGTGTCCATAACAAAGGGTTGGTGTGCTGCATCACCTGTTTGTGTGTCCATACTTAAGCGTGAGCGTGCGCTGTCCACCTGTTTGTGTGACCATCCCAAGTGCTTTTACCGCCTTCAGTTTGTGTGTCCATGACAAATGTGTGTGTCACCTGTTTGTGTGTCCATGACAAAGTGTGTTTGTGTGTCACCTGTTTGTGTGCCCATGGCAAAGGGTGTGTGTGTCACCTGTTTGAGTGTCCATGTCAGTGTGTGTGTCACCTGTTTGAGTGACCATGGCAAAGTGTGTGTGTGTCACCTGTTTGTGTGTCAATAACAAAGTGCGTTTGTGTGTCACATGTTTGTGTGTCCATGGCAAAGTGTGTTTGTGTGTTACCTGTTTGTGTGCCCATGACAAAGAGCCTGCTGTGAGTATGTGCTGTTCGCCTGTTGGTGCGCAAAGAACCTGCTTCTCACCTGCATGCGTTTGCTTTATAAAATGTGAGCCTGTGGTTTATCCTCTGCATGCGTGCACAACAGTGAGAATGCTAGCAGTATACAGAGTGCAGTTCGCTGTGTGCTGTGTGCACTGTGCAGAGTGCAGTGTGCAGAGTGCAGTGTGCAGTGTGCTCCTGGGTGCCTTTGTGTGCAATATGCAGATTGTAGTGTGCTGTGTGCTGTGTGCTGTGTGCTGTGTGCAGTGTGCTCCTAGGTGCTTTAGTGTGCCGCACTAAAACCCTGGCATGCACGCACAGGTGCACATGCACCCAAACACATATGCATACACACACATGCCTTGACCTTTGTATTAAATTTCAAACATCATTCCACACTCGCAGCAGGATCAAAACGGCAACGCGCACTACACACACACATGCCTTACATTTGTTTTAAATTTCAAACAGCATTCTACACTCGCAGCAGGATCAAAACGGCAACGCGAACTACACACACACATGCCTTACATTTGTTTTAAATTTCAAACATCATTCTACACTCGCAGCAGGATCAAAACGGCGATGCACACTACACACACATGCCTTGACATTTGTTTTAAATTTTAAACATCATTCCACACTCGCAGCAGGATCAAAACGGCAACGCGCACTACACACACATGCCTTGACATTTGTTTTAAACATCATTCCACACTCGCAGCAGAATCAAAACGGCAACACGAACTACACACACATGCCTTGACATTTGTATTAAATTTTAAACATTATTCCACACTCGCAGCAGGATCAAAACGGAAATGTGCACTACACACACATGCCTTAACATTTGTTTCAAACATCATTCCACACTCGCAGCAGGATCAAAACGACGATGCGCATTACACACACATGCCTTGACATTTGTTTTTGACATCATTCCACACTCGCAGCAGAATCAAAACGGCAACGCGCACTACACGTACCATTCCACCTTAGCGGTGAGTCCTGAGCTTGCTGCTCACTTCCAGGCTCTAGTTAGTTGATTTCCTTGGCTGTACTTAAGAGGGCTGGTGCTTTTTATTATAGGTAAATTCCATGGCTTTAATTGGTTGACTTCCATGGCTTTAATTGGTTGACTTCCAGGCTTTAAATAATTGAATTCCTTGGCTGTACTTAGTGAACTTCAATGGCTGGTGCTTTTTATTATAGCTTAATTCCATGGCTTTAATTGGTTGACTTCCATGGCTTAAGGTATTTTGCTTCCATGGCTGATGCTTTAGTGCTTGTTGTTAAACAGTTGGAACCCATTCTTCTGACCCCCCCCCCCCCTATGTCTGAGTAATTCTCAATTTGCTGTGCACTGCTGTGTTTGTCAGTTTGCTGTGCACTGCTGTGCACTTGTCAATTCGCCGTGCACTTGTCAATTTGCTGTGAACTGCTGTGAAAATGTTTGCACTGCTGTCTGAGTATTTGTCAATTTGCTGTGCATTGCTGTGTTTGTCAATTTGCTGTGTACTTGTCAATATGCTGTGCACTGTTGTCTGAGTATTTGTAAAATTGCTGTGCACTGCTGTGAAAATGTTTGTTGTGGTCTGGTCGATCAGCTGTGCAGACACTCAACAGGATGATGCGTTCTGGTCGCTCAGCTGTGCAGACACTCAACAGGATGATGTCCAGCTATGCAGACACTCAACAGGATGATGCGTTCTGGTTGTTCAGCTATACAGACACGCCACAGTTTGAAAACGTGGGAGAGGTGTGAAAGCAAAAAATAAGAGGCGCTTGCCGCTTTGCTGTGCAACATACACACACACACACACTATGTGTCACACACACACACTATGTGTCACACACACACACTACGTGTCACACACACACTATGTGTCACACACACATCACACACACAAACACACACACACTATGTGTCACACACACATCACACACACACAATGTGTCACACACACATCACACACACACGTGCTTGCCGCTTTGCTGTGCGACTGTGTTGTGTGCAAGGTGTTTGTTTGAGAGGGGGAGGAATGATGTGAATGAAATGAGAAGAAGAATGAAATGAGAGCGTTTAAAGGCGACCAAGCCTATCTGAACACTACAACAGCGAGTGGTGGGTCTTGTGTGCTGGCTCGTGAATTGTGTATCGTGATTTATATGATTCGTGATTTTTGGCTTGTGAACTGTGTATTATGGTCCATAGAATTGGTAGCCGTATCAGTAGTTAAATTGTAGCCGTATTAGTAGAAGAAGTCCGACGTGTGCTGTGTCGTACCTAACTTATTTCAATTTCTGCCTGCTTGTCAAAAAGTATTCAAAGTCCGCACCGCACATCAATTCCTTGTGCAGTAAAAACGTGTCGCTTTATAGTCAGTTCAGATCCCACACAGCTGTTGCTGCGGCTGTGGCTGCTGCAAACAGAACGTGCAACAAAATAGAAAAGCTCGGTTCAGATCTGCACAGCACTTTGCTGCTGCGGCGGCAGCTGTTGCAAAAAGAATGTATATATATATATATGTATATAGTGCAACAAAATAAAAAAGTTCGGTTTAGATCTGCACAGCACTTTGCTGCTGCGGCGGCGGCAGCTGTTGTAAAAAGCACATGCAACAATAAACAGCGGAGGTGTTTTGCAATGCACCTTAAGCTCAACTGCCTGGTCAAGATGCTTGCGAGTCTTCTAATGCATTTGCTCAAGCAAGCCAGATACTGCATCCGCTCAAGCACGTGTTCCAATGCATTTGCTTAAGCAAGCCAGATACTGCATCCGCTCAAGCACGTGTTCCAATGCATTTGCTCAAGCAAGCCAGTTACTGCATCTGCTCAAGCACGTGTTCCAATGCATTCGCTCATGCAAGCCAGTCATTGCATCTGCTTATACACGTGTTCCAATGCATTTCCTCAAGCAAGCTAGTTACTGCATCTGCTCAAGCACGTATTCAAATGCATTTGTTCAAGCAAGCCAGTCATTGCATCTGCTCAAGCACGTGTTCCAATGCATTTCCTCAAGCAAGCTAGTTACTGCATTTGCTCAAGCAAGCCAGCCATCGTATCTGCTCAAGCACGTATTCCAAGGCATCTTCTCACTTTTTTACTGCATCTGCTCAAGCACGTCTTCCACTGCATCTGCAGACGTCGATCATGCTTGTAGCTCAAGCACGTATTCCACTGCATCTGCAGTCATCGATCATGCTTGTTGCTCAAGCACGTGTTCCTCTGCATCTGCTCAAGCACGTCTTCCTCTGCATCTGCAATCATCAATCATGCTTGTTGCTCAAGCACGTCTTCCACTACATCTGCAGTCATCAATCATGCTCGTTGCTCAAGCACATGTTCCTCTGCATCTGCTCAGCACGTCTTCCTCTGCATCTGCAGTCATCAATCATGCTTGTTGCTCAAGCACATGTTCCTCTGCATCTGCTCAGCACGTGTTCCACTGCATCAGCAGACGTCGATCATGCTTGTTGCTCAAGCACGTCTTCCACTGCATCTGCAGTCATCAATCATGCTTGTAGCTCAAGCACGTCTTCCTCTGCATCTGCAGTCATCAATCATGCTTGTTGCTCAAGCACGGCTTCCACTGCATCTGCTCAAGCACGTCTTCGTCTGCATTAGCAGACGTCGATCATGCTTGTTGCTCAAGCATGTGTTCCACTGCATCTGCAGTCATCGATCATGCTTGTTGCTCTAGCACGTGTTCCACTGCATCTGCAGTCATCGATCATGCTTGTTGCTCAAGCACGTCTTCCACTGCATCTGCAGTCATCGATCATGCTTGTTGCTCTAGCACGTGTTCCACTGCATCTGCAGTCATCGATCATGCTTGTTGCTCTAGCACGTCTTCCACTGCATCTGCAGTCATCAATCATGCTTGTTGCTCAAGCACGTCTTCCACTGCATCTGCAGTCATCGATCATGCTTGTTGCTCTAGCACGTGTTCCACTGCATCTGCAGTCATTATCATGCTTGTTGCTCAAGCACGTCTTCCACGGCATCTGCTCAAGCACGTCTTCCTCTGCATCAGCAGTCATCAATCATGCTTGTTGCTCAAGCACGTCTTCCTCTGCATCTGCAGACGTCGATCATGCTTGTTGCTCAAGCACGTCTTCCACTGCATCTGCAGTCATCAATCATGCTTGTTGCTCTAGCACGTGTTCCTCTGCATCTGCAGTCATCAATCATGCTTGTTGCTCAAGCACGTCTTCCACTGCATCTGCAGTCATCGATCATGCTTGTTGCTCAAGCACGTTTTCCTCTGCATCTGCAGTCATCGATCATGCTTGTTGCTCAAGCACGTCTTCCACTGCATCTGCAGACGTCGATCATGCTTGTAGCTCAAGCACGTATTCCACTGCATCAGCAGACGTCGATCATGCTTGTTGCTCAAGCACGTCTTCTCTGCATCTGCAGACGTCGATCATGCTTGTTGCTCAAGCACGTCTTCCACTGCATCTGCAGTCGTCGATCATGCTTGTTGCTCAAGCACCTCTTCCACTGCATCTGCAGTCATCAATCATGCTCGTTGCTCAGGACCCATTTGACTTACTGTAGAATGCAACTCCTTCAAAGCGAAGGCCCCTCTCGGTGACCGACCTTTTGTGGTTGTGCTTCCATGTATCATGATTGTGCGTCCTTGAGCTGTGACTTGCTTCTTATTATTTTTTTTTTCTTCTTCTCTCTAGTGTACGTTCACGTGAACAACGAGCACGTAGGAATGGGCTTCTGGGATCCCTTTTTTTTCCCCTTGTAGTGTGCGCTCACGTGAACAACGAGCACCCAGGAATTGGCTGTGACTGGCATGATACATACACACAGCGCACATACAGAGATGTTCAAAAAAGTGGGGGAGTCAGACATGCACAGATTGCAAACAAATCCGGCCAAACTGCATATACTATGTATACATTGTATTTACACATGCTCTGTTAACGGCTGTGTGCTCAAAAAGTTTATGCCGCAAAAAATATCGTACGTACATGGTCTGTGTATGATCTTGTATACTGTCAGTGGTGGTTTCCTGCAGCACATGCAGAAGCACCGTTTTGCAATCCTTGCCATCACTTGACGCAAAATCAGCGATGAATGTGGTCTCGAAACCAAATGCGACAATGGTCTCTCTTCTGCTGCTGCTGCGAAGTCAGTGGTGACTGTCGTCTCTAAACCAAATGCGACGAGGGCCTTTCTTCTGCTGCTGCTGCTGCGAATTCAGCGATGACTGTTGTCTTTAAACCAAATGCGACAATGGCCTTTCTTCTGCTGCTGCTGCAAATTCAGTGGTGACTGTCGTCTCAAAACCAAATGCAATTTTGGCCTTTCTTCTGCTGCTGCTGCTGCTGCCGCCACTACTTGCTTCTGCTGTATGTCGGTCATGGACTACCTTCATAGCTTGGTCAATTTATGCGTTCATAGGGCCATGAACTATTCAAAACTTTCTGCCAAACATAGAACCAGCCTCACACATTGCGCTTCATGTCCTTGATTGGCCAGAATTATGTACAACTTATTTGTATCTCAAGCTTTCTGCCTTACATAGAACCAGCCTCGTACATTGCGCTTCATGTCTTTGGATTGGCCAGAACTATGTACATATCGTTTGTATTTAGAACTTCCTGCATCCCAACGCCTCGTCTTGCATCTCATCTCGTCGTGCAGCATCTCAACTCGTTGCAAAGCATCACAAAGTCGTACTTGCTGCACAGCATCTCGTCGTTCCCGTTGTGCAGCATCCCAACGCCTCGTCCTGCCTCTCATCTCGTCCAGCATCTCAACACGTTGCAAAGCATCTCAAAGTCGTTCTTGCTGCACAGCATCTCGTCGTTCCCTTTGCGCAGCATCCCACCGCCTCGTCCTGCATCTCAACTCGTCGTGCAGCATCTCAACTTGTTGCAAAGCATCTCAAAAGTTGTCGTTCACGTTATACACCGTTTCTCAACTCGTCGTACAGCATCTTAACTCTCGTTGCAAGCATGAATCACACCACCTGAGTCCATTCCTCCACTCCTGTACTCCCTCTAAACCACAGTACGACCCACACTACCCAACTTGTCGCAAAGCATCTCAAAAGTCGTCGTTCAAGTTACACCATTTCTCAACTTGTCGTACAGCATTTGAACTCTCGTTGCAAGCATGAATCACACCACCTGAGTCCATTCCTCCACTCCTGTCCTCCCTCTAAACCACAGTACGACCCACACTACCCAAACCAGCCGCGTGTGGTCAGGATCAGGCGTGAAGCAACGACAGGGGACAAGGCAGCAGCAGGAGTGGCCTTGGGGGCTCTTGCTGTGGCTGCCTGCCTGTGTTGCAACGTGCAGTGATGACAGCACATGTGCGTACGCACATGCACAAGCACACGCACGCGCGTTGACACGCATACACACACACACACACACACACATACAAATGTACACGTACATGCACGTATGCACATGCACGTACATGCGCTCACACAGACACACATACACACATATATGCATGTACGCACACGTGCTAGCACACATACACACACACATGCAATCACACGCGTGCATGCCATCATAATTATGCACCTGCTAAGGCTTGAAGCTGCTTGTTCCCGTAACGTACTGCACCTGCTTGTGTGTGGCTGTGGTGTGCTGACACTGACTGTGCTGATGATGTGCTGATTGTGCTAATGAATGACACTGACAGTGCTGGCACAGATTGTGCTGCCTTGTGTGGCTACGACATGCCTATGGTGCTTGTTCCTGTTCTAAACTGCACCTGCTTGTGTGTTGCTGTGGTGTGCTTACAGTGTCATCCTGACACCGATTGTGCTGCCTTGTGTGTGTGTATGTCCTTCTACATCCTACAAGCTGCTGTAATTTATCAGCCTGACACTTATTGTGCTGTGATTTGTGTGTGTATATGTCCTTCCTCTACATCCTACAAGCTGCTGTGTTAATTTATCAGCCTGATACTGACTGTGCTGCCTTGTGTGTGTGTGTGTGTGTGTGTGTGTGTGTGTGTGTGTGTGTGTATGTCCTTTTTCTACATCCTGCAAGCTGCTGTGATTAATCAGCCTGACACTGACTGTGCTGTGATTTGTGTGTGTATATGTCCTTCTTCTACATCCTACAAGCTGCTGTGATTTATCAGCCTGACACTGACTGTGCTGTGATTTGTGTGTGTATATGTCCTTCTTCTACATCCTACAAGCTGCTGTGATTTATCAGCCTGACACTGATTGTGCTGCCTTGTGTGTGTATGCCCTTCTTCTACATCCTACAAGCGTCTGTGATTTATCAGCCTGACACTGATTTTGCGGTGGTGCGTTGACCCAGATTGTGCAGGCCTTCGTACGCAAATTAGGCGCTTAAAATTGGGTCGTATTTGGCCAATACGCCGGCGTAATTGGTTCGGATTTCGCCTTAATACTTAGGCAAAATCCTCCCGCGTGATTGTCCTGGACGACCCATAAGTGTATATGGTATTTGGATAGGGTCGTCCAGGGTATATGTATAGGTTCGTCCAAGAAATTACACAGCAGACGCCAATTGCGACGCATACGCCAATTTCGTCTCTGCTCGCAAACCTAGACTCGCGAATGGTTAGTGCGAAGCGTCAGCTGTGTGGCTGTGACATTGGGTTTCCCTTCCGTTTGTGCAGCTTTTGTTCCTGCATGGTGTTGCACTTCCGTGTGTGCAGCGTTTGTTTAAGCATCGTGCTGCACTCCTTGATGTTGTTAGCTTTGTGCTTGTGTTGTGTTGCTCTTCCAGCTGTGCAGCTTTTGCTCCCACATGGTGTCGCACTTCCGTGTGTGCAGCGTTTGTTTAAGCATTGTGTTGCACTTCCGTGTGTGCAGCATTTGCTCAAGCATCGTGCTGCACTTCCGGATGTTGTTAGCTTTGTACTTGTGTTGTGTTGCACTTTTGTGCATGCAGCTTTTGTTCCTGCAATTTGTTGCACTTTTGCGTGTGTGCAGCGCTTGTTCACGTGTTGTGTTGCACTTTTGCGTGTGCAGCGTACTATTCCTGCATTGTGTCCCACTTCCGTGTGTGCAGTGTGCAGCTTTTGTTCACGCGTTGTGTTGCACTTTTGCGTGTGCAGCGCTTGTTCACGCATTTTGTCGCACTTTTGCGTGTGTGCAGCGCTTGTTCACGCGTTGTGTTGCACTTCTGTGCGTGCAGCTCTGAAATGTGCTGGCACCAATTGAGCTGCCATGTGTGGCTGTGAAGTTTGCAAAGTGTATGTGATGTGTGAATTGTTTGAGTTGCGTGAGCTGCAAGAGTTGTGTGTTGTTCACAGTTTGTGTGGCTGTGAAGTTTGCAAAGTGCATGAGATGTGTGAATTGTTTGAGCTGCGTTGAGTTGCGTGAGCAAGAAAGATTGTCCGCAGTTTGTGTGGCTGTGAAGCTTGCAAAATGCATGAGCTGTGTGAATTGTGGGAATTGCGTGGGCTGCAAGCGTTGTGTGTTGTTCGCATTTTGTGTGGCTGTGAAGCTCGCAAAGTGCATGAGTTGTGTAAACTGTTTGAGTTGCGTTGAGTTGCGTGAGCAAGAAAGATTGTCCACAGTTTGTGTGGCTGTGAAGCTCGCAAAATGCATGAGCTGTGTGAACTGTTTGAGTTGCGTTGAGTTGCGGGAGCTAGAAAATGTGTTGCTCGCAGTTTGTGTGGCTGTGAAGCTCGCAAAATGCATGAGCTGTGTGAATTGTTTGAGTTGCGTGAGCTGCAGTTACCGTGTGCTATTACTGTGTGCTATTTACTGTGTGCTATTTACTGTGTGCTATTTACTATGTGCTATTCACTGTGTGCAGTTACTGTGTGCAGTTACTGTGTGCTATTACTGTGTGCTATTTACTGTGTGCTATTTACTGTGTGCTATATTTGCTGTGTGCTATTTGCATAATGTTTCTCTACCCCAAAATGCATGAGCTGTGTGAATTATGGGAATTGCGTGGGCTGCAGTTACTGTGTGCCATTTATTGTGTGCTATTTACTGTGTGCAGTTACTGTGTGCTATTTGCGAAATGTTTCTCTACCCTAACCTGTCCCAATGGGTTATGGTTTACTCCACCCATGAAGCCACACCTACATATCCTAATAGTTTAGTTTAGTTTAGTTTGGATTACAAAGGCCTCCAGCCTGGCATGGCTGCTCAACCTATAGGTCCCAACAAAAACCAATCAAAAAGATCGACAGCTGCAAATTTATTACATATTTTAATAGTGTATAGACAGAGCACAACCACACCCGTACACACAGACACCCGTACGCACATACCCACCCCATGCAGCCACACCAACACATCTTATAGTGTACGGGCAGTGCGCACCCACACCCGTACACACAAACACCCGTACGCACATACCCACCCCATGCAGCCACTCCTACATTTCTTAATAGTGCACAGACAGAGCACACCCACACCCTACAAAAACACCAGATCGCACACTCACACTCCCACTTTCACACTCCCACTCACACAAATACACACACACATGCACACACACATGCACACACATGCACACACACATACACACTCATGCACACATGCACACACACACCACACACACACACACACACACATGCACACATGCACACACGTACACACACATGCACACACACACATGCAGTACGACCCCTACTACCACAACCAGCCCCGCGTAATCACTGTGAGACGAAAGAATACAACCGGGGAAAACGTGGCCGTTGGCGCGGCAATAGGGGCTGCTGCACTGGCTGCATGCATTTGCTGCACTGTGCAGTGATAGCACACACACACACAGTCACAAACACTCAATAGGAGCTGCTGCACTGGCTGCATGCATTTGCTGCACTGTGCAGTGAGAGTGCACACCACACACACACACACACACACACACACACCACCACCACCACCACCACCACACACACACACACACACACACACACACACACACACACACACACCACCACCACCACCACCACACACACACACACACACACACACACACACACACACACACACACACACACACACAACAAGACACACACGAGGGTTTGTTTGGTTGTGATGTGCGCACCCATGTTTGTTTGGTTGAAGTTGGTTGATGAGCTTTTGTGTGTGATGAAAGGGTTTGCTGTAGTGGCTGCGATGCCGTTGCTGCAGTATGCAATGTTGGTCTATACTGCAGTGTATGCGTGGGGCAGTGCAATGTTGGTCCACTGCAGTGTGTGCATGGGGCAGTGCAATGTTAGTCTACTGCAGTGCAATGTTGGTCTACTGCAGTGTATTGGTCTACTGCAGTGTATTGGTCTACTGCAGTGTATGCGTGGGGCAGTGCAATGTTGGTCTACTGCAGTGTAATTTTGGTCTACTGTAGTGTATTGGTCCATACTGCAGTGTATGCATGGGGGTATGCAGTGTATTGGGCTACTGCAGTGTATTGGGCTACTGCAGTGTGTTGGCCTACTGCAGTGCATGCGTGGGGCAGTGCAACGTTGGTCTACTGCAGTGAAGCAGTGCAATGTTGGTCTACTGCAGTGTATGCAATGTTGGTCTACTGTAGTGTATTGGTATATACTGCAGTGTATGCGTAGGGGGTGAAAGCATTGCGCAAACCGCAAGAGCCCTTTGTATCATAGTTCCTTGTAGGATTAGGAAGTACTTATAGCGACCCTCTTATGTTGAAAATGTGTGGGGGTCTACCGGTGGTCCTGGAGCATTGGTGTGTGTGGGGAAACGCCTGTGCAGCATTCCCACTTCACGCACCTTGGTGTAGTGTAAAAGTAATGTGTGTGATAAGGTTTACAAGGTTTACAAAAAATGGCCTTCAGTTAAGAAGTGCGACTGCTAGCCTTACACCCACTTCACGCACCTTGGTGTAGTGTAGAAAGTAACGTGTGTTCAGACCTTGTTCTCTGCACATTCATGTCTAATTGTATACACTCAATGCAAAGTGGTTTCCCCCCCCTAATGGTTATCAATTCTTTCATTTTTTATGCTAGCATGCTGTCGGTTACGTTTAGCTGCAATTGCCGTCAACGCTCTTGAGTAGTTTTACTGCCCTCTCAGAACTGCTCCTGACGCAAAAAGTGAGAGCTTCCCCTTTCCAAACTTGTCTGTACTGGATGTGTTTTTTGCTCAACTCTGTTACTAATACAAGTGTGAGTGTGTATGAGAAAAGGCGTAAGGCGTTGTTTTATTGCATGAATAATCAGACAGAGCAACGCACGGATCGTTACAGCTATGCTGATCTGTTTAAGTGGTGTGCAGCTTTGTTTCACCGTACAGATTTGTTTGACCATGCATATTTGTTTAACTGTCTGGTGTGCCTTTGTTTCACCATGCAGATGTGTTTAAGCGTGCTGTGCTGATTCATTTTACTGGTGTGCAGAAGGTGTGTTTTCTTATGAGAATATTGAAGTATTGCTGACTGAGTTGCTGGCTCCTCTGTCGTCAAATTTCGGTTGCAGCAGATACTGTGACGCTCTTGGTTAAAAGGATGAGATTGCAGCAACTCCGCTATAAAGATCCTCTGCTAGGCGTACCGTTTTGCAATGGATACTGCCCCATCATTGGCTGGAATTAAGCTGCGAGCTTGCAACTTATAATGACATGCCGTCCCTCTCCATGCAGAGCAAAATACTACCCCTGCCAGAAGCAACGCAGGGCATTATATAATTTTAAGCTGCGAGCTTGCAACTTATAATGACATGTGTTACGTGGTAATTTCTACCTTAAAGTGGTACAATGGTTACAATGGGGGGTGACCTTCAGCCAGGTAGTTTGACTGATCGGCTGCTGACTGGTGGTGGTTAAAGTGGTACAGAAAGTTCCGAAGTGTGATGTCACACCACTGAGTATTTATAACAGTGACTGGAGTCAAAAGGGCAAGTTCAATTCTTGCAACATCATGCCCCTAGATGTTTAGCTGTTATTAATATAAAGTAGAAGTGGCTAAGCACGCTGCCGTACTTCGTAAGAACATCCCGCCCCTCTCCATGCAGAGCAAAATACTACCCCTGCCAGAAGCAACGCGGGGCATCATAGGCTGGATTTAAGCTGCGAGCTTGCACCTTTTTATGAGCAACCCAGTCTAGTTGGAAACGAGAAGCACGCACAATTGCACCAGATGCAATATTGAATGCCGGAAATTACCAAGTCAGCAATTACCAAGTCTGATACTTCAAAGGTCACATTGCTGACACACTAATTTCCCGATTAGCACATCGCTAACAGCAATGGGACTGTGATTGTCCTTTACCCCTGCATTGCCAGGAAAATGGGCTCACTGCATTTAGGGAAGCATTCAATAGCTAACTTCGTTTGTATGTTGATTACTTTCTCTCATTACTTATTGGTTACAATGGGGGGTGACCTTCAGCCAGGTTGTTTGGCTGATCGGCTGCTGACTGGTCTCAGCCAGCCACAAATAAGTTTAGTTTAGTTTGGATTACAAAGGCATTCAACCTGGAATGGCTGCTCAACCTATGAGAACGAGGTAAACCCTAAGTGAAAAATAGTTAAGACCTTAAAAAGGGCAAAACTCACACACATTGCACACACACACAAATAAGTTGGAAACGCAGGGACAACTGGAGTTTGAACACAAGTTTGAGAATACTGATTCTTGTTTGTATAACCTACTGCACTGGTACTGAACTGGTACTGAAATTGAGCATGGGTTATGTTAACTGCTGCTGCTGCCGAATCGTGGTGCCACCATCTCCTTAAGGGTAAGGGGTAAGGGGTTACACAGCTATATCCGCCAGCGAGGGCAGTTGAGCTATAGCATAAAAAGCCAGCTTCAAGAAGAGAAAGAGGCCAGAC
>Ga0307947_1002660_pt1 | contig 14335 bp, 16 predicted proteins | sample OrgLakmetagen232_FD_201840 | JGI IMG/M metagenome (GOLD analysis project Ga0307947, IMG submission 201840) | Saline water microbial communities from Organic Lake, Antarctica - #232 | ecosystem: Environmental > Aquatic > Non-marine Saline and Alkaline > Saline | place: Antarctica: Organic Lake...
CTCTCTTAATCATACTTGCTAGCCCCCTCCCTTCATAATACTAGCTACTAGCTGTGTGCCCACCTCTCTTAACACACACACACACCTGTATTTATTTGCCTGCATTGCCGGGCACAAACAGGCCTGGGTATATGATGTCCCTTTTGGCATGCACACACACACACACGCACACACACAAACACACACACACATACACACACCTGTATGTATTTGCCTGCATTGCCGGGCACAAACAGGCCTGGGTATATGATGTCCCTTTTGGCATGCACACACACACACACACACACACACACACACACCTGTATGTATTTGCCTGCATTGCCGGGCACAAACAGGCCTGGGTATATGATGTCCCTTGCGTTTGGGCCTGCAACGCCACACAGGCAGTGCGCAATCAACATAGTAGATTGCCTTGCTCAGAGAAAGTCTGGCTCACAGAGGCTACCCAGAGAAGAGAACATGTTAAGGGCGCACTGTGCCAGAGTCAAGAATTTGTGCAGGCCGGTAGAGCAGAATGCTTTGCAAGAACTGTGTGCATGTAGACTTTGTTCAGGCCGGTAGAGCAGAATGCTTTGCAAAAACTGTGTGCATGTAGACTTTGTGCAGGCCGATAGAGCAGAATGCTTTGCAAAAACTGTGTGCATGTAGACTTTGTGCAGGCCGGTAGAGCAGAATGCTTTGCAAAAACTGTGTGCATGTAGACTTTGTGCAGGCCGGTAGAGCAGAATGCTTTGCAAAAACTGTGTGCATGTAGACTTCTGCACGAGCAACATTTTGAACATGTAGCCATCTGAGGCACAAACTTTGTGTGCTCACGCAGCGCCTCTGCGCAAATGCGCACTCAAAGGATATCAAGTGGTGTTACAAAGCGCACACTCAAAGGATACCAACATGAAGTAGTGGCGTTACGCGCACACAGACACACACACACACACACACACGCACGCATTCGCGCACACACACACACACACACACACGGACACACACATATACACACACGGACACACACACACACACACACCTGGGTCATGGCTGCCATCCCTGAACTTGTACAGCTTGTAGCCTGAGCTCGACTGCAACAAGGGTGACTTGACTTCGTGGAACGCTGCGCACGTTGATGAAGTGTCACCACACTGTTAGAGTGCCATTACGAACACTGTTAGAGTGCCATTACGAACACACACACTGTTAGAGTGCCATTACGAACACACACACACACACTGTTAGAGTGCCTTTACGAACACACACACTGTTAGAGTGCCATTACGAATACACACACTGTTAGAGTGCCAGTACGAACACACAAACTGTTAAGAGTGCCATTACGAACACACACACTGTTAGAGTGCCTTACGAACACACACACTGTTAGAGTGCCATTACAAACACACACTCGCAACCAGTGTACGCGTCCTTGAATCCGGTTTGACTGCTTGAGCAAGGTGTGCATGCTGAACAGGCGCTGACCAGAGTCAACACACACACAGCGCAGCACAGCCCAGCTAGGACTCAGGAGCCATGAGTCAGACGTGATAGTGTAGAATGAGCATAAAAATGTATGCACACATGTACAGGGAACTACACACGCACGCATGCACGCACGACGCACCCGATCTAACGTACGTCATCTCGCACGCAGGCAGCTGGAACTGCTTCTCCCAAAACACCCAGCATGCTGATGCCAGCAGGACCGCAGCAAGGGATTGGCTGATGATCAAAGGCAACATTGGCCTGCGCGCGCTTTATTATGCAGCACGCGTTGACACCATGTATATTAGCAGCGTTGCATGCTTTATCCCTGCAACACAAAAAACCATCTAGTTTATTTAAATCGTTATGGTTCAATCCTAGCTTCTGCAAGCCATTTCAGGTGTGTTTTTGTGTGTCGTTTCATTCACCACCATTTCTTCCAGGAGCACTCGCACAGTAGCAGCACACTGTTGCTCGGTGTTTTGCTGAATACCTGTTTTTTGTGCAGGTGGAAGAGGTGCACATAAGGACAAGGGGGCCTATGCAAGCTCTTCTCGTCCAAACCCCCCCCACAACAACATGTACTAGCACACGCAACGCCCCCATGCCCCCAGCCCAGCTCCACACGCTCCTCTCGCAACGGGTGCAGTGGCTCATCTGCACCAGGCCAACGAGACAAGGACGCCAGCAGTTAAGTTGCTCTTTCGCTCATGGGGTGCGTTGCAGAGCGAGAGAGGGCGACGCCAGCAATGGCAGCCCAGCAGCACGGGGTAAGGCAGGGGCTACTGCCAGCAGGAAGGGGCAGAGCAGATCTGAGGGGCAGAGCAGAGCTGAGGGCGGCACGAGCAGAGCTGAGGGGCAGAGCAGAGCTGAGGGCGGCACGAGCAACAGCAAGGATGATAGGGGCAAACACACCAGAAGTTCTTATGCCAAGAGGCAAAGCACTGCCAGAACAAGCAGCAGCAGGAAGAGGGAGCTGGGTAGCTCTCAAAATGACACTTATTCTGCTGCACCACGGCTGCCCAGCACTGAAATTAGCAGCAGCAGCAGCAGCAGCAGCCAGAGCCGCAGTAGCAGCAGGGTGGCAAGGAACTTCGGTCAAGATAGCAGCTTGAACAGCAGCAGGAGCAAGCACACCACAACTCCAAATGTGCACCAGCCAGGCATTCCTGCTGCACGCTCGCCTGTGCTCGATATGTCTTTGCACCAGCAACAGCAGCAGCAACAGCAGCGTCACACTCCTGCTGCACGCTCGCATGCCCTCCGAGACCCTAAGCAGCTGACTGCCCTCATTCGCTACGCCGACAGTCTGGACTCCCTAGGTGTGTTGGGGCTGAGGCATGCTCATCTTCCATGTTGCACACATCATGCAGGGTGCTATGAACACAAGACAGTGCACTCAATCGCCTCCGTAGTTTGCAGGACTCCTCATTCGTAGTAGCCTCTCCCAATTTCTCGTCGTTGCGCCTAGCGCACATGCCTCACATTTGCAGCAGCCTTACCCAGTTTCCATTCATTGCGCCTAGCGCACATGCCTCACATTTGCAGCAGCCTTTCCCTGTTTCCGGTCATTGTGCCTAGCCATATGCATCACATTTGTAGCAGCCTTTCCCTGTTTCCGGTCATTGTGCCTAGCGCATATGCATCATATTTGTAGCAGCAACTGCACTTTCGCTTTACCATGCAAACTCGAAGCCGTTTATGTCCCTTTCTTAAACCTTCCATACCTCTGTACGAGCCTATGTATGCGCCCATCCCCTTGCCTCTTGCTTATAGCTCGTGCAGCGTGCAGCGTGCAGCGTTGTGCAGCGTTGTGCTTTGCTACATTTTGCACAGCAACACTTAGCTTGTGCAGCCTTGTGCTTCGCTACATTCTGCACAGCAACACTTAGCTCGTGCAGCTCTGTGCTAAGCTACAGCTTGCAGAGCGACACTTAGCTTGTGCAGCGCTGTGCTATGCTGCATCTTGCATAGCAACAGATTGCTTGTGCAGCAGTGCCTTTGACTAAATCCTGCAGAGCGACACTTAGCTTGTGCAGCACTGTGCTATGCTGCATCTTGCATAGCAACAGATTGCTTGTGCAGCAGTGCCTTTGACTAAATCCTGCAGAGCGACACTTAGCTTGTGCAGCGCTGTGCTATGCTGCATCTTGCATAGCAACAGATAGCTTGTGTGCAGCAGTGCCTTTGACTAAGTCCTGCAGAGCGACACTTAGCTTGTGCAGCGGCTTATGCCATAAGTAACTAAACCCTGCAGAGCAATAGTTAGCTTGTGCAGTAGTGTTGGCTTAAGGCCCGGCGTCTATTTATTCTGCTCATAATTCCCGTCTTGTCATGCTCAATCTGCCCAGTGTCTGAATAATGATCAAAGCAGCAGCCCAACATATGCCAAACTCTGTGCTCCTCGACACTGCTGAACCCACACAAGCTTGTGTGTTTGTGCACGCCGGGTAATGCACAGGTGCACTCCTTGCACAACACTACGGTATCAAGGCCGTCTATCTTCCTGCTTCTGGACCCACGGCGACGCAGCCTCCATCACTTTCACCACCATCACCACCACCACCACCACCACCACCACCACCACCACCACCACCACCAGCTGCACCAACAACAACAACAACAACAGGTGCGTGAGCTGCCCTCCTTCCTCAGCTTTTTGCTTGCTAGCCCAGCAAGACACTCGCCACCACTACCTAACGCGTACCCACGCATGCACACGCACACACACACACACACGCACACACACACACACATACAGACACACACACACACGCACACACACGCGCACAGCTTGCATCACAACCATAACCACTAGCGCATGCATTTCACTTCCTGCAATGCGCACTGCGTGGCCTTCTGTGCTTCGTGCTGTGTGGCCTTCTATGTTTCGTGCTGTGTGGCCCTCTGTGCTTCGTGCTGTGTGGCCTTTTGTGCTTCATGCTGTGTGGACTTCTGTGCTTTGTACTGCGTTGTCTTCTGTGCTTCGTGCTGTGTGGCCTTCTGTGCTTCGTGCTGCGTGGCCCTCTGTGCTTGGTTCTGCGTGGCCTTCTGTGCTTCGTGCTGCGTGGCCCTCTGTGCTTGGTTCTGCGTGGCCTTCTGTGCTTCGTGCTGTGTGGCCTTCTGTGCTTCGTGCTGCGTGGCCTTTTGTGCTTCGTGCTGCGTGGCCTTCTGTGCTTCGTTCTGCGTGGCCTTCTGTGCTTCGTGCTGCGTGGCCTTCTGTGCTTCGTGCTGTGTGGCCTTCTGTGTTTCGTTCTGCGTGGCCTTCTATGCTTTGTGCTGTGTGGCCCTCTGTGCTTCATGCTGTGTGGCCTTCTGTGCTTCGTACTGTGTGGCCTTCTGTGCTTTGTACTGTGTGGCCTTCTGTGCTTCGTGTTGTGCCCTGACGCTTGCATCGGCAGTCTGTACCATTGTGATGACCACCACTGCTTTGCATCGGTAGTGCTTACCAACTTGCCCTTGCTTGCAACCATTACTTCAGTGTGCGCCCTGACGCTTGCATCGGCAGTCTGTGCCACTGCTATTCCCACCACTGCTTCTGCCATTACTACAGTATGCCACCACCACCCACACCACCTGCTATTCCCACCACTGCTGCCGCCATTACTTCAGTATGCCGCCACCACCCACACCACTGCTGACATTACTTCAGTATGCCGCCATCACCCACACCACTGTTGCTGTCATTACTTCAGTATGCCACCACCACCCACACCACCATATTTATTCCCACCACTGCCGCTGCTGCCATTACTTCAGTATGCCACCACCACCTACACCACTGCTGCTGCCATTACTTCAGTATGCCACCACAACCCACACCACTGCTGCTGCCATTACTTCAGTATGCCACCACCACCCACACCACCATCTGCTATTCCCACCACTGCCGCTGCAGCCATTATTTCAGTATGCCACCACCACCCACACCACCACTGCTGCTATTCCCACCACTGCTATTCCCACACACCACCACCCACACCACCATTGCTATTCCCACCACTGCTGCTATTCACTTCCCACCACTGCTATTCCCACCACTGCTGCTATTCCCACCACTGCTATTCCCACACACCACCACCCACACCACCACCTGCTATTCCCACCACTGCTGCTGCCATTACTTCAGTATGCCACCACCACCCACACCACTGCTGCCACTACTTTAATTTGCCACCACCACCCACACCACTATCGCAGTGCCACCCACTGCTATAAATGGTGCAGCAGCCATCAATCCTTCTGTATCACCTCTAGACGTGCCAGCACCACTGCCACCCTCTGCTTTGGACGGTTTAGCTCTCGGTCCGTCATCACCACCACCACCACCACCACCACTAGAAAAGCCAGCACCACTGCCGCCCTCTGGTTTAGCCGGTGCAGCCGCCAGTCCATCATCACCACCACCACCACTAAAAAAGCCAGCCTCTGCTTTAGACGGTGCAGCCGCCAGTCCATCATCACCACCACCACCACTAGAAAAGCCAGCACCTCAGCAACAGCCCTCTGCTTTAGACGGTGCAGCTCTGGTTCCATCATCACCACCACCACCACCACTGGAAAAGCCAGCACCGCTGCCACCTCCTGGTTTAGACGATGCAGCTCTCGGTCCATCATCACCACCACCACTAGAAAAGCCAGCACCACTGCCACCCTCTGCTTTGGACGGTGTAGCTCTCGGTCCATCATCATCACCACCACCACCACCACCACCACCACCACCACCACCACCACCACTAGAAAATCCAGCACCACTGCCGCCCTCTGGTTTAGCCGGTGCAGCTGCCAGACCATCATCGCCACCACCACCACTGGAAAAGCCAGCCTCTGCTCTAGACGGTGCAGCCGCCAGTCCATCATCACCACCACCACCACCACTAGAAAAGCCAGCACCTCAGCAACAAACCTCTGCTTTAGACGTTGCAGCTCTGGTTCCATCATCATCACCAACACCACCACCACCACCACAACTAACACCACCACCACCACTAGAAAAGCCTGCACCGCTGCCACCCCCTGCTTTGGACGGTGTAGCCATCAGTGCATCACCACCACCACCACCACCACCACCACCACTAACACCACCACCACTAGAAAAGCCTGTGCCGCTGCCACCCCCTGCTTTAGACGGTGTAGCTATCAGTGCAGCCATGCATCGCCTGGCAACTCTGCTCTCAGACAAACGCGGCAGAAGAAGCAGCAGCAGCAGCAACAGCGTGTGGAGCAAGAGCAATAGCCTTAGCAGTGGTAAAATTGCAAGCAACGGTAGCACCAGCATCAGCAACAGCCCCAGCAGTGGGGGAATCGCAAGCGATCGCAGCAAAAGCAGCAACAGCAGCAGCAAGAGTCCCAGCAGCGACATGGCAAGCAGCAACAGCAGCAACAGCAGTAGCAAGAGCTCCAGCAGCGACATGGCAAGCAGCAACAGCAGCGATCGCAGCAAAAGCAGCAACAAGAGCCCCAGCAGCGAAATGGCAAGCACGAACAGCAGCAACAGCAGCGAGAGCAGCAGCAAGAGCCCCAGCAGTGACATTACAAGCAGCAGAAGCGGCAGCAGCGAAAGTGACAGCAAGAGTAGTGCAGGGAGATTGAAAGAGGAGGATTATACAGAAGCGGAGTGTCAGCAAATGGCGCATGGCATTGCATGGGGGGTGCTGGAGGCGTGCATGGAGTATGAGCTGCTTGAGGTAAAACGGAAGTTTGAATATTGAAATGAATAATTCACCAAGTTTGGAGACAGGGGTGTGTGGTCATTGATAAAGGGTGCATGGAGTACGAGCTGCTTGAGGTAAAATGGAAGTTTGAATGTTGAAATGAATGAATCACCAAGTTTGGAGACAGGAGTGTGTGGTCATTGATAAGGGGTGCATGGAGTGCAGGCTGCTTGAGTTGAGAGGGAGAATCGCTGTAGGCGGTGTGATGTAGCATTGCGTGACGGTTGTGAGTACTAGGTAGGTGTGTATGGAGTGCAGGCTGCATTTAGTGAGAGGAGAATCACTATAGATTGTGTGCTGCAGCATTGCGTGACGGTTGTGGGTAGGTGTGTGTGCGTGGAGTGCAGGCTGCATTTAGTGAGAGGAGAATCACTATAGATTGTGTGATGCAGCATTGCGTGACGGTTGTGAGTACTAGGTGTGTGTGAGTGGAGTGCAGGTTGCTTATTGTGAGAGGAGAATCACTATAGATTGTGTGATGCAGCATTGCTTGATGGTTGTGAGTGCTAGGTAGGTGTGCGTGGAGTGCAGGTTGCTTGTGGTGAGGAGAATCACTATAGACTATGTGATGCAGCATTGCGTGACGGTTGTGAGTACTAGGTAGGTGTGCGTGGAGTGCAGGTTGCTTATGGTGAGAGGAGAATCACTACAGACTGTGTGATGCAGCATCGCGTGACGGTTGTGGGTAAGTGTGTGTGCGTGGAGTGCAGGTTGCTTATGGTGAGAGGAGAATCGCTATAGATTGTGTGATGCAGCATTGCATGATGGTTGTGAGTACTAGCTAGGTGTGCGTGGAGTGCAGGCTGCTTGAGGGGAGAAATATTCTCAAGGCGGAGATGCAACATTGAAGGTGCTGGGCGTCTGGGGTGTGTTGAAGCTCCCATAGGTTGGGGTGTGTGGGAGATATAGACTGAGTGGTTGGAGTTTGAGGATGTGTGTGGGATATGGAGATTGAGTGGTTGTGAGGATGTGTGTGGGATCTCCCACAGATTGGAGTGTGTGGGAGATGGAGATTGAGTGGTGGGAATGTGAGGATGTGTGTGGAAGGTCACATAGGTTGGAGTGTGTGGGAGATGGGGATTGAGTGGTTGGAGTTTGAGGATATGTGTTGAAGCTCCCATAGGTTAGAGTGTGTGGGAGGTGGAGATTGAGTGGTTGGAATGTGAGGATGTGTGTGGAAGCTCCCACAGGTTGGAGTGTGTGGGAGATGGAGATTGAGTGGTTGGAATGTGAGGATGTGTGTGGAAGCTCCCATAGGTTGGAGTGTGTGGGAGACGGGGATTGAGTGGTTGGAATGTGAGGATGTTTGTGGAAGCTCACATAGTTTGGAAGCACCCATGGGTTGCTCAGTGGTGGGATGGAAAGTAAGAGCTGGGCAGCCGCATTTTGTGTGTGTATCAAGCGGAAGAGGATGGCAAAGTACGAGAAGTGTTTACGAGACGTGTGTGTGTGTGTGTGTGTGTGTGTGTGTGTGAGAGAGAGAGAGAGAGAGAGAGAGAGAGAGAGAGAGAGAGAGAGAGTGTGTGTGTGAGTGTGTGTGTGTATGTGTGTGTGTGTGTGTGCTTCGAGGCCATAGAACGGGACACACCCCCTTTGTTTCATGAAATGCATGGGATATGGGCTGCCTGAGGTGGTGAGATTGATGAGGTTGATAAAAAAAGTCACGCAGACTGTGATGCAGCAATTCGTGAAGGTAGTCAGAAATTGAAAAGGATGCGTAAAGCACGGGCTGCTATAACTTTATAACTGGAGGAGAGCACAAGTGCTCTCACACATGTTCACACACGCACACGCACACACACACACACTCACACACACACACACGCACACACACACACACTAACACACACACACAAACACCCACACACATGCACACACACACATACACACACACACACACTTACACACACACTTACACACACACATGCGCGCGCACACACACACGCGTGCACTCACACACACACACACATGCACACACACGTGCACTCTCACACACACACACACGCACACACACACGCACACAGACCATGGGTTGGCGTGAGCTGTCCAGCCTCCTGTGGAGTGCAGCTCGTATCAACTTAAGGCCCCCTCCCAGTAGCAGCAGCACCACCACCACGCACAAACAGCACACTGCCATGGACACAACACTTACACAGTACAGTGCTGCAGGCGGTGCTCCACAGCAATTCGTCACCACCACCACACCCACACGGCACAAGGCTGCGGGTGGTGATCCACGGCGCCCTGTCACCAACACCACACCCACACGGCACAACGCTTTGGATGGAGTTCCACAGCACCCTGTCACCGACACCACACCCACACGGCACAACGCTGCAGATGGTGCTCCACAGCACCCTGACACTGACACCAACACACACCCGTCACAGCTGCTACCTTGCCAATCACACACACAAGACGGCGCTGCTGCTGCTACACCACACACACTCGACAACAGCGCTGCTGCTACACCGCACACACTAGACAGCAGCGCGTACGCCACACCACACGCACAAGGCGGCAACATCACCAGCACACCACACGCACAAGACAACAGCGCTGCGGCCACACCACACGCACAAGGCGGCGGTGTCGTCAGCTCACCACACACATACCCTATTCAGCACTCTCCTTCTTTTACCTCCAACCAGACACTTTCTGCAGCTGTTTCCTCGTCTTCCTTAGTCGACGACTTGCAACCAGCCCCCTCAACTGCAGCACTCACAGCACAGCAGCCCCTGCAGCAACAGCTTGTAATGCTTTCTCCAACACCCACGATGCAATATGTGCGAGGCTGGGAGAAGGCCGTGCTGCAGCGCATGGCAAGCCTGGGCTTCCACTCTGCAGATGCTCAGGTGTGTATGTGTGGGTGAGGGTATATGTGTGGGTATATGTGTGGGTATATGTGGGTATTTGTGGGTGTGGGTGTGGGTGTGGAGAGGGTGTGTGGGGAGGGGGAGGGGGTGCGTGGGTTTTTGGGTGTGTGGGTGTGGGCGGGGGTTTGGGCGGGGGCGGGGGCGTGCGTGGGCGTGTATGTTTTTTGTGCGCATGTGTGTGAACGTGTGTGCTCAATAATTTCCAGTGTTGGTTGCCCTAATTGGACTGTTAGGCAAGCTGGCTCTGTCTCACACTGTTACTTCAATATCAAGCTGTCCCACGGTTGTGTCAGTCTCAAGCTGTCGCACGGATGTCAGTCTATAGCTGTCCCACGGTTGTGTCAGTCTCAAGCTGTCGCATGGTTTTGTCAGTCTTAAGCTGTCACACGGTTATGTCAGTCTCAAGCTGTTGCACGGTTTTGTCAGTCTTAAGCTCTACCACGGTTATGTCAGCCTTAAGCTGTCGCACGGTTGTGTCTTTCTTAAGCTGTCGCACGGTTATGTCTGTCTCAAGCTGTCCCACGGTTATGTCAGTCTCAAGCTGTCGCACGGTTATGTCAGTCTTAAGCTCTACCACGGTTATGTCAGTCTATAGCTGTCGCACGGTTATGTCAGTCTCAAGCTGTCCCACGGTTGTGTCTGTCTCAAGCTGTCGCACGGTTATGTCAGTCTCTAGCTGTCGCACGGTCATGTCAGTCTATAGCTGTCACACGTTTATGTCAGTCTCAAGCTGTCGCACAGTTATGTCTGTCTCAAGCTGTCGCACGGTTATGTCAGTCTATAGCTGTCACACGGTTGTGTCTGTCTCAAGCTGTCGCACGGTTATGTCAGTCTTAAGCTGTCGCATGGTCATGTCAGTCTATAGCTGTTATGGCTCCATCTCACACTGTTATGTTCTATAGCTTTCCATTTGTGTCTGTTAATTATCAAAGAGGCATATATAGCGATGTAACCTTACCTTACCTTTCCATTTGCGTTTGTTAATTATCAAAGAGGCAATTATAGCGATGTAACTTTACCTTACCTTACCTTTCCATTTGTGTTTGTTCGATATCACGGCGCTGGGTGCAAAAAGCCCTTCTTTTCAGGTAAATTGCTGGGAAAACATGACATGGCAATATTCCTTTAATTCCACCAGGCAATGCTCAACACTGTGTGAGCCCTGTCAAACTATCAAGAGTAGCAGCATTTTGTGGCAGTGATTCTTTGATTTTACCAGGCAACGCCCGACACTGAGTGGGCCCTGCAAATGCTACTTGGCAGTTACTGTTTCAAACTACCAGGCGCTGTCCAAATCTCTTGGGCTCTGGCAAAGGTGCAGGAGCTTTTCATAACAAATGCAACAACACCCTGCAGCAATCTGCGTTTCGTTTCATCAGGCGCTGTCCAACACCGTGTGGGCCTGGCAAAGCTGCAGGAGCGCTGCATAATGGCTCCTACATACCAAATGCAACAACACCCTATGGCAATCTGCGTTTCGTTTCATCAGGCACTGTCTAACAATGTACGGGCCCTGGAAAAGCCGCAGGAGCGCTGCATTCTGCATAATGCCTTTTTCATAACAAAAGTAACACTCTATGGCCATTTGCGTTCCGTTCCATCAGGCGCTGTCCAACACTATGTGGGCCCTGGCAAAGCTGCAGGAGTCTGCATTCTGCATAATGGCTTCTTCATATCAAAACTAACACTCTATGGCCATTTGCGTTCCGTTTCATCAGGCGCTGTCCAACACCGTGTGGGCCCTGGCAAAGCTGCAGGAGCTGCCCAGCGACGCTTGGATGCATCACTGCTTGCAGGTAGGTTTCTTCTGTGGGTCTTTTTCTTTGGAGTCTGCAGGCCTGTGCGCCATTCGTCTGCAAGATCGTCGTGATGTACATTTGTGTACTTTGCATCCTGTATTCACTGTTACGATAATCAAGCCCGGCCCAAAAAGTCCATCAGCCTGCCAAATGTGACTGCCACTCACCTCCTGCGTGAATAAAGGACACCCTGTGGGGGAATGTAGGTGACGCTTCTTCACTTTTTGCGGGTGGAAATCCTGTGCTTGCCTGAATGGAAATCCTGTACTTGCCTAGGTGGAAATCCTATAGGTGGAAAGAGGGTCCTGAATGGAGATCTTGTACTTGCCTAGGTGGAAATCCTGTGCTTGCCTGAATGGAAATCCTGTACTTCCCTAGGTGGAAATCCTGTGCTTGCCTGAATGGAAATCCTGTACTTGCCTAGGTGGAAATCCTATAGGTGGAAAGAGGGTCCTGAATGGAGATCCTGTACTTGCCTAGGTGGAAATCCTGTGCTTGCCTGAATGGAAATCCTGTACTTGCCTAGGTGGAAATCCTATAGGTGGAAAGAGAGTCCTGAATGGAAATCCTGTACTTGCCTGAATGGAAATCCTGTGCTTGTCTGAATGGAAATTATGTACTTGCCTAGGTGGAAATCCTATAGGTGGAAAGAGAGTCCTGAATTGAAATCCTGTGCTTGCCTGAATGGAAGTCCTGTACTTGCCTAAATGGAAATCCTGTACTTGCCTAGGTGGAAATCCTATAGGTGGAAAGAGAGTCCTGAAGGAAATCCTGTGCTTGCCTGAATGGAAGTCCTGTACTTGCCTGAATGGAAATCCTGTACTTGCCTAGGTGGAAATCCTATAGGTGGAAAGAGAGTCCTGAATTGAAATCCTGTGCTTGCCTGAATGGAAGTCCTGTACTTGCCTGAATGGAAATCCTGTACTTGCCTAGGTGGAAATCCTATAGGTGGAAAGAGAGTCCTGAAGGAAATCCTGTGCTTGCCTGAATGGAAGTCCTGTACTTGCCTGAATGAATTCTGTACTTGCCTAGGTGGAAATCCTATAGGTGGAAAGAGAGTCCTGAATTGAAATCCTGTGCTTGCCTGAATGGAAATCCTGTACTTGCCTAGGTGGAAATCTTATAGGTGGAAAGAGAGTCCTGAATTGAAATCCTGTGCTTGCCTGATTGGAAATCCTGTACTTTCCTAGGTGGAAATCCTATAGGTGGAAAGAGAGTCCTGAATGGAAATCCTGTACTTGCCTAGGTGGAAATCCTGTGCTTGCCTGATTGGAAATTCTGTGCTTGCCTAGGTGGAAATTTTATTGGTGGAAAGAGAGTCCTGAATGGAAATCCTGTGCTTGTCTGAATGGAAATTCTGTGCTTGCCTAGGTGGAAATCCTATTGGTGGAAAGAGAGTCCTGAATGGAAATCCTGTACTTGCCTAGGTGGAAATCCTGTGCTTGCCTGAAAGGAAATCCTGTACTTGCCTAGGTGGAAATCCTTTAGGTGGAAATCCTATAGGTGGAAAGAGAGTCCTGAATGGAGATCCTGTACTTGCCTAGGTGGAAATCCTATAGGTGGAAAGAGAGTCCTGAATGGAGATCCTGTGCTTGCCTGGGTGGAAATCTTGTGCTTGCCTGAATGGAAATCCTGTACTTGCCTAGGTGGAAATCCTTTAGGTGGAAAGAGAGTCCTGAAGGAAATCCTGTACTTGCCTAGGTGGAAATCCTATAGGTGGAAAGAGAGTCCTGAAGGAAATCCTGTACTTGCCTAGATGGAAATCCTGTGCTTGCCTGAAAGGAAATCCTGTACTTGCCTAGGTGGAAATCCTATAGGTGGAAATCCTATAGGTAGAAAGAGAGTCCTGAATGGAAATCCTGTACTTATCTAGGTGGAAATCCTGTGCTTAAAGGAAATCCTGTACTTGCCTAGGTGGAAATCCTATTGGTGGAAATCCTATAGGTGGAAAGAGAGTCCTGAATGGAAATCCTGTACTTGCCTGAACACTCCATACATCTTTCAAGAAGTGCATAACCTTGGAGGCGCTCTGGCTGGTGTGAGAACTAGCTGAAAGTTTTTCCCGAGGCACGCTGATATTGATAAGTTTATCGAAGTGTAGGCTAAACATGTACATCTGCGTAAAAAGTACCTGTTTGCTGTTTGTTAATTGTAAAGTACCTGTTTGTTTATATATTAGGTTTTACAAGTTATATAAGGTGTAGGCTTAACACGTACACCTGCGTAAAATGTACCTGTTTGTTAATTGTATGCATGTGTGGACTTGGCCGGTGGAAAGGGGTTGCATGGTCATGTGTTAGCTTTTAGTCCAGTTTGGATTACAAAGGCATTCAACCTGGAATGGCTGCTCAACCTATGAGAACGAGGAAAACCTCAAAACAAACCAAGTATAAAAAGGGCTGTGACGCAACTGGAAAATGCTAACCTTAAAGGGGTTGCATGGTCATGTGTTAGCTTTTAGGTTATGAATGAAGTG
>Ga0307947_1002664_pt1 | contig 14323 bp, 21 predicted proteins | sample OrgLakmetagen232_FD_201840 | JGI IMG/M metagenome (GOLD analysis project Ga0307947, IMG submission 201840) | Saline water microbial communities from Organic Lake, Antarctica - #232 | ecosystem: Environmental > Aquatic > Non-marine Saline and Alkaline > Saline | place: Antarctica: Organic Lake...
TGGGTTTTTCTGTTTAGGCAGGAGTTTTCCTTTTCCCATTCTTATAGGTTTTTTTTCCTTCATTCTGTCAGGCCCTTGCTGAGGACCGTGTAACAACCCCCACCAAAAAAAAAAAAAAAAAAAATCATTAGTATGATACTAGTAGTGCATGCCCAACTAATGCCAAAATTACACTGGTGGGGCTGCTACTACTAGTATTTTCAGTCCTCATAGACATTCCTGAGTCATTATGATGTTATCCTGTTGATCTGTACTGGTTTTAACATTTTTACTGCTAGCCAGTAGTACTCAGTGGCTACTACTACTAGCAGTAGGTTACGTGAACTTGAGAACTCAACTTTTGAAAATAGGAATACTTGAACTTTGAAATTTGTTTTGTTCCTTTTTGTAGTTAGTACATTTCTTTTTATATGGTGTTTTCAAGTCTCATTTGAGGTTCTAGTGAATGATTGAAAATAATAATGCATAAGACAGTCAACCCTTAAAGAAGAGCTGTTGGAAGGCTCTATAGCAAGCAGTACTCAATAGCACAATATTTATTCATGCAGCGGTTGAAATCAACCCCTGGAGCGGTTGAAATCAACCGCGGTTGAAATCAACCGGAGTTGCGGTTGAAATCAACCGCGGTTGAAATAAATCAACCGCTGAGCGATTGCACAACAGGTTGAAAAACCTCGGTTGATTTCAACCGCTTCAACCGCACTTCAACAAAGGGCAGTTTTTTCTGACGCATCAGTCGTGCCAGGAAATTTCCAACGTCTGATGGGAAATTTCTGACGTCTCCTGGTGGTATGCAGGCCTGTACCTCCCAGCCACCTGATATCAATTTTTTGACAAGCTGGAAGCCCCTGCTCGTTCTACTTTCTAGGTGGGATGATGCGTGCCTCTGCAGTGCAGAACAAAATGTCACGCCCTAAGTCTGGCAGAGCCATAAGTTTGTTGGTTCAGGGTAGTTTGGTCGGTTGACGATAGGATACTTTTCCGTGATTTCTACTGGTGTAGCCACTTGTTGTTATGACCATTGGTGGCGCCATCTGTCTTGTACTTTGACTATACAGCTGCTGGTCATGACAAAACCATCCTTTCCTAATCCATGCTGATAGTGTTGCTTACATTGATTGTCTGCATTCTTCTTTCTTTTCCTTTTTCACTCTACTTGCAAGTGATATCAGTAGTACTGCCATAAAACAAAATGAGACATATGCAAAAACCCTCAATAGGAAATTCACAGCTCAAACTATCTAAAGAAGATCCTTCATCTTCCCTAGCAACAACGTGCCCATATTTTTGCTTTACACACTGGAGCTGACCATTACCTACATACCATGCACAATCACATGGACACATCCACGATGAGTTTGATAGATTATCTCCAACTAAAACAGCAAAGACAACTCAATGAAATACTACCATGCATCAAACCAAACCCCCAATTCAGTTATTGTAGGCAAGCGCAACATGTCCAATGCTGTTGGGCTCCTCATACATGGCGAAACGGAACACTTCTTCTGCACCTATGTCTTCATTGCAAGTATCCAAACGCCCTTACAAGAGTCATGGAAAGTATTGTTTGAGGAATTAAATGACAGTTGCACATGAAAAGGCACGTATGCGGGTAATCGCAAAACAACATGAAATGAGTTTGTAGCCTTCCAGGAAGGAGACCTAATGCTCGCACCCATTATTTTGCAGCATGACCGGCATATCTTAAGCCCTATACTGCAGCAAACCAGCATGCCTTAAGCCTTATACTCTAAAGTGCAGCATAACCAGTATGTCTAAAGCCCTATACTGCAGCGTAACCCGCATGCCCTATGTTAATCGAATCTTCTTTGATTGGCGTAGGGTATAAGGACCTTAGGGTACCAGGCCCATAATTTTATTGATGAGAAGCTTAGGGACATGAAAATCACGGTTCCTAAAGGATTCCATTGTGTTAGTATGTGTCAAGCATAGACAGCAATCTCAGGCTCAAACAGGACCGACATGATTCCCCATCCAAGTAAAGCTAGGTTGGTGTCTCGCCAGCACTCCCCCCTTTGGCAAAGCACAAAGCAGCAAGGACCAGCGCTACCACCAACAGGGCTACACCTGTACATTTCTTAAACTGTGACAGAGGTACCGGATGCCTATATGTTTTATCCATTTCTGCCTGAGGAAATATAATTCCATCACGATTCTGATCACGTGCAAGCAAACATTCATTTCCATTATAAGATACTGTTTTCAAGTCTTCACCAGCACTCCCCCCTGTGGCCAAGCACCAAGCAGCAAGGACCAACGTTACCACCAACAGGACCAGCCAAGCGCCTACGTTCTCCAAACAGTTGGCCAGAAGCACCAGCTGACTCTGTGCGTGCAGTCAAGAATTAAAATGTCAAGTGCAGACGCATTTGTAGTACAGCACAGATGCGTTAGATGAAGGTTAGTGAGCGGGCATATGAGCCCACTTTACGGTGACACAGATGCAAACAAACAAACAATCAAGCGAAAAGCGAATCACAATTCGAGCTCTTTGTCAGTCAAGCCCACCCAAACTCAGAGCAATTACATCATGCTTTGAGCATCACGATGTATCATTTATCATAATACAATAAAGCCAAGAACGAATCATAGTACAAGCTCTTTGCCACCCATGCCCAGATTCAGAGCATGTACAGAACCCCTTACGGTAATGTTTGTGGGCACTGTGCGTCTGGGAACGTACACTGCACTGTTGCTTACCTGAAGAAACATTGAGCTCGATTCTATGGCCGGCACCCTCCCCACCTTCTGCTTCATGCACACACACACGCACACACACACACACACACACACACACACACACACACGCACACACACACACACACAAAAAACACACACACACACATGCGCACACACGCACGCACCCACACTACGTATCCTGGCAGTGAATTGGAATACAAAGCTTGTAAAATTAAAGAAATAAACAAAAAGCATTGGTTTACAAAGCATGCCTGACGCTTGTTTAAGTCTATTTATTTCCCCTCTGGCTCTGCTTAATTTGGTATTCATTGCGTGCTGAATGCAGGCACTTCTTCCAGCATACATATATCCAGCAGGCCCTTTAACTATGTAACTTGGTAAGTCAACAGCTGCAATATTGCACCATGCACGAAGTCTTCACCACAAATAACTTGTGGCCCAGCTCCCAGTGCTCTCAGAGCACCTGCTCATGTGATTAGATTTGGTGCTGAACAGAAGGCAGTTGGTACAAACAAGCAGCACACACCTGCATGACGTAGTGGTCACTCATGCCACTGCAAGACAGCTTGATTTTAATCACGCACATTGCTCTTTCTCTGAAAGTCTGGTTTGGTAATTGGCAAAGTAAAGGGCAGTAGCCAAAAAGCCCAACTACAATCAGGACCTCCATGCATTCACCTGACGTGGTGATCGGTGTCCAACTCTGCCTTGAAGCATGCCGTCCAGGCTCCTCTCCCTCAATCCCATCACATCCTATTGCCATGTCTATACCTGATGTGGTGTTTGGTGTCCAACTCCACCTTTAAGCATGCTTCTTGGCTCCTCCGTCCAGGCTCCTCTCCCTCGATTCCATCACAACAATCCCTTTTTTTCACGCACGCACCTGGTGTGGTGTTTGCCGGGTGCATCATGCCATGAAGTGCGCCTGGCTCCTCCGTTCAGACTCCTCTCCTTCAACTGCACCATGGTTCTCTTCGATTGAGTGCAGTAGAGCAGGGCCTGCAGCTCCTGCCCCCCCTGCTGATAGCGCTCCTGAACGTCAGCACAGAAACGGCACAAAGTCAAAGTCAAACGCAAATGCAATTTCCAAAGGAATTTTCCATGGTCCATTCCACATTTGTCCCTCCAGGTAAATACTCTGCGTTTGCTAGCGTTTTGAAACGTGCGCATTCAGGTTCTATTACGTTTGCATCGTGAGATGGTGGTGGATTATTTACGAGTAAAACAAAAGCTTTCATTTTGCTTCACTCCAAGAACTGGAGCTCAAGTGTTACACACTGAACTCAGCAGTCCATTCACAGGCAGCATCGCAGTGCATTAGATGCAGCGCATAACCTTCTTACTTGTGAGCACACAACATCATTCTTTGTTCGTGCAAGCTGGACCTGAGCATCTGTGATGGAATCCTGCATACAGGCTGGATATAAGTAACACCATCTTTCAGGCAGTGCCCTGACAGATCCCTAGTTGCAACACTAGGCATACCTGTGTTAAAATTCCAATCTGGACAGTTGGAGAGTATCGTAGCATGGACATTTGAACTGGGTGCCTGCACACACGCACACACACACACACACACACACACACACGCACGCAGACACATACAAACACACACATGCGCACACACACGCATACCAATCTGAACTTTTGGCATTGTCTACTGTAACATACATAGCATTGGCCAGAACCATATATATATTTACGGTTCTGGCCAACCCTAAACATGCATGGCTGCTCATACACCCTTCTCTCACCGTCAGTGGAGCTGTTGCGATTAAGGGAGGAGCTGGGTACAGTACTGCTGTTGTGGGCGCTAGAGCTTGGAACCTAGAGACAAATGTTGAGAAGGAATTGGGTACTACGCATTAGGGTAGGGCAAGAACAAGGTACGCATGAGGTACGCATTAGGGAAGGTACGCATTAGGGTAGGTATGCATTAGGGTAAGCATTAAGTAGGGCAAATAATTGGGTACGCATTAGGGTACGCATTAGGGTACGCAATAGGGAAGGTACGCATCAGGGCAATTCGCTTTAGGGAAGGTACGCTTTTGGATGCGATGCATTAGGGTAGGGCAAATAATTGGGTACACATTAGGTACGCATTAAGGTATGCATTAGGTAGGGCAAATAATTGGGTTTGCAGTAGGTACGCATTAGGGTACACAATAGGGAAGGTACGCATTAGGGTACTACGCTTTAGGGAAAGTACGCTTTTGGATGCGACGCATTAGGGTAGGGCAAGGACAGGTACGCATTAGGGTACGCATTAGGGTACGCAATAGGGAAGGTACGCTTTAGGGTACTACGCATTAGGTAGGGCAAGAACAGGTACGCATATGAGGTACGCATTAGGGAAGGTACGCATGAGGTACGCATATGAGGTACTACACACTAGGGTAGGGCAAATAGTTGGGTATGCATTGGGTAGGGCAAGAACAGGTACGCATGTGAGGTACGCATTAGGGAAGGTACGCATGAGGTACACATATGAGGTCTACGCACTAGGGTAGGGCAAAAAGTTGGGTATGCGTTAGGTAGGGCAAGAGCAGCACACGCAACGCATATGAGGTATGCATTAGGGAAGGGCAAATAGTGGGTACGCATTAGCGAAGGTACGCTTTAGGGAAGGTACGCTTTGGATGCTACGCATTAGGGTAGGGCAAGAACAGGTACGCATTAGCAAAGGTACGCATTAGGGAAGGTACGCATGAGGTACGCATATGAGGTACTAAGCATTAGGGTAGGGCAAATAGTTGGGTATGCATTAGGTAGGGCAAGAGCAGGGGTGGGGCAACTTGGTTCCTTCAAAAATTCCTTTTACTCTATGAACAAGCGAGCAGTCATATACTTCTTGACCGAAGACTATCTTGTAAACCTTGTAACTTGGTTCAAGCAGGACGTCAGGGTTGAGGTCAGCCCTTGTTCTCAAATGTAGGGTTCAGGGAGGGGGTATTTATTGCGTCATGAGGAGATGTGGGAACATTTGAACGAGGGCATGTGTGTGTGCGTGCGAGCACAGGACACCAAAACGCAGCTGTCACTTATTTGCAGAGTTCTTTTGCAGCTCATGAATATATGATTTGGGGCAATACAATAGTGTGGCGCCTTTGTAAGCAGGCACTCAATGTTGTTCTTGTGAGCAGGCCCTCAATGGTGGCGCCTTTGTAAACAGGACCTCAATGGTGGCGCCTTTGTAAACAGGACCTCAATGGTGGCGCCTTTTAAACAGGCCCTCAATGGTGGCGCCTTTGTAAACAGGACCTCAATGGTGGCGCCTTTGTAAACAGGACCTCAATGATGGCGCCTTTGTAAACAGGACCTCAATGGTGGCGCCTTTGTAAACAGCCCTCAATGGTGGCGCCTTTGTAAACAGGCCCTCAATGGTGGCGCCTTTGTAAACAGCCCTCAATGGTGGCGCCTTTGTAAACAGCCCTCAATGGTGGCGCCTTTGTAAACAGCCCTCAATGGTGGCGCCTTTGTAAACAGCCCTCAATGGTGGCGCCTTTGTAAACAGGCCCTCAATAGTGGCGCCTTTGTAAACAGCCCTCAAGGGTGGCGCCTTTGTAAACAGGGCCTCAATGGTGGCGCCTTTGTAAACAGGACCTCAATGGTGGCGCCTTTGTAAACAGGACCTCAATGATGGCGCCTTTGTAAACAGGACCTCAATGATGGCGCCTTTGTAAACAGGACCTCAATGATGGCGCCTTTGTAAACAGGACCTCAATGATGGCGCCTTTGTAAACAGCCCTCAATGGTGGCGCCTTTGTAAACAGCCCTCAATGATGGCGCTATTGTAAGCAGGCACCCATTGGTTCTTTGTGAGCAGGCACCCAATGGTGGCGCCTTTGTAAACAGGCCCTCAATGGTGCGATATGTTGAGCAGCCATGCCAGGCTGGAGGCCTTTGTAACCCAAACGAAATGCAGGAAAACTTATTGGTGCCTTTGTAAACAGGCACCCAGCGGTGCTTTGTAAGCAGGAACCCAATGCAGAAGCTAGGCAATGAATGGCTGGCACACGTTATGAATGGCACAGCTGGGCAACGATTGGCTGGCACACGTTACTGCCAAACATGTCCTGCAATGTATTAAGCACCGTGCTTGTGGGCGCCTCTTTGATTGCTTCCTGCCGAAATCTATAGGCTGAGCAGCCATGCCTGGCTGGAGGCCTGTGTGTCCCAAATGTAACTGGCACCTTCTGAGCTAGCTTCCGCTCAGATGCCCCCCAGAGGCACATACAGCGATGTATGACCTTACCTTACCTAAATCAGCACCGTGCTTGCAAGTATTTTCCTGTTTGCACCATCTATGCGCATCTGAGTCAAAGTCGAGCTACCTGGGAGCGAGAAGACACAGTATTGCTCTTGCTGCTGGCAACGGACTGGTCGGTGAAGAACAGGCCATGTTCATTCCAAGACTGCACTTGACTCCATCCTGAGCTCTTCCTCCTCCTCCTCCTGTTTCCAAGCTCCTGGCTTAGTGGCACCCACTCTTCATCACGCGGCTGCTGTTGCTGCTGCTGCTCCTGAGTCTGCTGTCGCCTCTGCTTTCCTTCAAGCGGCTGCTGTTGTTGCTGCTGCTGCTGCTGCTGCTGCTCTTGTTTTAGTTGCTGCTGCTGCCTCTGATCTCGTTTGTGCCACTCCTGCTGCTGCTCTTGTTGTTCCTGTTCATGTTGTTGTTATTTTTCTTGCTGCTGCTGCTGCTGCTGCTGCTGCTGCTGCTGCTGCTGTGGTAGCTCTTGTTGCTTCTGCCTTCCTTGCTGCTGTTGCTGCTGCTGCTTCACGCGTTTGGTCTGAGCAGAAGCCGAGCCACCAGCACCATCAAATACAGTCCACATCAATGCTGGCTCTGGGCCTGGAGCCGCACGCATCTGAACACAAAGGGCATAATCACAATCACAATCAAGTTTCAGTGGGGCTCGGTGATCACACATTTTACGTACGCCACATCCGTCCATCAAATATCCCTACCCACAGGGCACTCGGCACCAATAAACCGAAGTTGCAGTCAGCACGGAGATGAGCAAAAGTGTGAATAAAAAAACAGAAGACGTCGAGCACGACCGAAAATTTGACACACCACCTTTTCTAGGAGTGCATCTAAACGCAAGGTAGGTCACAGTGACAGTATTGTTGGTGGTGGGGTTAACCTTGCGTGTAGATGTGCTTAACACCCGCCCATGCGCGTACACACACACACACACACACACACACACACACATCCATACCCACACCCACATACCCGCACACGCATCCGCACCCACACCTACATACGCACACACGTACAGGGTCGTACTGTTTGGCAATTGTGCATAACAGGGATCAGGTATCAGGTAGTTCTTTTTATGTTGATGGGGGAGTGCTTGTCACTGCCTACATAGCATTCCTTCCTTTTTGTTCCTTAGGCAGAGAGCGGTAGCCTCTGCACACCCCTTACAATGAAACAGAAAGTGTAGCACCGCAGCAAGTGCCAAAGGTGGCAAACATGTGTGCAAGCGCACAGCCGTAGGATTCAACACAATGCGTCTGATTAAGCAATGCAGCACTTCAACATCGAGTTCACATTTCACTTGGATATTGAAGCGAGACCTTGATGGTACTAGCTTAGGGATGTCACTTGCTTATAATTATGGCAAACCTATAGGGTTGGCCAGAACTATGTGTAGCCTGCCTGCCCCAATATTTTCTGTCGATTTCACCAAATGAATGTCAGAGGGCAACACATTGGAAATGTATACACACATACACGCAAGCACGCACAGACGCACAGACACACGCACGCACGCGCCACACACAGTTACCCACACACACGCACAAACAAGGATGCACGCTCCACCCACGTCTTACGTTTTTAGTCACAATGTTAACTGTGTGCAACGATGTAAGCATTCAACGCAACGAAAAGTCCTGGACAAATGGCAGGACATTAACAGCACACAGGCATCCAGTGTACGTAAGCCACTGGGACCAGTGCACACACACACAACCATGCAACACACACATGCAACATACACACATACAACACACACACAGACACACACGCATGCAAGACACACAACACGCGCACACACACACACACACACACACACACACACCATGGCAGGCATCATCTGTGGCATATGCAGGTCGATGTCTTGACTGAAAGGTGGTTGTGCCTGTGGCTGTGACTGCAAGTGCGGCTGTGCCTGTGATGGTGGCTGCGGCTGAAGATGATATTGCAAAAATGGCTGCGCCTGTGAGGGTGGCTGTTGAGGTGGCTGTGACTGCGAATGTGGCTGTGCCTGTGACGGTGGCTGTGGCTGTAGGTGATATCGCAAAAATGACTGCGCCTGTGGGGGTGGCTGTTGAGGTGGCTGTGACTGCGAATGTGGCTGTGCCTGCCATGGATATTGCAGAGGCAGCTGCGTCTGTGACAATGGCAGCGGCAGTGGCTCAACAGACGACTGTGCCTGCAAAGGCAACTGCAGGTGCGGGTGCGGAAGGTGCTGGGAAAGTGCAGGATGATGCGAGGGAGGACGAGGAGGAAGGCCAGCAGAGAGAGATGTCTTTCTTGCAATCTCGCCAACCATGGTATTGTTGGCGCTAATGTGCTGCTGCTGGAGAGCTGCTGCTGCTGCTGCTGGTGCTAGTGGTGATGGTGGTGGTAGCGGTGGTGGTGCTGCTGCTGCTGGTGCTAGTGGTAATGGTGGTGGTAGCGGTGGTAGCGGCGGTGGTGGTGGTGGTGGTAGCGATGGTGGTGGTGGTGGCGGTGGTGGTGGTGGTGCTGATGATAATAGGGATGAGCTGCGCTGCTGCAGGGGGACAGCGCGGGCTGCAGACAGCCATTGCTCGTACGCCACCACATCTGCTTGCAGGGCGCTCAGGGTGTTTGTTGAGGCTGCAGAGGCCGTGGAGGCCCGGAAAGATGACGCAGACGCTAACACATTGGCCCTTTCTCTGTCTTGGGCGCTTGTAGAGCTTTGTGGAAAGTGGTGGGAGTGGCGGGGCTGCTGGGACCTTGTTGGTTGGCCAGGCCAGCCATGTGGCAGTTGGTGGCTCCCACGTGGATGCTGTCGGTGCCGGCCTTGCAGTTGCTCACTTCTTCCGCTGCCCCTCCCACTTGGCCGATCACCACAGTCTACCGTGCCGAGCAGCTCCTGCTGCTGCTGCTGCTGTTGCTGCTGCTGTTGCTGCTGCTGTTCCTGCTGCTGGAGCTGCTGCAGCTGCTGCTGTTGCTGCTGCTGCTGCTGCTGTTGCTGCTGCTGCTGCTGCTGCTGCTGCTGCTGCTGCTGTTGCTGCTGCTGCTGCTGCTGCTGCTGCTGCTGCTGCTGTTGCTGCTGCTGGCGTAGCAGCTGAGGTGACCAGTGCTGAGAATTGGTGGGTGAATGCAGCAATTGTTGCTGCTCCTGCTGCTCAAGTCTGCCTGCTTGGCTGACCTGTCTGTGAGGGGAGGAGGGCTGGACGTTCCCAAGGGGGAGGGGGAGGGTGTTGAGCGAGGTGGATGGGGAGGGAGAAAGGGTGGTGGTGTGGTGTGCTATATATGAGGAGGGCCGGTGGGACAGAAGCGAGGTGAGGCTTGTGCCGGTAACAGAAGAGGAGGCACGGGCAGGCAGGGAGGCCTGTCTGCTGGGGACAGGGATGCCTGCCTGATGGGGTGTGGAGGAGTTTTCGGATGCTGAGGTGCTGAGCTGTGGTGATTGCTTTGTGAGTTGAAGCTGCTGCTGCTGCTGCTGCTGCGATTGGTGGGGCAGGTGCTCCTGGTCCCCTTCCTGCTGCTGTTGCTGCTGCAGATCGTGCAATTTATGGAGGTGCTGCTGGTACTGCTGTCCTTGTCGTTGCTGCTGCTGCTGCTGCTGCTGCTGGGACAGCTGCCCTTGGTCTCTCTCCTGCTGCTGCTGCTGCTTTGCAAATTTGCGCAAGGATGCAGATGTGAGGTGGTGTTGTCTGAGTACGTCTTGGTCACCACACTCTTGCAGCAAAGATCCCTGCAGCTTTGTTGCCCGTCTCCTCTCGTCCCTCTCCTTTCCCTCTTCGTCTCCTCCCACTCCTTCATCTCCACGCATTTGTAAGTGCTGCTGGTGCTGGATGTCCTGAAGCACATCTACACCAGTCCGTACCCCCCTCCCCCCCAAATTCAGGGAAGCACAAGAGGAATTTGCGTCCTCCTCAATGATCTGACCCAAAACAGGTGCTTGCGCATGGAGCGATAGAAATGGTGGTGAGGTCGTGTGTGGGGAACCTGGCAGCCACTCAGTACCAGCATGAGCAAAACTAGTGCTGTGGGGGCGGGAGGCAGAGGTGTTGGCAGCGTGTGAGTGGCTGGCACTCTGCCGGCGTGCATGTGAGAGGATGGAGGTGAGACGTGTGCTGCTGTTGAGGCTGTTGCTGCTCCTGAAACTGTTGGTGTTGCTCTTGCTGCACGTTTGTGAGAGTGTGTGTGTGTGTGTGTGTGTGTGAAAGCATGTGTACGGGTGTGTGTGTGCAGTGCGCCTGCTCTTGTTGTACGTGTGTATGTGTATGTGTAAGCATATGTGCAGGTGAGTATTGCTCCTGCTCTTGCTGCACGTTTGTGAGTGTGTGTGTGTGTGTATGTACGTATGTGCATATGCGTATGCGTATGCACAGGTGTGTGTATGTGGATGTACAAGTGTGTGTAATTGTGTATGTGTGCGTGAGCGCAGATTCTTGAGTATAAGGATGCAGATGCTTGCAATTTCACAAGTTAATGTGTACGTGTATGTGTCAGTTGGCATGGTCCTGCAGCGCACACTTGTTACACCACACTCAAAAACTATGCACCCCTTGCACCACACTCTCACTGCTGGCCATACTGAGGGAAGTTTCCAGGGACAATATTAAAGAGGCAGCAAACCAGCAAATTGCCCCCTTTGCACGAAGCACGCACGCCCTGCTCCACACTCACTGCTGGCCATACTGAGGGAAGCACTCAGGGACATTCAAAGGAGGGAGCAAATGGAACACACACATCACACAAAGCATGGACCCTACACCGCAATTGCCGCTGGCCATATGCCAAAAGGGAGCAATGAAAGGTGAGCACATAAATGTGAACACTTAAAAAACACAAAGGTGAACACATAAAGGTGAACACATTAAGGGAGCAATGCATGGTGAGTTCATAAAAAAAGGGGACACTTGTCACAAAATTTCGCGCACATTGATTGGCTTATTACTTTGGTAATTGTTGATTGATGGAGGGAAAGCGCTAAGGGACACATACAGTAAAAATCGTGCCCCTGTAATACTCGCTGATGTAATGCTCCATGTAATGCTTTCTGATGTAATGCTTTCTGATGTAATGCTTTCTGATGTAATGCTCCATGTAATGCTTTCTGATGTACTGCTCGCTGATGTAATGCTTTCTGATGTAATGATCGCTGATGTAATGCTTTCTGATGTAATTCTCGCTGATGTAATGCTCCATGTAATGCTTGCTGATCCCTACAAGAGTGAACCTCCAGATGTTAGCAACTAGCACGCACCTTGCATCACGGTGTGTCAAGCAGAGGGAAGAGCAAAGTAGACCACGGGCAAGAAACAGCCGCTCGCAACGCACGTCACACGCACCTTGCACCACGCTCGCTGTTGGTCAGTGACAGGGGGGCCGTGCCGAGGGACGAGCACGAAGAGGAAGCGGAGGATGAGAAGTGTGTTGCCACCCATCGTACGTAAACGGCTGGCGGCATGATCATAAGCGCGCTGGTCCACGCGGCTAAGAACGGAATGGCACTGCTGTATGCGCCTGCAGCAGTACTGCTGCTGCTGCTGCTGTTATGGGCGCGGCCTTCATCATTAAGGCTGTTGGTGGCGTGTGTGTGGCTGCTGTCGGTGGTGCTGGAGTTATTGGTCACGACGTGGGCGGCAAGGAGGAGAAAGCAGGCTGTGGCGGCCTGAAGGGATGGATGTCAAAGTGCACGGGGTATGGGTATAGGTAGGGTTGGCCAGAACCGTATATTAACACCATATATAACCGTAAATTCGGTGATTCTTCTGCCAAAAATACCGTGTATACATGTATATATATGGTTCTGGCCAACCCAAGGTGTAGAGCAAGTGTTTATGCGTGTGTGTGTTGCGCGGGTGGTGAGACCATATGCCATGTATCAATTTGTATGTTTGATTGTGAGCGTACAAGTGTGTACGCACATGTGTGGCGATCGGTTGCTTGATTGCTTTAAGTACAGTGCGTGCAGTGCGCTGCCTCGTTTTGTGATGCCTAAAGTTGTTGGACACACAACTCTCAAAGCCTGTGCTTCTGCCGGATAAAATCGGAGTTTAGTGCCAACAGACTCACTACAGGAGAGCGGGTAGCAATGAATGCTTCTTACTCAGTTTGGTAGCACGAGTAATAATGAAGTGCTTTCTTGTTTTAGTACCAAGAAATTAGTACAGTACCACAAACTTACGTTTTTAACCAAATCGGATTTAAGTACCACAAACTTACTTACTTTTGCATACCACTTCTCACTTTGTGCCTTCAACGCCACACAAATCACACAGTCCTCACCATCACTCACATGCATACTCTCACATTCACACACTCCTGTTATCTTCAATCCATACTAACACACGCACACGCACATGCAACACACTCTCTCTCTCTCTCTCTCTCTCTCTCTCTCTCTCTCCCTCTCTCTCTCTCTCTCTCATTCTCTCGCTCTCTCTCTCTCTCTCTCTCTCTCTCATTCTCACTCTCTCTCTCTCTCTCTCTCTCTCTCTCTCTCTCTCTCTCTCATTCTCTCCCTCTCACAAACGTCACACACATACACACACGCACACCTACCTGCAGCGCAAACACCATATGCCGCCCTGGCTGCACACCGGCAGCCAGCAACGTACACAAGCAGCTGATGGAAAGCCACGGGTGGGGGGGCAACAGATCATAGGCCAGCACAGCACCGCACACTTTCGTGAGCAGCACCACGGTCGTGACAGCGGCCTGTCGGGTCTGTACCCTAGGGGTATTCACCTGCAAGCACAGAGATGACGACAAGGGCATAGGTATTAGTAGGGTTGGCCAGAACCATATATATACGGTGTATATACGGTATTTTTGGCTGGGAGATCACCAAACATACGGTCATATACGGTGCATATATACGGTTCTGGCCAACCCTACATATCAGCTTAACGGCCTCTCAATTGCCAACCCTTATGAGCAGCCCTGCCAGCAGCAGCACCGCCACAACACCGCCACACTCCATGTACAGCTGACCCACAATTCACAATATCACATTTCCTTTATGTCTATATCCTATACCACCAGCATACCCACCCACCTGGCCATTCCTCAGAACGAGCAGCCCTACCAGCAGCAGCACCGCCACAACACCGCCACACTCCAAGTACAGCTGACCCACAATTCACAATATCACATTTCTTTTATGTCTATATCCTGTACCACCAGCATACCCACCCACCTGGCCATTCCTCAAAACGAGCAGCCCTGCCAGCAGCAGCACCGTCACACAGCCACACTCCAAGTACAGCTTAACCTCCACTCGATAAGGCAAGCCACCTGCTGCCTTCCCCCTCCGCGCACACATTCCCAGCCCCTCTAACACAGACACCCACACGTGGTGTGGAGGAGGGTCACTGGGAG
>Ga0307947_1002671_pt1 | contig 14305 bp, 17 predicted proteins | sample OrgLakmetagen232_FD_201840 | JGI IMG/M metagenome (GOLD analysis project Ga0307947, IMG submission 201840) | Saline water microbial communities from Organic Lake, Antarctica - #232 | ecosystem: Environmental > Aquatic > Non-marine Saline and Alkaline > Saline | place: Antarctica: Organic Lake...
CTTACTACCATCGTCATATGAGGCATATATATAGGTTTACGGTTCTGGCCAACCCTTAACATACACCACCCACTTGCGCTTACTACCATCGTCATATGAGGCATATATATATATATATATATATATATATATATATTATATATAATATATATATATAGGTATACAGATCTGGCCAACCCTAAACGTACTCCACCCACCTGCGCTTACTACCATCCTTTTCCTCCACCTCCACCGACCCTCCTGTGCACAGTGGCTCGTCATACTGGCTGATCTGTGAGTGTGCGTGAGAGTGTGTGTGTGCGTGTGTGTGTGTGTGTTTGTATGTGTGTGTGTGTGTGCGTGTATTTGTATGTGTGTGCGTGTGCGTGTGTGTATGTGGCTGTGCGCGCATGCATGTATGTATGTATGAGCGTGTGTGTGTGTGTGTGAGTGCTTGCATGTGTATCTGCACTACACAAACCACCACCTGATAGCCCTTGGGAAGATCCGCGTAAAAGTACTGTTTGCGGTCAAACTTGGAGGTGCGCGCCACTTGCCCACCAAAAGCTAGGCTGGCTCGCACACCAAGGGCCACGGCTGCTGCATTAGGGGACGGCAGCGTGCCCTGAATGTGTGTGTGTGTGTGTGTGTGTCTTGCACACCAAGAGCCACGGCTGCTGCATTGGGGGATGGCAGCGTGCCCTGAATGTGTGTGTGTGTGTGTGTGTCTCGCACACCAAGAGCCACAGCTGCTGCATTGGGGGATGGCAGCGTGCCCTGAATGTGTGAGTAAGTGTGTGTGTGTGCTGTGTGTGTACTGTATGTGTATACATAAATATAAATGGCTTAAAAATGACCACACAATACAGACTCTAAAGCTACGTAATGCAGAGGTGGGAGACAGCCATGTGCCCTGAGAGTTGCACTAGCTGAGTCCAGAAAGATCCAAACAGCCGGCAGGTGATTTTCATTGTAGACCTTGCAAGCCTACTGTTAAGCACAGAGGACACAGGCACAAACACACAGAGAAACAGGATGCACACATACATGCACAAATACATACACACACTCACACAGGACACAGGGTGCTGATGCTTGACGCGATAATGCCTTCATGTTTCACAGTTATTAAGGAATACACGCTTTGGAAGTGTCTAGTCAGTGTTTTTAAGTCAATGGCTTCAGATAGGACCACAGTCATGTTTTTATTTGGGTGTGCCCTTGCCCACAGCGTGCGTGTGATTGTCGTTTGAAGGCACCTTCTTGAATAATTTATGACAGGATGCGTCAGATTGGGAAGGATCTGATCAACCTGTTGAAATGGAATAGTTTAAACAACTCCAGAAAAACGCACGCGTGTGCAGTGCACACAACGTTGCACGCACACACACACACACACACACACACACACACACACACACACACACACACACACACACACACACACAAACACACACACACACACACGCACACACACACACACACACATACACACATAAATACACATGCGCGTGCACACGCACCGGGTGGCCTAAACAGACAGGGCACACGTTGGTGTTTGGCTCTGAGCCAAATTTTGAGGGGCAGCCACAGAAAGCCTTGGTTTTGGTCAGCAGCTGCACGTGGGTTTCAATGCCGATCACGGCCTCGTACTCAACCTGCGAGAGAAGTTTGCTCCACAGTTAATCCTCCTTACTTTCAACCATTTGCGACCTAAACAAATGCACCCTCTAGAGCAATCTTTCACCTCCATTGACGATGGCTGGCACACAACGCAGGAACACTTGTGCAGGAATTTTACAGAACGCACACACTCACGTCCTGCGCTGAGCTCGATGGTGCTTCTGCCACAGCCGAGGAAAAGCACATGCTTCTGTGTCTGGGTGCAGAAGCCAGGCTCCGGTCATGGTTGTGGGCAAGGCATGTTGGGAATGCGAGTGTGTGCTGCGTCGTGAAAGAGCTGCTTGCTGGGGGTTGATGTGAAACCAGCCTTTGCGGGTGAGCCATCATGCTCCTGCAGCTGAAAGAGTGCTTGCCACTGGCATGCAAGCATCCCTTTCTAAAAGTGCAAAGCATGACTAGGACTTGTATTTTTATTCCTAATTTATTATTAATTATTCTCAGAGTACCACCTTTCGAAGATGGTGATTATTTCCAAGACCTAAACAAGTCATAATGCGTGGCCTCATCCTTGTGCATGCTCTGTGCATGCTCATCACAGGATCAATCAACACAATCTCAACAAAATACCAGGTACCACCCTTGCGAGCGCCCACACGCACACGCACACCCACACGCACGCGCGCACGCACTCATGAAGGCAATGGATACACGTGCACATGCAACACGAGACTCATGCAGATGTGCTCGTTTATATCGACAAGCATATTGTACATGGCATTCCAGATTGGGAAGCGCCAAGAGGGGGGGCAGTGCCTGTCAAAGCAATGATGATTACTAGACTCGATAGTGCTCTTTGCATCAAGTCTGAACCAAGCAATACGCTGAGCATAATTTTGTGCATCACTCGCCTGTGTGCGCAGGATCTCACTGTGGAGGGTTTCAAGCGTGATGGCACCCCAATCTATTTTCAGCACCCTGCCTTTCAGTCCGCCATGATGTTCTCAGGTAGGTGTTCAAGAAACAGATACACAGGGATGAAGCACACCGCCAAGGGCTAGATTTAGCGTACCTGCCCTATTACACGCGTGATTTTCTATTGAGGAACATCGCCTCCCATTGCTGCCTTGAGGTGAGAGCTCACTCAACAAAGCCGCGTTTTCGGACTTAGGCATAGGGTCTCTTATGCCTGCTCCCCACCAAGGTGAAGGAGTTTCACATTACCTGTTACCCAGTCAGCTTTTTTTCAATGTGCAGAGTAATTTCGCTGCCTGCTGCCTTCTATTTTTCTTTTTTTCTTGACAACCGCACCACGGCTTTGGACAACCTTCCAGCACTGAACCTCTCTTGAGATACTATATGTACATGCTGCTCTGTGTTGATGTTGGTGTGGTAGGCTGCACTGGGCTTTTGGATTACTTACAGAAGAAATACTTACAGTTTACATCGCACTCAAGGTCTGAACACTCACAGTGCCCCATTCACGTCTTTTTGTTTCCAGATCTAAAAAAGCCGCTATGATTTTTGGCTGTGCACACCCACGAAACAAAGGAATTCCTGTGCCTCTACTTCCACATGAGCGCTGCCCTACTTTCTTTCTTCTTTTAGACACAATCAGCACAATAAGTACTGAACACGGCACTGCCTTGTGCCTAGCTCCCTCCGTGCTTAGCTGTCAAAGACACTGTGTTATGTGCAGGGTTGGTCAGAGCCTTGTATGTACGGTATTTTTGGCAGGGAAATCACCATACATACGGTCATGTACGATATATATATATATATATGGTTCTGGCCAACCCTGGTCATGTTTTAATTTGTACCTCAGTGCCCTGTGCACATCAGACGTATACACACACACACACATACGCACACACATACACATACACACATCCGCACACACATACACACATTCACACACAAACACACACTACATCAGGGGAGGCCCTCTGCCTGATTCCCTACTTCCTTTTGCGCTGGAGGCGGCGCAAAATTAAAGCCCAGCAGGTGTGTGTGTGTCTGTGTGTGTGTGCGTGTCTGTGTGTGTGTGCGTGTCTGTGTATATGTAGGGTTGGCCAGAACCGTATATCTGCACCGTATATGACCGTATGTATGGTGATTCCCCTGCTAGAAATACCGTATGTACACTGTACACTGTATATACTTATAAATGTATGGTTCTGGCCAACCCAATGTATATGAGTGTTTGTGTGTGTACATATGTATGTGTGCGCGTGTGTGTGTTCGTTGTGCATTGGTGGGGCCGACAATAAGGAGCACAGCTTGTGCTGCTTAAAGGGCTCATTGCATAGGATGATAAGTACAGACATGAGCGCCTGTGTCCATCCGCTCATTCTGCATTAAACCCTCAATCTCAGGCCTCCTCTGTGCTACAATTTTGTGTGTGTATGTGTGCTGTGTGTGTGTTTGAATGTGTTTGTATGTGTGTGTGCGTGCGTGCCTGTGTGTGAATGTGTGTTTACCTGAGTGCATACCTGTGTGTGTACGTGTGTGTGTATGTGTGTTTGTGTGTGTGTGTGCCTGTACGCTCTTGAGCAAACGGCTTACACCTATAAATCATCACGCACGCGCCTCTCCCTTATCCACTGCTGCAGGGAATCCTGAACGTCAAGCCCCCCATGTCCCGGTCCTTTGTGCTCAAGCGTGTCGCAGCTTTTGCCATTCCAACAATGTGTGATGCTACCGCCACCACACTCCTGAACGTGGGCCTGTTCTACACGTGCGTCAGTCATACGTGTGTGTGTGTGTGTGTGCGTGTTCATGTGTGTGTCTGTGTGTGTGTGCGTGTGTGTGTGTGTGTTTGTGTGTGTGTCTGTGTGTGTGTGTGTCTGCGTGTGTGTGATTTCCCCCCTCTTCCTATGTTCACCAGGGTGAGGACTCCCTTAGTCCCATCCCATTTCTGCCCAGCACAGGCCGTCACCAGATGTGGTTCGCACGGACAATAGGGACGCTCTGTTGGTAAAATACGGGATTCACCAGTATGGTGTGTGTGCGTGTGTCTGTGTGTGCGTGTGTCTGTATGTGCGTGTGTGTGTGTGCGTGTGTGTGATTGCTTGCACAGGACTGCTTCTACGTTCGAGATGCTGCCAGGAATGCTCTTTTTGTTTGCAGGATGCCTTACAATACTGATGCCACAAAGAGTAGCATATGAGCATATGTGTTTGTGTGCATTTGTGTGTGCATGCTTGCGCAGATTCGCTTCTACGTTCCAGATGCTGCCAGGGATGCTCTTTTTGTTTGCAGGATGCCTCACGATACTGATGCCACAAAGAGTAGCATATGAGCATATGTGTTTGTGTGCATTTGTGTGTGCATGCTTGCACAGATTTGCTTCTACGTTCCAGATGCTGCCAGGAATTCTCTTTTTATTTGCAGGATGTCTCATGATACTGATGTTACAAAGAGTAGCATATGTGTTTGTGTGCATTTGTGTGTGCATGCTTGCGCAGGTTTGCTTCTACGTTCCAGATGCTGCCAGGAATGCTCTTTTTGTTTGCAAGATGCCTTACGATACTGATACCACAAAGAGTAGCATATGTGTTTGTGTGCATTTGTGTGTGCATGCTTGCTCAGGTTTGCTTCTACGTTCCAGATGCTGCGTGGAACACTGGTGCTGTTTGCGGGATGCCTCACAATACTGATGCTTCGGAGGCGTCTTTATCTACACCATTGGCTGGGAATGGTGCGTACGTACATTTATTGGGTTGGCCAGAACCATATATATACGGTGTATATACAGTATTTTTAGCAGGCGTTTTGTCAAATATACGGCTATATACGGCGTATATATATGGTTCTGGCCAACCCTATACATTTACAATCTGAATCCATTGTCTGGGGATGGTGCCAGTGCGTAGTTCTATTTACACCATTGGCTGGGAATGGTGCGTTCGCACATTTATGATCTGAATCGATTGTCTGGGGATGCTGCCAGTGCGTAGTTCTATCTAGACCATTGGCTGGGAATGGTGCGTACGCAGATTTATGATCTGAATCGATTGTCTGGGGATGCTGCCAGTGCGTAGTTCTATCTAGACCATTGGCTGGGAATGGTGCGTACGCACATTTACTATCTGAATCCATTGTATGGGGATGGTGCCAGTGCGAAGTTCAATCTGTACCATAGCAAAATAATGGTGCCAGTACGTAATTTCTATCTGCACTGTAGGCTGGGAGTGGTGTGTATAGGACAAACTGGTTTGCCAGAACAAATGCTCCTCTTGTTTTTTATAACAGTACTTGTAGCAGGAAATGTAGGGAAACCATTCACATACCACTGCATATTTGGTGGTTTAAAACGCACTTTGTTTTGTGTATTTTGTGCAGTATGAAGTGGTTTATTTATCAGAGCGGGCTATCTGACCCCCCCAATGGGGGTGCTTTTCAAATGTTCCTAGGGTATGTGTACCCACGTTTGCTACTATTAAGCTTGGTTTCAGAATGTAGTGCTGTCCATAGCAGTCAAGTAGCAAAGTAGCAAACTTGGTACTTATGCACACACACACACACAAAAACACACACACACACACAGACACACACCCACTTACACACACACTCACTTATGCTAATCAGCTGCGGCGTGAACCCTACGTTTCACCACAAAAACTCCACAGCAAGTCACTGACTCCACCGAAGCACACGATTTTGGGTGGCATGGAGTCCTTGAGACAACTGAATGCCATTGCAAAAATATGGAGTGAAACGGTGAAGTGGTTGGGGATGCAGGCCAACACATGCTGTTTCCCCATAAAAAGCCACCCTTTTAGGGTTTTGGTGGTCGGTGTGAGCTTTACCCAATGTCATATTGCAAGCAGAGTGAGTTACATGGATACACACGCATCCTCGTGTAGCAAATCATTCCTGCTTTCAGTTACAGCAAAAACGGTTCCAATTGGGTGAAGTGGCAGTGGATGGATGGCTTCTCAGTGCATTAATGCTATTTTTTGGACATTTCCCCAGTCACCCCCTCATATATGTATATAAAAAACATTTTTAAATCTGTCACATGAATGTATTTGTACGTTGTATGCATATGCACCTGTTTTGTGTAGCTTGTGTATGTGTATATGCAAGTGCATGTTGTGCTATGTGTAAGGCTGGCCAGAACCATACATGTTTAGACGTATACGGTGTACATACATACGGTATTCTTAGCAGGGATAGTACCATACACACGGTCATATACGGTGCAGATGCACGATTCTGGCCAAACCTAGCTATGTGCGTGCGTGTTGGTACGTGCATAGTTTTGTGTTTGTTGGTACGTGCGTACGTGCATAGTTTTGTGTTTGTCGGTACGTGCATAGTTTTGTGCGTGTTGTCTCTTGTTTGGTTTTAGTGGCTGATCATCCACAGACTGGCCGAGGCCCCTGGGTCCAGATTTCAGCTAGAATCGTTTAAAACCTGCTGTTTTGTTATGTCGTATTTTAAGTACCCTGTGAGTTTGTGTATGTGTGTGTGTGTCCTGCCCTAGTGTACGCTTTTTTGTAATATCGTACTTTACGTACCCTGTAAGTGTGTGTGTGTGTCCTGCCTAGTGTATGCTTTTTTGTAAAATCGTACTTTACGTACCCTGTGAGCTGTGAGTGTGAGTGTGAGTGTGTGGGTGTGGGTGTGTCCTGCCTTGATCAAGTTGTTCTGTTACATCATACTCAAAGTACCTTGTGAGTGAGTGTATGCGTGTGTGTGTGTTTTTACATCATGCTTTAGGTACCCTGTGAGTGTATGTGCGTCCTGCCTAGAGTACGCTGTGCCGCTTCCTAGAAAGGCACCGTGTAAAGCACACAGTTGCTGCATTAACATGTTGTGCCAGTCACGTTATGCCAAGCTGTCGTGTGGAAGGCCGTGCTAAGAGCCGCTCTGCTGCAAAACAAGTAAAAAGAGACGATCTGATGCAAAACAAGTACAAAGAGACGATCTGACGCAAAACAAGTGCTATGAGCCGCTCTGATGCAAAGCAAATACAAAAAAATGATCTGATGCAAAACAAGTGCTAAGAGCCGCTCTGACGCAAAACAAGTACAAAGAGACGCTCTGATGCAAAACAAGTGCTAAGAGCCGCTCTGCTGCAAAACAAGTAAAAAGAGACAATCTGATGCAAAACAAGTACAAAGAGACGATATGATGCAAAACAAGTACAACGAGACGATCTGATGCAAAACAAGTACAAAAAGACGATCTGATGAAAAACAAGCGCTAAGAGCCGCTCTGCTGCAAAACAAGTACAAAGAGACGATATGATGCAAAAAATTAGTACAAAGAAACGATCTGACGCAAATTAAGTACAAAGAGCCGCTGCAGAGTTAGAGAGCCTGCTTTCACACATTCACACACACAGTCACACACATACTCACACAGTCACACACAGTCACACAAAGACACACACAGTCACACACAGTCACACACATACACACAGTCACACACATACACACACAGTCACACACAGTCACACACATACACACAGTCACACACAGTCACACACAGTCACACACAGTCACACACAGTCACACACAGTCACACACAGTCACACACAGTCACACACAGTCACACACAGTCACACACAGTCACACACATACACACACACTGCCACTGCAGGTGCTGATTGCTGCGGGTGCCTGCATTGTGGGGTTGGCCTCAGTGGCTCAGTCCTCCCATCCCCCCCCCCACCACCATCACTACCCTCCCAGCATTCCTCATGACTTGCACGCCTTCGATTGGGTCACAGGCATCAGTGCAGATCAAGATGGAGATCTGGGAAAGAGTGATGCTTTTGAGGGGGTGCGTTGGCAGGGTGGGGTCGGTGCGGAGGGTTTGGGGGTAGAGGGGCAGGGCAGTGGTGGTGCGCACACACAGTGGCTGGGCAGTGCTCATGTGCAGGGTGGTGTGGGCGTGTTTGGAGAAGAGCGGCAGAACGACAGCAGTGGTGGTGGTGGTGGTGGTGCACAGCACAGCGCACACAGCGCGCTGCCTCCTGTGACACACTGGCTCGTACAGGGCTTGCACTCGATACTGCACAAGGGCAGCAGTGTGGGAGGGGAGGCAGGAGGTGGTGGTGGTGGTGGTGGTGGTGGTGTCAGCAGCAGCAGCAGCAGCAGCAGCAGCAGCAGTGGTAGAGGGGGGAGCCCACGTGCATCAGCGATACCTTTGCTGGGTAATGGGCTGGTGGTGCTGGCTCAGTTGTTTGCTGCCATGCAGGTGTGTGTTGTCCTGTGCTTGTGTGTGTGTGTGTGTGTGTGTCAGTGTGCAAGTGTGTCTGTGGTGAAGGTCGTGTGTGATAGTGTGCGGCTTTGTGTGTGTGTGTGTATGTGTGTGTGTGTGTGTGTGTGTGTGTGAAAGTGCATGCCTGTTGAACAACAAATTTCTCGCAAATATGAAGGGTTGGCCAGAACTGTATATGTACACCGTATATGACGATATGTATGTATGGTGATTTTCCTGTTCAAAATATCGTATATACACCGTATATACGTATGTATGTATGGTTTTGGCCAACCCTATTGAAGTGTGGCATGCATGCCAGCGTTCTGCCGATCTTCATGCAGAAGCGCACGCATAAAGGCACGTGCTAACTACTAACTACTAGAAGTTGCTTTGTGTGTAGTGGGAGTAAAAGGTGACTGGCAGCAGCGCACAGGGTCGTTCTGCGGGGTGTACGTGCATGAGCAAACGCATTGGAAATGGCTTTATGTGTGATGGGGGGAAAGGTGACTGGCAGAGGCATACAGGGTCGTTCTGCGAGGTGTAGGTGCATGAGCAAACGCATTGGACAGTTAAGGGGTGTTCTTGCAATCGCATAAAGGCAAGCTACTTAGGAATTGCTGTATGTGTAGTGTGTAGTGTGTAGTGTGTAGTGTGTAGTGTGTAGTGTGTAGTGTGTAGTGAGGGGAAAAGGTGACTGGCAGCAGCGCACAGGGTCGTTCTGCGGGGTGTACGTGCATGAGCAAACGCATTGGACATTCAAGGGGTGCTCTTGCGATCGCATAATGTCTAACTACTTAGGAATTGCTGTATGTGTTGTGTGTAGTGTGTAGTGGGGGAAAAAGTGACTGGAAGAGGCACACAGGGTCGTTCTGTGGGGTGTACGTGCATGAGCAAACGCATTGGAAATGGCTTTATGTGTGATGGGGGGAAAGGTGACTGGAAGAGGCATACAGGGTTGTTCTGCGAGGTGTAGGTGCATGAGCAAACGCATTGGACAGTTAAGGGGTGCTCTTGCGATCGCATAAAGGCTAACTACTTAAAAATTGCTGTTTGTGTAGTGTGTAGTGTGTGGAAAGGTGACTGGCAGAAGCTCACAGTGTCGTTCTGTGGGGTGTAGGTGCATGAGCAAATGCATTGGACATTCAAGGGGTGTTCTTGCAATCGCATAAAGGCTAACTACTTAGAAATTGCTGTATGTGTAGTGTGTAGTGTGTAGTGTGTAGTGGGGGGAAAAGGTGACTGGAAGAGGCACACAGGGTCGTCCTGTGGGGTGTACGTGCATGAGCAAACGCATTGGAAATGGCTTTATGTGTGATTGGGGGAAAAGTGACTGGCAGGAGCTCACAGTGTCGTTTTGTGGGGTGTAAATGCATGGGCAAGCGCATTGGAGTCAAGGAGTGCTCTTGCGCATTCACTCCCCTGCACATCAATTCTGTACACCAACTAATTGTGCACATATCTCTTGGACTTTGAGATTGCACATGTGTGTGTATGTGTGTGTATTTGTGTGTGTATATGTGTGCGCTTGTGTTTTGTGTTTGTGAGTATGTGCGTGTGTGTATGTGTGTGTGTGTGCCAACTCATGCTTGTGCACGCTTGATCGCCGACTGGAGGGAGCACGATGGCAGCATGCCAGATCATTATAATTTCAGTTTGATCACCCCATTTGCCAACTGAGAGCAAAATGCATTCGTATGTGAACGGGTGTTTTGAGGTCACACACACACACATGTGTGTGTGCCTAACTCATGTTCGTGCACGCTTAACTGCCAACTCAGGGCACACAGCAGCAGCATGCCAAACTGCTGAGTAAGCTTGTTTGTAGGACTGGCCAGAACCGTATAAATGCACCATATATGACCGTAAATTTGGCAGTTCCCCTGCCAAAAATACCGTATATACATTGTATAGGTATATATATGATACATGGTTCTGGCCAACCCCTACCCATCTGCCGTTGCTGATAGCACACACGTCCGCGCACTCATGCAGTCCATACTGGAAGAGAAGTTCCTGGCCAAGTATCGTATGCAACCGTAGCTGATAGCACACACGTCCGCGCACTCTTGCAGTCCATGCTGGAAGAGAAGTTCCTGGCCAAGTATTGTATGCAGCCGTTGCTGATAGCACACACGTCCGCGCACTCTTGCAGTCCATGCTGGAAGAGAAGTTCCTGGCCAAGTATTGTATGCAGCCGTTGCTGATAGCACACACGTCCGCGCACTCTTGCAGTTCATACTTGAAGAATTCCTGGCCAAGTATTGTATGCAGCCGTTGCTGATAGCACACACGTCCGCGCACTCTTGCAGTTCATACTTGAAGAATTCCTGGCCAAGTATTGTATGCAGCCGTTGCTGATAGCCCGCACGTCCGCGCACTTTTGCAGTTCATACTGGAAGAGAAGTTCCTGGCCAAGTATTGTATGCAGCCGTTGCTGATAGCACACACGTCCGCGCACTCTTGCAGTCCATGCTGGAAGAGAAGTTCCTGGCCAAGTATTGTATGCAGCCGTTGCTGATAGCACACACGTCCGCGCACTCTTGCAGTTCATACTTGAAGAATTCCTGGCCAAGTATTGTATGCAGCCGTTGCTGATAGCACACACGTCCGCGCACTCTTGCAGTTCATACTTGAAGAATTCCTGGCCAAGTATTGTATGCAGCCGTTGCTGATAGCCCGCACGTCCGCGCACTTTTGCAGTTCATACTGGAAGAGAAGTTCCTGGCCAAGTATCGTATGCAGCCGTTGCTGGCGGTCGGCCTGGAGGGCGCTTGGGGCGTGGTTCTGTCACTGTGTGCACTGCCGCTGCTGTGCCACATTGAGGTGAAGTGTGTGTGTGTGTGTGTGTGTGTGTGTGTGTGTGCACTGCTACTGCTGTGCCACAATGAGGTGAAGTGTGTGTGGGTGTGTGTGCACTGCTGCTGCTGTGCCACATTGAGGTGAAGTGTGTGTGTGTGTGTGTGCACTGCCGCTGCTGTGCCACATCGAGGTGAAGTGTGTGTGTATGTTGTGTGTGTGTGCACTGCCGCTGCTGTGCCACGTTGAGGTGAAGTGTGTGTGTGTGTGTGTGTGTGTGTGTGTGTGAGTGAGTGTGTGTGTGCACTGCCGCTGCTGTGCCACATTGAGGTGAAGTTTGTGTGTGTGTGAGTGAGTGTGTGTGTGTGTGCACTGCCGCTGCTGTGCCACATTGAGGTGAAGTGTGTGTGTGTCTGTGTGTGTGCGTGCGTGCATGCGTGTTTGTGTGTGTGTGTGTGCACTGCCGCTGCTGTGCCACATCGAGGTGAAGTGTGTGTGTATGTTGTGTGTGTGTGCACTGCCGCTGCCGCTGCTGTGCCACGTTGAGGTGAAGTGTGTGTGTGTGTGTGAGTGAGTGTGTGTGTGTGCACTGCCGCTGCTGTGCCACATTGAGGTGAAGTGTGTGTGTGTGAGTGAGTGTGTGTGTGTGCACTGCCGCTGCTGTGCCACATTGAGGTGAAGTGTGTGTGTGTGTCTGTGTGTGTGCGTGCGTGCATGCGTGTTTGTGTGTGTATGTGTGTGTGTGTGTGCATGTGTGTGCATGCTAGCAAACAATGATTTTGTGCTCTGCCATACCCGCCTCCTGGTGGTGGTCTGAAGGGCGGCTGGGTTGTGGCTTGGTTGCTATGTATATGCGTGCATGCGTGTTTGTGTGTGTGTGTGTGTGTGTGCGCTGCCGCAACTGTGCCACGTTGGGTCACAGTCGCATTGTATGTATGTGTGTGCGTGTGTCGCAGTGTGTGTATGTGTGCATGTGTGCGTATGTCGCAGTGTGTGTATGTGTGCGTGTGTGCGTAATATTGTACAGACAGCAATAACGTGGCCGTGTTCTCTGCCACATTGGGTCACAGTCGCAGTGTATGTGTGTGCGTATGTCGCAGTGTGTGTATGTGTGCGTGTGTGCGTATTATTGTACAGACAGCAATAACGAGGCCGTGTTCTCTGCCACATTGGGTCACAGTCGCAGTGTATGTGTGTGCGTGTGTCGCAGTGTGTGTGTGCGTGTGTGCGTGTGTGGGTATTATTGTACAGACAACAATAACGTGGCCGTGTTCTCTGCCACATTGGGTCACAGTCGCAGTGTATGTGTGTGCGTATGTCGCAGTGTGTGTATGTGTGTGTGCGTGCATTTTATTCTACTGACAGCAATAACTTGGCCGTGTTCTCTGCCACATTAGGTCACAGTGTGCGTATTATTGTAATATTGTACAGACTACAGACAGCAATAACGTGTGCTGCTACTCGTCACCGTGACGTATAATGCTTAGGGTTTGCCAGAGCCATGCATGTATAGGTTCATGCGGTGTATATACGGTGTTTTTGGCAGAAGAATCACCATACATACGGTCATATGCGATGTGTATATACGGTTCTGGCCAACCCTACATTTATAGGTATATACGGTATTTTTGGCAGGGAAATCACCATACATACGGTCATATGCGATGTGTATATACGGTTCTGGCCAACCATAAAAATGCTGCTTGTGAGCAACAAAAATGAGAATGAGCAACAAGAATGAGCAACAAAAATGCTGCTTGTGAGAAACAATGGCCGTGTTCTCTGCCGCTCCTGTTTTTTTGGGGCTGCTCAAAAAGGACGCCTCCTTATTCTTGTTGTGTGCTGCTGCTGCTGCTGCTGCTGCTGCTGCTGCTGCTGCTGCTGCTGCTGCTGTTTGGTAGTGAGAGCTCATGTCAAAATCCATTTGCTGCAGATATTACCAATCCGCAATCTTGCACACATACACACACTTTTGCAAGCTATTGCGTGCACACACACACACATATACACACACACACGCACACACACATACACACACACAAACACACACACAAACACACACACACACACAAACACACACACACACACACAAACACACACACACACACATTGACACACAGACACACACTTGCACACATACATGTGCGTACACAAACTTACGTTGGAGGAGACGTAATAAAAGTAGAAAAGGGCCATACACACACAAGCACACACACTAACACACATGCACACACATGCACACAAACACGTGCGTACGTGCGTACACAAACTTACATTGGAGGAGACGTAAACGTAGAAAGGGGACATACACACACCAGCACGTAATAGCCAGTCTTTGAAAAATACACGCCCAAATACACACACATACACACGCACATGCACACACACTAACACGCACACACACATACACACACATACACACACAAGCACACACACACACATACACACACACGCACACATCACGCACACACACACACACTTGTACAGGTTCCAACTATCTAGCCTCTGGAGAACACACACATACACACACGCACGCTCATGCACGCACACAAACACACACACACAGGCACCCAACAGCCAGCCTCTAGAAGACGCACGTGCAGCCATTGATGCGGTCATTCATCTGCCACAGCTGAGAGCTGCGGTGAGTATGTGGTGTAAATGGCGTGATGCGTTAATAAATGCACTTTAA
>Ga0307947_1002673_pt1 | contig 14297 bp, 18 predicted proteins | sample OrgLakmetagen232_FD_201840 | JGI IMG/M metagenome (GOLD analysis project Ga0307947, IMG submission 201840) | Saline water microbial communities from Organic Lake, Antarctica - #232 | ecosystem: Environmental > Aquatic > Non-marine Saline and Alkaline > Saline | place: Antarctica: Organic Lake...
ATGAGGGTGGTAATCAACAGGGGGGATAGTGACTACTAATTTAGCATCCATGCTTTTTACCTCTGCCTTAACGGTCTCTAGGGGGAAAGCTGTCTACCCACATGGTTGAAGAGTGTAGAAGTATTTCCGTGTTTGTTGCATTTTGGGTGCCTCACATGCTTTGTTTGTGCGTTGTGCATGCTCTGTCAATTTCTGTGCCTGTGTATTGACAAGATACACACTATGGCTCTGGTGTTCCCATGCACTACTTCCATCGCACGCGTGCGCAGAGCAAAGGTGCAAAAATGCACGATCTGCTGATGCCCTGTATTTGAAACACAGTACCTGCGCTTGCACACCCCTGTAATTTTAGACCAAACCCAGATAATTGGGTAAATGGGGTTGCCAGAACCATTTATATACGGTGTATATAACGTATATTTGGCAAGAATATCACCAAATATCAAATATACGGTCATATACGGTGCATATATATGGTTCTGGCCAGCCCTACAGATTAACCCAGCTAGTATGTACTGAATTTGGAACCCAGCTAGTGTGTACTGGAATTGTAGCAAAAGTGCATATCCGTGAGTGCTCCTGTCTTTTTAAGCGCTCAGCCTAACAAGGTCGCAGATTTTGCGTAACTTTTGTGCAAAAACAAAGTGATTGATTATCCGTGTCATGGACTTTGTCTCTGTGCAGGGCAACAACCCAATGTCGCACGCGGACGTGGTTGTAGCTAGCCGAGGGGCAGTGTTGCTGACTTTGAGGTTTGAGGACTTCTCACGGGGCCTCAAGGAAGTTTTGGGCCTCAGGCAGCAGGTGGGGATGCGCGCACAGTAGCTCGTGTGTGGCTTTAGCCAGAAGCGTGAAGCCGTGGTTAGTCCATCCTTCCGGAAAGGAAGACTGATGTTGAAGATGCAACTGGATGCAGTTCCGAGGCATGTTGCATAGGTCCCTGCACAGCTTAGCTGCAAGAGGATTTGCAGGCGACAAATTCGTTCGCCCCACCATGCCCAAAAACTTGCCACTTTGCAATGGCCACCCTTTTGACTTTGCATGTAGCTGGGTACACAAAAGTATTTGATTAAGGTGGCAAGGGATGCACGCCACGCAAAACGCTACAACAGTGTGGTGCCAACAAGGCGCTTGCACACAAACAGAATGGGTGTGCATCAAGAAGTACTAGCAAGTGCGTAGGGCTGATTCGAACAATGTATATGCAGAACCTGCAAAGTTGCTGGTAGGGATTACTATACAGCCGTTTGTTAACATTTTAATAGACCGGTCTGTCCATACCTACAAGTGTCTCTAGGGGTAAGGGCCTCTATAAGCATCATAAACTTATCTGCATGATCTTGGCTCGTTCTTGTTTTCAGTGCTAACATTTATTGTTTTAAGTTAGATTGGGAACTTGAATGCATGCACGTATTATTGATGCACGCATGATTGGTTCACGTATTATCGATGCACGTATTGTTGTTGCACACGTGCACAATTGCGCACAAATACACACGCGCACACACGTGCGCCTATTCACGGACACATACTTGTGCATACGCACATGCACGCCTTCATGCACAGGACCGCCTTCTGTACCTGCGCATGCACCCCCTCTTCACTGGGGTGAATTTGGGGGACCTGGACTCTCTGGCTGACTCCCTGCAGCTTGACCACTTTCCCTCAGGTAGACAGTCTTAGATTGAATCAGGCCAAGCACCAAGAAGCAGCTGACAAGCCTGGTTGTAAAACATGACTGTGTGTACAACGTATGTGTACAGCTGAACTGTAAGGTTTTCAAACTTCCTTAATCCACCAATGCCTAAAAGCAAAAAACAGACTCCTCGAATTTCCCCGTTGCAGGTAACGCCGCTATCCCACTCCCACACTCCCAATTTCACCCTTGCATACCTATTCATTTCCACATGGTTCCTACCTGCTCACACTTCAACCCTGAACTCTCTCTAACCCTAACCCTAACCCTCCACGCTTTCACATCCTCTACTTCAACCCTAACCCTCTACGCTTTTGAAACATCCTTCACTTCAACCCTAACCCTCTCTGACCCTAACCCTCCACGCTTTCACATCCTTCCACACATCTTGCTGCTCCTCAGGGTCCCTTCTCACCAGAGCCGCTCCCTCCATTTCATCTTTCCTTTCCCAAGGCAAAAGCAGCCCCCATCAACATGCAAACAACAACAGGGAGCACCAGGGAAAGCACCAGCAACCTAGGCTGGTGTACCTGCTAATTGAGGGGTGTGCGGCAGTGCGGAGGGGGGGTGGCCAGGGCAGCAATAGCCTGCGGAGCAACAGCAGCAGAGGGCTCAGGTATGTGGGATGGGTGTCTGAAGAAGGCAGCTTTGTGATGCTTTTCTGGAAACAAGGTGTGCGGTATTGCGGAGGGGGGGGGTCAGGGCAGCAGCAGCCTGCGGAGCAACAGCAGCAGAGGGCTCAGGTATGTGGGATGGGTGTGTGAAGAGGGCAGCTTTGTGATGCTTTTCTGGAAACAAGGTGCGCGGCATTGCGGAGGGGGGGGGGCCAGGGCAGCAGCAGCCTGCGGAGCAACAGCAGCAGAGGGCTCAGGTACGTGGGATGGGTGTCTGAAGAAGGCAGCTTTGTGATGCTTTTCTGGAAACAAAGTGTGCGGCATTGCAGAGGGGGAGCAGCCAGCAACAACCTAGAAAGCTATGGTGGCAGAGGCCCGCGAGTTTATAAGCAGATTTGTTGGAATATTGGTGTGGAAAAAGGATGGTTGGGGTGGGTTGGGTTGGGGTGCTACTGCGTGGGGCAAGGACGTGTGCTCTTGTTAGGGTGTGATGTGATGGTAGTTGAAGATGATTTTATCGTTGTGCGTGCGGCGCATTACCAACACCCAAATCTTGTTTCTGTTTTTCCGTTAATAAGATTGGCTGAGCACGTTTTAGAGCATCATTGAAGGGTCCAAAAGAAGGGTCAGACAACAGGCCAAGGCCAGAGTAACGTGTGCACGATAGTGCTGTGTGTACACTGCACTTATGCTAATTGAAATGAGCAAATTACGTAATTGGTGACGGGTTCTTGAGTAGTGACCAAAAGAATAGGGCCAGCTGCTGGGCAGCTAATTAATAAAAATAGCAGGCGGATCTAACCTGCCACTGCCATTTTAAGAACCTGGCCTGATCAAGGATCACATTTATCTCAGTGATTACCTTGGTTTCAAAAGAAGGAGGCCTTCAGCCAGGTTGTTTGGCTGGTCGACTGCTGACTGGTCTCAGTCAGCCACAAACAAGTCCATACGCTCAGAAATAAGGAAAACATTAATAGTGTCCCCTAAGGAAGGAAATCGGAAACGAGTTGGTCGTTTCACATCACATCACATCGCATTGCTCTCAGGGTAAAAGTGCAAGTTGCAGGTTCAACAAAAATGCTGTGTACTCCTCATACCACTAAAAAAGGAGATCGGAAACGAGTTGGTCGTTTCACATCACGTCACATCACATCACATCACATCACATCGCATTGCTCTGAGGGCAGCTACCCCAAATGTCTCTTTCAAAAAGTGCAAGTTGCAGGTTTGACAGAATCATGTGTGCTCCTCATACCACTGAAAAAGGAGATCAGAAACAAGTTGGTTGTAGACATTGCTCTGAGGGCAGCTACCCCAAAAGCCACTTTCGAAAAGTGCAAGTTGCAGATTCGACAAAAATGCTGCGTGCACCTCCAGTGTGTGCTTGAATGAATTAAATTGAAGGCAGTGAAGGCCTTACAATGTACATGTTTTGTCGTGTGTGTTCTTTGCTGGGTTGCACGCATGTCGTGTGTATGTGTGCGCGTGAATTTGCTGTGTGTGTTATTTGTTGAGTACCACATCAACCAGATAAAGGCAAAAGTATCTTCAGCTGCATGTGTAGGGGGTCCACATGTTTCCACCTGAAAGCAATGTGTGAGTGCCAGTGCAACTCATTCAAACAAATATATGAAGCTACATGCTCCTTGGGCATACATAGCCGCTTGCTTCCCCGACTCCATCTTACAGAATGTGGGCGCAAGTGATATTTTTGCACTTTATGCACAAACTGCTTGTCATTTCTGTGATTGCTGGCGTGAGGCGCAAATGATGTCATCTTTCCTTTACAGTACAAACACGAGGTGCAGCTTGAAAATTTCCCTTTGCGAGTGCAAAATGTGTTGTGGTGTGTGTGTGTGTGTGCGTGTGTGTGTGTGCGTGCGTGTGTGTGTGTGTGTGTGTGTGTGCGTGCGTGTGCACTTCTGCAGACACAACCTGGGTTGCCCAAAGGCCGAGCTCGATGATATTATTTACGCCTGCAAAATGTGTCGCTAACAACACGTGCAACGTGCGTGTGCTTGCAGGTCTGCTGGTAGCATGTATGATGCTGATACCGTGTGTCTGTTGCAGCCTTTGGACGTGTTTGGTCCCCTCTACCTCCCCCCCAGCACCGTTGTGGAGGCCGTCACAGATATCAAGCTGTACTGCATTTCACGTGATGACTTTGATGCGCTGCCCATGCACATCACAAAGGTGTGCTGCTATATACGCATTGCGCATGAGTGTGTGTGTGGGTGTGTGTGGCTGTACTGCATTTCACGTGATGACCATGCACATCACAAAGGTGTGCTGCTATGTACGCATTGCGCATGAGTGTGTGTGGGTGTGTGGGGGTGTGTGTGTGGCTGTACTGCATTTCACTTGATGACTTTGATGCGCTGCCCGTGCACATCACTAAGGTGTGCTGCTATGTACGCATTGCGCATGAGTGTGTGTGTGGGTGTGTGGGTGTGTGTGGCTGTACTGCATTTTACGTGAAGACTTTGATGCGCTGCCCGTGCACATCACAAAGGTGTGCTGCTATGTACGCATTGCGCATGAGTTTTGTGTGTGTGTGTGTGTGTGTGGCTTTAGTGTGTGGGTGCGTGTGGGTGGGTGGGTGTGCGTGTGGGTGTAGGTGTGCATGAGTGTATGAGTGTGTGAATGTGGGGATGAATGTGGAAGTGTGGGTGAATGTGGGTGTGGGTGTGGGTGTGAGTGTGGGTGTGGGTGTGGGTGTGGGTGTGGGTGTGGGTGTGGGTGTGGGTGTGGGTGTGGGTGTGCTTATGGTTGTGTTTGCCTGTGTGCCTGAGTATTTGGTGGCATGCCGGGGGGAATGGGTTTCTGTGTTTGTATGTTGTATACCTATGTGGCATACCTATGTGGTATATAAGCATGTGTGTATGCACCTGTACGTAATTATGCCGATGTATTTTTGTAAGATACAAGGATGGCACGCTTCCCACGTCAAGCCTCATCATGGTAAACAGATTAACAGCAAGGCCCATGCAATGGTGATCTGTGTGTTGAGATCCTCTACACGTCCAATCATAGTTAAGCATAACAATACATGTCCATGCACGCACAGCTGCTGGAGGAGGCACAGGTGTTCATGAGCCACTACTCAGCTGGGAAAGAGTCTGGACTGCAGTCTATCGATGCTGCTCGCAACCGTTCCACTTACGGCGCGTACCAGTACAAGGTAAAAAGGAGCAGGAGCGTCAGATCATGTGCAGTGTGGTTGAATGTAATGATGCTGCACGCATCCGTTCCACTCACAGGCGCACATATGGCGCGTACCAGTGCAAGGTAAAAAGGAGCAGGAGCGTCAAATCAAGTGTATATGAATGCTTGGGGTGTAGTTGTAGTTGGACGTACAAGGTTTAGTTGTTGTCGAACGCATGGGGTAGATTGGGCAGGACTTGTCCAAGCACATGTGTTGATGTGTGGTCCTTAGGTCTGAGCATACCTATGTTGCTATGCACTTGTGTTGATGTGTGGTCCTTAGGCCCGAGCATACCTATGTTGCTATGCACCTGTGTTGATGTGCGGTCCTTAGGTCCAACCCATTTTTCACTTATTCACTTTTCGTTTATGTTCCTTACACTCCCCTACAAATAGGTGGGCGATGTGCTCCTGATATCTATGAATACAGAAGCACACACATCAGCACGCACTGCCAAAACAGAACCACTGTCGCCAAGATCACCAGGACAGGTAGCACCTGTAGGTGAGTCGTGTGTGCGCGTGTGTGTGCGTGTGTGTGCGTGTGTGTTTATTTGTACGCGTGTGTGTGGAGATTAGGGTGTGATGGTACAGATGTGGTGCAGGTGCAAGTATGGGTGTGGATATGACGTGTGCAAGTGTGCGGATGCGTTGGTATGGGTGTGGATATAATGTGTGAAAGTATGCAGGTGCGTTGGTATGGGTGTGGATATGATGTGTGAAAGTATGCAGGTGCGTTGGTATGGGTGGGGGTTTGGGTGCTTAAAATTTTGAAAGTGGATAGATGTGGGTCGTGGGTGTTGGTGGCTCTGTGCCCTGTGGTTGTTTGCTTGTGCATACATCATCAGCGTGCATGAGCGTTTATGGGTGCATATGTCTTTGTACGCACACGTGCATTTGCAGGCACGTGCGTAGCTGTGCGTGGTGTATGTGCGTACTCTAGTTCAATCAATGCTCAGTTTGCCATTGTTGGCAGCACAGTATTGACTCTGGCACATTTACCCCTAATCAGGCCCCTATATCTCTGGCCCTTCTATCTCTAATCAGGCCCCTATATTCTCTATATCCCCAATCTGGCCCCTATACCCCTAATCAGGCCTGCCTTAGTATGACCTTCTCACTTCTATTGCAACGCACCTACACACAGCACACACACACACACATAGCAGCGCACCTACACACAGCACAGGCAGCACTCCCTCCCTCCCTGTTTGATGCTCGCACCTGCAGGGAAACCCACCAGCACCAGCGCCAGTGCAGCCCATCATCCGTCCAAGCACCGCACAGGGCCTCTAGCAACTCAAAGCGTTGGTGGAGCGACTTCGGTCCTGTCAAGTAGCGCAAGCAGAGGGCAAGGCGCAGGGGGCAGCCCTGTTCCCCTGGACGTTTTGCACGTGCACCAGGTATGCGTGTTTTTATTGGCTTGTGTCCTCATTTATGTGCAGCCAAAATGATGTTTATGTTAAAGTGTCAGAGGGCTTAGCCTTCTAGATGTCATGCATGCAAGCCAGGCGTTTTTATTTTGATCGGCAATTGTTTTTGTAAAGCTAGGAGTTGTGTTTTCCATGACCATGCTTGCGTTTGGTGTAGGACAATAGAGAGGGCGCTGTAAGGTAACAGTGTGTGTGGGCGTGGGTGTATGTGTGTCTTTGTATGTTGTGTGTGTCTTTGTGTGTGTATGTGTGTGTGTATGTGTATGTGTGTGTGTGTAGCTGGCCCTCTTCCGTTAGCTGCCTCCCTTCTCATTTCTCCTAGTTATCCCTGAATATCCAAACAATTGTACCATTGCGTAAACCATCCGTGAAAAAAGCTGCTGTAAGAATGCTTGGAACTGCAACTGTTGCAGGATTTCGAAAACCTTGCTCCATTGCTCCCAAGCCTCATACATGGTTCTCCCTTTCATTTGGTACATTCTTCACGCTAAGTGCAAAAATGGCTCCTTTTTCTGATTGACGTGGGGAGTGGCTCCTTTTTCTGATTGACGTGAGGAGTGGCTTCAGCACGTGCTTGCGTCTTGCTGTTCTTCTTCGACACTTTGTAGCAAAGCAGCATGTGTCTGTGAGTGTGTCTGTGTGTGTGTTTGTTCAAATACCGGAGGATATCACCGCTGTTCCAATGAAAGAAATGCAGGCTAGTAATGTGTCATCTTTCTGGTTGTGTTACACTTGTGCAGGTGCTGTGTGCAATGGACCTCCAGCCTCACAATGATCGCCACACAGGCCTGCCCTTACCGTTCCCCAAACCCACTTCAAGTCCCTTCACCACCACAAGACTCCACACCACTGGAGGGACGAGTATCCAAGGGGAGCAGCAAGGGCCTCCAAACCGGAACAAGAGTGGGGCCATCTCATTTGGGGAGCACTTGCAAAACGTGCAGCAGGGTCGACTTGATCAGAAGCAGCATGCTCGGCAACAACAGCACCAGGGCTGGCAGTCGTCGCTGCAGCATGAGCAGTACACACAGCACGGCCAGCACATACAGCACGCACAGCAGGGCCAGCAGCAGACGTGTTGGAATGAATGTGATGTCTATAATCGTGACCTCCCTCTCACGACACTCTTACCCTCTGTAGACGACATACTAGGTCACACATCCACCTTCTTCCTTACGCAACCCCTTCAGCCTCCCCCGCAGCAGCAGCAGCAGCAGCAGCAGCAGCAGCACCATCACCACTATCAGCAGCAGCATCGTGCACAGCAGCAAGGGCAGCACTACAGCCAGCAGCAGCAGTCACAACCACAGCAGCCAGCGCGCCTTCATAGCCAGCAGCTGCAACAGCAGCAGCAAGCGCGCCTTCATAACCAGCAGCTGCAACAGCAGCAACAGCAGCAGCAACAGCAGCAAGCGCGCCTTCATAACCAGCATCATCAGCAGCAGCAGCAACAGCAGCAGCAACAGCAGCAGCAACCGCAGCAGCAACAGCAACAGCAACAGCAGCAGCAACAGCGCCTCCTGCAGCAGCAGGTGGCTGCCAATACGTTAGGGCCCCGGCCATCCTCTCCTAAACGCAAGGATCACCATTTTGTTATTCCTGGGGCTCCTACGACTGCACCTGCTGCACCTGCAATGGCCAAAAAAAGTGCCACTGTTCTCAAGCTCCCTCCTGTGCTGAGCAGCACATTGGTGTGTTGTGTGGGGGTGGGGGGGGGCGCGGGTATCTTTGCTTGTGTGCGTGCGTGCATGTGTTGTGTGGGGGTGGGGGGGGGCATGGGTATGGGTATGGGTGTGGTTTGGGTGCAAGTGAGGGGATTGGTGTGAGTTTGGGAAGGAAGGCATGAATGTGGGTATGGCTGTGCTTGTGTTGTGTGTGCATGCACGTGTATGTGTGTGTTTATCTATGTTTGCATGTCTGTGTGTGTATGTATGCATGTTTGCCTATGCGTAACGCTCCACGCTTGCTGTCAACTGCGAACACGCACAACCACTAGCACGCGAGGGCTAGTCAGTGTCTTACAATTGTAGGTGCTAAAACGTGTGTGTGCTGCAGGGAAGCAACGCAACCACACCCTTGAACGTGCTCCCTCCTAATGAGAAGGCATGGCCACGTGTTGAGATCGCAAGGTATACAACAGCTGCTGCATGTGTGTATGCAGCGTTGCAGGTTTGGAAGGATGTTGTGTTGGTAATCTTAGGTCATCACGCCATATTGCTAGACGGCTGTGGGCGCGTGGGCGTGAACTTGTGTGTGTCTGAGTACTTGGGTATATGTGGCAAGGAGGTGTATGTAAGGTCGATACGTTTTGTGTCATGTGACCATACATTGTGTCATGTGGCCATGCATTATGTGACCATAGCTTTTATAAATTGTGTCATGTGACCATACATTATGTGTCATGTGACCATACATTGTGTGTCATGTGGCCATACACTATGTGACCATAGCTTTTGTGTCATGTGACCATACATTGTGTGTCATGTGGCCATACTTATGTGACCATAGCTTTTATACATTATGTGTCATGTGACCATGCGCCATAAGACCACGTGCTCTGCGCTTGGATGTAGCACTCCTGAAGTGGAGGTCTTCTGTGTAGCGACAGTCCTGCCAAGCTTAGGTCACCCACAAGCAACGTGCTGCTCCAAAATGCCAATGACTGAGGGCACTTGCTGTTCCTGCTGTCCGGCATCCTGTCGACTGAAATGAAGGCACTCAATGGTAGAGGCAGAGGCCCCATACATGCAGCACGCCCACTTTCCATTAAGTAACTCATAGTCCTCAATTGCTAAGCACGGCCCCTTTTCATGTTGAATGCTTTCATTAAAAATCCAGGCGCCCTGTGGTAGAGACAGAGGCCCCCCACGCGCAGCACGTCCCGATGACCCTCAGACAACGGCATGCCACCATTTTCAGCAAGGCTCAATTCAGCTCCTTCTCCCCTTCGTGTCGGACCTTGGCCTTGGACGACAACAGCAGTGATGAAGGTGAGTCCATTGACACTCACTTATGGTGTGCCCCTGCTGTCAGGATGATCAAGGGAATGAGGGGCGCAACTGCTGGGAAGGTTGTGACCAATTGTGTGTGTGTGCGTGCGTGTGTGTGTGTGCGCGTGTGTGTGTGTGTGCGCGTGTGTGTGTGTGTGAACAGTCCTCACAGCGTTTGTTCTGCCCCTGCGATATAAATGCCTGCCAACAGTGCTGGTGAGGTTGATCGCACCATATGCGTGTGCAAGGCTGTATCTTGTTTTGTCCTGATGCAAAAGTGAGTGATGGCCGCAAGTGCTGGATGACCTGCCCTTGGAAGAAAGCAAGGACAAGCTCGTAATAAGGAGACCAGGATTCAACACTGCTTGCCAAGCAGTGCAGTCTGAGGCTAGTCCACCAACTTTGCACCAGGAACGAAAGCTGCTTAAAAATTGCCAGCCATTTTGTCTGATCAGGAACGTGGCATACACAGTGGTGTTAAGCAGTGTTATCTTAGGCCAGGCCACCAACTTTGCACTAGCAACGAAAGCTGCTTGAAAATTGGCAGCCATTTTGTCTGATCGGGAACGTTGCATGCACAGTGCCTTCCTTGCAGTCAGTCTCTTGTCAAGCCTTGCACAAAAACCGTCTCCTTCAGCTACTGGTCCCTTTTGCCGTTTACTGCAGGAAACAGGTATTAGAACGGATACGGATACGGATACAGATACGGATACAGATACAGATAAGGATACGGATACGGATACGGATACGGATACGGATAAGGATACGGATACGGGTACTGATACTGACACTGACACTGATACAGATACGGATACTGATACTGATACTGATACTGATGCTGATGCTGATGCTGATGCTGATGCTGATGCTGATGCTGATACTGATGCTGATACGGATACGGATACTGATACTGATACTGATGCTGATACTGATACTGATACTGATACTGATACTGATACTGATACTGACACTGATACGGATACTGACACTGATACGGATACGGATACGGATATGGATACGGATACTGATCAGTGTTGTGCACATACGGCGTCATTCAAAAATGGCACCGTAAATAACGATCGTAAATAACGTCGTTACCGTCACTAGACTCTGACGCTTGACGGCGTAATTTACTATTTTCACCGTCAATTTGACATAAATTACGCCGTCAGCGACATTTATTATTGACGCCGTCAAGCGTCAGGTGCACAACACTGATACGGATACGGATACGGATACGGATACGGATACGGATACTGATACGGATACGGATACGGATACTGATACTGGTACTGGTACTGAAAACAGGTATTATAAGTAACACAGTAATTGCCCTGTAAGTGATACAGTGATTGCCCTATCCAGGTCCCTGTGTGCGACATGTAAACACGGCTTCCCTGGCAGTGCTGGCAAATTAATTGAAAGTTCTGTCACAAGAATTGCCAATCAGATCTTTGTGTACAACATGTAAACACGGCTTCCTTGGCAGTGCAGGGAAACTACATTTGAGTGTCTGAACATACAAGGTACAGGGATGGGTTCCTGCGAGGAGATGAAGAGCAACAGCAGCACGCCCTGCAATGAATAAATCAGCACAGGACTGGCTTCTAATTTTCATAAACCAACCCTTCACACCCAGTCATGTGCATCACCTTAAACCATACGTGTATGCACACTCTTCCTTGCGTCCGCATGCCGCACACACATACACGCACACCACACAACACAACACATGCGCAGACACACCCAAGCTGAGCACCAAGCGCCAGCCAAGCAGGCGCATGTCAGGAGATAGGCGAAGCTCAATTGACAGAAAGTCCCAAGATGCTCGTTCTGCCAACTCCTTCGAACGTCAGCGCAGGCTGCAGCAGCAGCAGCAGCAGCAGCAGCAGCAGCAGCAGCTGGGCACACAAGGAGGGAATGGCAAAGGCTTGAGCCCTCGGAATGGAGGTGCTATAAACAGCGACTGCACCTCCCCTCGTACAGCTGTGGGCATGCAGCGTGTTGGTAGTGGTGGGAGGTTGGGTGGGGGGTTGGAGGCAGTAGGGGGCAGCAGTGAAACTCAATCGTTGGTTGTAGGGGGGGGAGATATCGGGGTCGTGGGGCTGCAAGAGGGTGTAGCGAGGAGGTCGAGGCAGAGAAGTGTTAGCGGTGACGGTTCAGACATAGGAATGATATTCATGCCGGAGGCGGCTGTAGAGAGGGAAGATGCAAGTGTCGTGAGCTCGAGTCATGCAGCCGATGGTGGAGGTAGGGAAGGGGTGTTTCGGGAGGTCCAGCCAGGGAGTGAAATGGAACAGCAGGTGTATGCACCAATGTATGCACCAGACGAGATGGTTTTTAAAGGGAGCCAGCTTGCTCACAACCAAAGTCATGGTCTCAGTCCACATAAGCCTGGGGGACAGAACTATTCACAGGGGCCTGGATTTGAGCATGCTCAGCAGCAGCACCACCAACAGCAGCAGGGGCACGGGCAACGAGCTTCAACGCCCCCCCAGCACATGCAGACGCATTTCCCGAGTTTGGCAGGTATGCAACCTACCTAGCAGGGTTTAAACCCGGAGGGTATGGGCTCTGTGCCTAGGCCCAAGTTTGAATACCAGTTGTTGCAGAATTTGTGTGTGTGTGTGTGTGTGTACTCTTCAAAAGCTGAGCGCTATGTATGCTTTTGTCTGCTCTCAGATTGTGTGCAATGCTTGCTAAAACGAGCTACGTTTGCAAATAAGCCATCCCTAAGCCATCATTCATACACACACATGCACGTACACACACGCACATACACATATACTCACACACATATACTCACACACACACACACACACACACACACACACACACACACACACGCACACACACACGCACGCAACACACACACACACGCACACGCACACGCGCACGCGCACGCGCACGTGTACACACATACACACATACACACACACACACATACACACACAATATATACGTGCGCACACACACAATCGCACAAATCACTTCTGAAAATACTTTTGCATTTGCATCCCAGGGGTAGATGACCAAAGTGGCTCTGGCCGCGCCTCACATCCAGGAACAAGGTCTGCAGGCGAGCAGCAACATACTAGAGGAGTAGAGGGTGCAGGAAGGAGCTTGGTGGAGGAGGCCATGTGTTTGCCTCCTTCTGTTGTTTTAGGCTATGTGTGCTTACCGCTGCATGCCTATGCTTGAGAAGCAGTCTAATTATCGCCAGTGACTGTGCTTTTGATCTGTTGTACCCGGAAACTAGTAAGGAAAAGGAGCCACTTTGGTACCGAGTACCGTAAAGTTCCTCCACCGGAGAGGAAGTAAAGAAATGAGGATCAGGGTTGCAGGCTTGGCCTGAAACCAGCTCCTGATGAGAGTTGATGAAAGAAGAAGAAAGAAAAAGAAAGACTACGCAGGCAGTGTAAGCCACTCCCCACATTAATTAAGGAAAAGGAGCCACTTTGGTACGAGTACCGTAAAGCTCCTCCACTTAAAAAGGAAAGGAAAAATCAATGGGGATCAAGAGGGTTGCAGGCTTACCCTGAAACCGACTCCTGATGAGAGTTGATAACAGTACTGGAAAGGGCACGCCTAGTATGGACAAGTTTAGCAGCAAAGTTCACAGAGTGCACATGGAGCTTGGGGGCAGGCTTCTTAGCTCTTCAAGAATCGAGACCCAGTTCTTTAAAAGGCTTCAGGGTGTGAGTGTTGTAGATGGTGCCGCCCACACCCAAAAGGATGATGTGGAGAATAACGGAGGCTCCATGGAGAATGTTGCAAAGGTCTTTGTGCTGTTCCTTTGCGGCGTTCAGCTGGTTTTGAGGTCTGGTGTCCTTACAATACTTGATCTCGACGAGGTGGATGTCACGCCGAGGTTTACTCAGGTCTTTAGGTCGGTGCTGTCTGGGGTTGGTGGCTCTACCGGTGGCTGGCGGTGCTGCTGGAATGCTCCCAGTTTCCCTCAATTGCCCCCTGCCACTTCGAAGAACCCACCCCCCTACATTACTTAGTTGTTTTTGTATTTTTGCAGCGATAGGAGTAACCAGCACAAAATCTGGGCGGCTGGAGGTAAATATGTCTTTATCTGAGAAGCAGGGTGGGAAGAGCCATTTGGGCACAATTCTACTTTCAGCTGTTTCAGGAATCTGGAGATTTTGCATGGTCATCCGTTCGTTGCTGCCTATATCTATGGAGACAACGCATAATCCTAAGGAGCCTGTTTTCCTGATAGCCTTTAAGATCATGCGGCATGTCATAGCAAATTTTAAGGTTAGGCCTTTTTCTGTCTGTTCTTCAGACACACTCTTAGCTTGTGCTCTTGCGAGCGTGGGCCAACTTCTCAGACTGTGGTTTTTTCAAGGAG
>Ga0307947_1002675_pt1:0-12500 | contig 14290 bp, 17 predicted proteins | sample OrgLakmetagen232_FD_201840 | JGI IMG/M metagenome (GOLD analysis project Ga0307947, IMG submission 201840) | Saline water microbial communities from Organic Lake, Antarctica - #232 | ecosystem: Environmental > Aquatic > Non-marine Saline and Alkaline > Saline | place: Antarctica: Organic...
TGAGTCACAGATGCACACACAGCAGCGTTATACACAGATGCACACACGGCAGCGTGAGTCACAGACGCACACACGGCAGCGTGAGTCACAGATGCACACACGGCAGCGTGAGTCACAGATGCACACAGCAGCAGTGTGAGTCACAGACGCACACACGGCAGCGTGAGTCACAGATGCACACAGCAGCGTTATACACAGATGCACACAGCAGCAGCGTGAGTCACAGATGCACACACAGCAGCGTAACACACAGACGCACACACGGCAGCGTGAGTCACAGATGCACACACAGCAGCGTGAGTCACAGATGCACACACAGGAGCGTGATGCACAGATGCACACACAGCAGCGTGAGTCACAGATGCACACACGGCAACATAACACACAGATGCACACACGGCAGCGTGAGTCACAGATGCACACAGCAGCAGGCGCTGTAGAAAGCACACAACAGCATTGCAAAGCTCACCTTGTAAAAGCACACAGGCAGTGATTTCAGAAAGCATGAGCGGCAGGTTGTATGTCAGTACTCAACACATCATTGCGAGAGCGCACATCAATAACATTACCTAGTATACACTTTTCTCTTCTACATACATCAGTGTCACGCTTCTTCTAGCTTCTGTTTCTTTTGTTTAGCCAGGTGTAGTTTCAGGCTTTTTCCGAACTTCCGCCGAGATGCCCTTTGAGGCATATATAGTGATGTAACCTTACCTTAACTAGTATGTTTTGTGCTGCTATTATAATTAACGCAAGCACAGCTGTTGGTTATGACATGTTGGCTGACAACACACACACACTGTGTGCCTGCGTTATTAGGCATTATAATGTCCTTTGTTTTCCTGTTCTGTTATTGTTTTGCACAGCTGTTGGTTATGACATGTTGGCTGACAACACACACAGACACACACAGACACACAGACACACACAGCGCACACACACAGACACACAGACACAGACACAGACACACAGACAGACACACACGCAGACACAGAGCACACACACAGACACACAGACACACAGACACACACACACACACAGACACACAGACACACAGAATGTTAGCAGAAATGTTAGCAAATTTTAGTGTAGACACACGTTATTAGGCATTATAATGTCCTTTGTTTTCCTGTTCTGTAAATGTTTTGCACAGCATTCGGTGACCATTTGGTGATTTACACCCCACAACACAGTTTGTGTGTGTGACTGCCAACATGTGTGCTAGCACCAGACCAGCACACCATTGGCATGCGCACACACAGCAATACAAAGATCGTGTAAAAAATAGAAATTACGCAGGCAGTTACCTGTGTGGTATTTTACGCACACCTCACAGGCCAACGATGCCGAGTGCACGCAACACACAACACACGTGACTGCACACTTAAAATATTCGTCAACACAAGCACGATGAATTCGTGTCCTGAAGCAAAGCACCTCAAACGCCTCACAACCAGCGATGCTGGGTGTGCACACACAACACACAACACACGTGACTGCACACTTAATTATTCGTCAACACAAGCACGATGAATTCGTGTCCCTGAGCAAAGCACCTCAAACGCCTCACAACCAGCGATGCTGGGTGTGCACACACAACACACAACACACAACACACGTGACTGCACACTTAATTATTCGTCAACACAAGCACGATGAATTCATGTCCCTGAAGCAAAGCACCTCAAACACCTCACAGCCGACGATGCTGGGTGTGCACACAACGCTCGTGACAGCGCATTAACATTTGCGTCTACAGGAGCGCACGTCATCTGTTAGCATTCATCTGTTAACATTTGCGTCAACAGGAGCGCACTTCATCTGTTAGCATTCATCTGTTAACATTTGCGTCAACAGGAGCGCACTTCATCTGTTAACATTCATCTGTTCATCTGTTCACATTAATCAGTTAACATTTGCGTCATCAGGAGCGCACTTCATCTGCTAGCATTGATCAGTTAACATTTGCATCAACAGGAGCGCACTTTATCTTATAGCCTTCATTTGTTCATCTGTTAACATTAATCAGTTAACATTTGCATCAACAGGAGCGCACTTCATCTGTTGGCATTCATCTGTTAACATTTGCGTCAACAGGAGCGCACTTCATCTTATAGCCTTCATTTGTTCATCTGTTAACATTAATCAGTTAACATTTGCATCAACAGGAGCGCACTTCATCTGTTGGCATTCATCTGTTAAGATCTGCGTCAACAGGAGCGCACTTCATCTGCTAGCAGTCATCTGTTCATCTGTTAACATTAATCAGTTAACATTTGCGTCATCAGGAGCGCACTTCATCTGTTGGCATTCATCTGTTAAGATCTGCGTCAACAGGAGCGCACTTCATCTGCTAGCATTCATCTGTTAACATTTGCGTCAACAGGAGCGCATTTCATCTCCATCTTTGTGAGAGGGAAGAATCACACACACACACACACCTGATGGCCAACGACGCTGAATACATGTCGTTCCAGTTCCTGGGGTTCAGACGCCCCCCCTTCCTCTGACCAAAATCCCTCATTGCGACCCCTTCCTCTTTATCCCGGTCTGCACCCGCACAAGAGCCTTGCTGCCACTGCTGCTCCTGCTCCTGCTGCTGCTGCTGCTGCGTCTGTCCTTCTCCCTCTTGCTGCTGCTGCAGCTGCTGTTGCATCTGTCCTTCTCCCTCTTGCTGCTGCTGCTGCTGCTGCTGCTGCTGCTGCTGGTGTGTCTGTCTTCCTCCCTCCTGCTGCTGATCACGTCGCGAGTGTTCCTGCTGCTTTGTACACACAGTGCTGTTGCTTCTGCTGCTGCTTTTGCTGCTGCTTCTGCTGCTGCTGCTGCTGCTGCTGCTGCTGCTGCTCCCTGTGGTACAGTCGACGGTCGAAAAGCTCATGCTACTATCCTCCGCCCTCTCCACCCCCTCGATCCCTCCACATACCACCCCCTCCTCCCTGCCCTGCGTGCCCCCCACCCCCTCCCCCCCTCTCACACAAAAACAGCAGCCACAGTGTGTGCACAGCACCACCACATGTCCACGTCCATCTTCACACCCGACTCCACACCCATTCTGGACCCCACGATCACGGTCACTGACTCCATGCCCTTCTTCACACCCGTCTTCACACCCATCTTCACACTCCTGAGCCTGTCCCCCCCCCCACACCGCTAGGGTGAAGGTTAGAGGGGGGCAGGTCGTGGAGGGTGGGGCTTTCAAACCATTGCATGCGGGCACTGAAATGCTGCACAGATTGGGGTGGGGCTGGCCCTCCTGGCCTGCGCCTGAATGCAGAACGGGAAAGGAAGGAGGCCGTGGCAGCTGACCGCGGTTACTGATGGAGCCGTTCCTGGTTACTGTGTGGTCGTGGGTTACGTGTGAATGGCACATTGCTGCAGGGTATTCAATTGCGCTTGCCGGAGGCCTATGCCGTACACTCCCTGGCCACTCGTCCAGCAGCACCTCAGCTCCTGTCGTGCACCCCAGCGTTTTCGTCCTCAGCTCCTGTCGTGCACCCCCCCCAGTGTTTTCGTCCTCAGCTCCTGTCGTGCACCCCACTAGTTGGTGTCCACTCCTGGTGAAGGTGAGCTGAATGTCAGCATGCGATTGAGGGCGGGAGTTTGAATGGGGCTGTGTGTGTGGTAGTGCCTCTGAGTAGTGTGTGTGGGGCTGTGTGTGGGGTCGTGCCTCTGAGTAGTGTGTGTGGGGCTGTGTGTGTGGTAGTGCCCCTGGTTCGTGTGTGGGGGGCTGTGTGTGTGGTAGTGCCCCTGGTTCGTGTGTGGGGGGCTGTGTGTGTGGTAGTGCCTCTGATCCGTGTATGTAGGAATGGGAGTCGGGGTGACAGGAATGATGTGTGATTGGGAGGGAGGATGGAAGGGAGGAAAAGGCGCGTGAGTGAGTGCGAGAGGGTGAGGTTACGGAGGGCTGAGTGTGTGGCTGATGGGTGGAAAAGGGGGAGGAGGAGGTGGCTGTATTCTGTGTGGGTCTGTCAGTGGGAAGGGGGCGCTGTTGTTGCTTATCCTGGGAATGTATATGGGTGCCCCTTTCCAGGCTGCGTGTGTGGGAGGGGGGGCTGTTACTGGAGAGGTGGCTGTGCTGAGTTGCTGGGGGCAAAGTTGTAGGCAAGCCGCATGACGGACATGCAAGGGTTGTTGTTGGTGGTGGTGTGGCTGGATGGTGGTGCTCTGCATCGTGATGGTGGTGCTGCTTGTGCTGCGGCAGGCGGACGTGTGGGAAAGGCACGTGGGAATGGTGGTGGTGGTGGTGGTAGTGCTGATGCTTGTGCTGCTGCTGCACGCTATCCTGGCGAGTGCGGCGGCGATGTTGCCGGTCGCGCTGCTGCTGCTGCTCCTGCTGACTCAGGTGCGCACGTGCGTGGTGGTGGTGGTACTGCTGCTGCTGCTGCTGCTGCTGTTTAGTGGAAGGGAGGGAGTGCCGTGGCTTCACAGCTACTGAATCAATACCCGCCCCTTCGTTCCTCTCACCCTCCCCACCCATTCCACCATTTCCACCTCCACCTCCACCTAATCCTTGGCCTGCACCCACACCCCTTACCCCCTCCTGACCCTCACGAGCCCTGCTTTCCACATTCGGAAAGTCCTCCTGTCCCGGCCCTTCCAATTCCCGAGAGGACATTCTTGACATGACGTCAAAAGCGATGGCTGTCTGAGGGTCTGAGGGCCCCGAGTGGGCGGATGGTGCTTGGTCAGGGGGGTGGGCAGCGTGGGCAGCGTGCGCAGCGTGCTCAGCCTTTTTGACTTTCCAGTTCTTATTCTGCACAGGGCATACGTACAGGTAGGACATGGATGCATTAATGCTTGGTCAAGGGGTGGCCAGCATGCGCAGCATGCTTGGCTTTTTCGACTTTCCAGTTCTTAATCTGCGCAGGGCATACGTACAGGTAGGACGCACAAAGTATTCGCCCAGAGAAATAGGAAGGAGGTTGTCAAGCAAAGGGCATACCCTATATACAGACCCTGCATATAGGGAGCGGATGCCACGATGCCGTACGGTTGGTTTGGGGAAATGGTGAGCACGTGCGGCATATACAGAGCCTTTGTGGCTCTCCAATTCTTGCTGTGCAGCACTAACAATGAGCTCTTAATTACTTTGGTGCTTATCGAGGTCAAGGTCAAGGTCAAGGTCAAGGTCAAGGAAAGGAGGTGGTGAGGGGATATGATCAGTGTTGTGCACATACGGCGTCATTCAAAAATGGCACCGTAAATAACGATCGTAAATAACGGCGTTACCGTCACTAAACTCTGACGATTGACGGCGTAATTTACTATTTTCACCGTCAATTTGACATAAATTACGCCGTCAGCGTCATTTACCATTGACGCCGTCAAGCGTCAGGTGCGCAATACTGGATATGATGGAGGTGTGCGGTGTACAAACCCATTTTAATAAACCATCCTACGGTGCTTGGTCAATGAAAGGTGATGGTGTGAGGGATGAAGGACGTGTGCAATGTGCAGACCTGTTTTTATAACCAGTATCCTTTTGTCACGCAAGCCGTACGCATAGCTGAAATGGGGGATTACATTAGTACCAAGTCAGCGAGGATATGTATTTTTTTTCACAGAAAAAGTTGCCAAACCTCAAACTGCTGTCCAGCGCTGCATATGCAAGCAAATAAGAGCACACAGAATACCGGCAAACGAGTTGAAGTAGCCAGTTTTTCCTTGCAAAGAATTGAACATACAAGTTCCCGCGTACTCAGCTCCGTCCCTGCAAATCAGAGAGTATAATGCTCCCTGGCCGGGCGCTTGCGTACATTTTATGTTAGAAACTACTATTGTATTTCAGAGCCGCTCTCATGAAAACCGTATGAGTACGTGCATGCAGAGCTGTTTCTGGCCTTCCAGGTTACTGAGCCCATTTTGACGCACGCAACCTGAGGCATTTGCAGGGATGGGGACAGCTAGGCATGGGATATAGAATGTCTTAACCACTGCACGGAGCATTTATATACGTCTAGTATGCTTAAATTGCTGTAATTTGTATTTACATCTATGTGTGCATGTGTCTGTATGTGTCTGCGTACCGCAGAGCCATGCCTCTGGCCAGCCTTACAGTTGCTACATACACAATGCACACACACACACACACACAAAAACACACAAAAACACACACATACAAGTAGTATGCACCATGCTCACGTGCTACTCACACGCTCACACACATACAGTGGCCACGTTTTGCCTCATTTCAGGACGCACACAGACGCTTGTTTGCGCGCGTGCACACACACACACTTTTACGCTCATGCATGTGTATAGTATGCTATACACACAAGCTTCTCATTGCAGCACGTGTGCAGACATTCATTTGCACACACACATTTACGCTCAGGCATGTGTGCTAAACACGGAAGCTTTTCATTGCAGAACGCGTGCAGACATTTGTTTACACACACATTTATGCTCATGCATGTTTGCTAAACACACAAGCTTCTCATTGCAGCAAGTGTGCAGACATTCATTTGCACACACACATTTACGCTCAGGCATGTGTGCTAAACACGGAAGCTTTTCATTGCAGAACGCGTGCAGACATTTGTTTACACACACAATTACGCTCATGCATGTTTGCTAAAACACACAAGCTTTTCATTGCAGAACGCGTGCAGACATTTGTTTACACACACATTTATGCTCATGCATGTTTGCTAAACACACAAGCTTCACATTGCAGCACGCGTGCAGACAATTGTTTACACACACACATCACGCTCATGCATGTGTGCTAAACACACCAGCTTCTCATTGCAGCACGCGTGCAGACATTCATTTGCACACACACATTTATGCTCAGGCATGTTTGCTAAACACAAAAGCTTCTAATCGCAGCACGCGTGCAGATAATTGTTTACACACACACTTACGCTCATGCATGTTTGCTAAACACACAAGCTTCTCATTGCAGCACCCGTGCAGACATTTGTTCACACACACATTACGCTCATGCATGTTTGCTAAACACACAAGCTTCACATTGCAGGACGCGTGCAGACATTTGTTTACACACACACTTACGCTCATGCATGTGTGCTAAACACAAAAGCTTCTTATTGCAGCACGCGTGCAGACATTCATTTGCACACACACATTTACGCTCAGGCATGTGTGCTAAACACAGAAGCTTCTTATTGCAGCACGCGTGCAGACATTTGTTCACACACACATTTATGCTCAGGCATGTGTGCTAAACACGCAAGCTTCTTATTGCAGCACGCGTGCAGACATTTATTTGCACACACACATCACGCTCATGCATGTTTGCTAAACACACAAGCTTCACATTGCAGCACCCGTGCAGACATTCATTTGCACACACACATTACGCTCATGCATGTTTGCTAAACACACAAGCTTCACATTGCAGCACCCGTGCAGACATTCATTTGCACACACACATTTATGCTCAGGCATGTGTGCTAAACACACAAGCTTCTCATTGCAGCACGCACCTCAAATGTGGTGATGCTGAAGGGCAGGATCTGGATGAAGATGATGACAGCTGCGTACAAGAGAGAAAAGTCGGTAAGCAGCTGCACACAGAAGGAGGGAATTTCTCAGGCAATGCGGGGAGATTCAGAGATGCCAGCTGCGCACAGGAGGGGAACTTCTTAGGCAATGCGGGGAGATAAAGAAATGACAGCTGCGCACAGAAGGGGGAAAATTCTTAGGCATTGTGGGGAGATATTAGGCAATGTGGGGAGATAAAGAAATGACCGCTGCGCACAGAAGGGGAAAAGTTCTTAGGCAATGTGGGGAGATAAAGAAATGACAGTTGCGCACAGAAGGGGGGAAAGTTCTTAGGCAATGTGGGGAGATAACGAAATGACAGCTGCGCACAGGAGGGAAGCTTCCTTAGGCAATGTGGGGACATTTATAGATGACAGCTGCGCAAAGGAAGGGAAAAGTCAGTAAGGTGCTGCGCACAGAAGGAGAAATGCCAGTGTTTGCACCGTGTGACATGAACATCTCTCATTCTCCGCTCCTTCTCTCAAACAGTCTCTCAAACAGTCTCTCACACAATCTCTCAAACAGTCTCTCAGACTCCGCTCCTTAGTAAACCACATCCGTCTAGCGTCACAAGCAAGTTTGAGGATAGCGTTGCCGTACATACGTGTGCATTAGTTTTGATCTCACTCGACATAAATTTCCCCGCGAAAAAACAGAGCTTGCAAGTGGTGCCTAAGCAGACCAACTACGTCCTTGGAGTAACTACAAGCTCGTGCACATGCACACACTTAGTGCACATAGCACTTCAGGCAAGGAGCCTCGCAACATACGGTCATACGCGGTTTGAGTTAAGGATTGGCCTGAGTCCGTTAATGTGAATATTTCGGGTTGGCCAGACCCGTAAGTACCTACACCATATATGAGCGTATGTATGGACATTTCCCTGCTAAAAGCACCGTGTATGTGCGTATGACTGTATGGTCTTGGCCCACCCAAGGCATACTCCAGAAAGACGAGGCCAATACTGAATCCCCAGGGGTACGGTTGAGATAAGCGCGGTGTGTGTAATTGGGTGTGTGTGTGTGTCATTGGGTCGGATCAACTTTGCTTCAGTGACATTTTGAATCTTCCACAAGCTTTATTTATGATTTATGCCAAGAGCTTCCTTCTAGGGGAGGGAGGCGAGGCGGGTCAAGCGCACGCTGCAAAGCAGTGCTGCGCTGTACATGATCTTACACACGTGTGTTACTAGAGTGCATTACCAGAAAGCATGCGTGGAGTGATTACCTGCATGGCTGAAGCATGCTTGCTCTCATTCATTAGTTTGTAACAAGCATGGCACTGGACTTGGCGACGTGCATGCGAGGATTCATATCTTCTTCGCACACATTAATAAAGTTGGCCAGAGCCATACATATATGGTGTTTATAAGGAATTTTTGGCAGCGAAATCACTAGAAACTAAAAACACAATCACATACGGTGTGGTAGCCTACCACCACTCCGAGGACGGAGTTGCCGAGGGGGGAGGAATGTTACGTGGATATATGTATCGCACGAAGTAGAGAAATGGCATCTGTCGGATTGCCCTTTTAAGCAACGTTTCAGTGTGTATATACGGATCTGGCCAGCCCTGCGCAAGAAGAGAATTGGCATCTGTCGGATTGCCCTTTTAAGCAACGTTTCAGTGTATATATACGGCTCTGGCCAGCCGTACGCAAGAAGAGAATTGGCATCTGTCGGATTGCCCTTTTAAGCAACGTTTCAGTGTATATATACGGTTCTGGCCAGCCCTACGCAAGAAGAGAATTGGCATCTGTCGGATTGCCCTTTTAAGCAACGTTTCAGTGAGTGTATACGGTCACCTGTGAGAAGCGCAATGAACCTCCCTGCCTCTCCCCACGTCGCCTCCTGCACGATCGAAACAAAAACAAAAGGGGACGGTGTTTGAGGCAGGATCATCTAGCAACTTGACAGGTGTGCCATGGTGAGAAAGAAAAAGAGTAGGAGATAAGGTGAAGACTACACAGGCTCTGGAAATTGTAAAACTGCACCTGACACAGTCTTCTTGGCAGGCCAATCTGGCAACAAAAAGAGTGTGTCAAGGCAAGAGAGGGAAAACTACGCAGGCGTTGGTGGTAAAAACATAAATGTACACACAACATACAACAAACCGCGTATGACACACACACACACACACACAAACACACACACACACACACACTTGAACATTTTATGAACCGTAGCATACAATGGCAGCACACTCACCATAATGGGCAGCCCGATCATGATGGTGTTGTTGGATGACAGTAGCAGGTTTTGCAGGCCCGCTTCTTCCCAACGCCTCCCCCCAAACATCCAGATGTATGCAATGATGAGCACCTGCAAGCACAAAAACACATTCTTAGGGTTGGCCAGAACCCTATATACACGGTGTATATACGGTATTTTTGGCAAGGAAATCACCAAATATACGGTCATATACGGTGTTTATAAATGGTTCTGGCCAATCCTATTTTTGGCAAGGACATCACCAAATATACGGTCATATACGGTGTTTATATACGGTTCTGGTTAATCCTACACAATCTATTGGAGGTACAGCCCAAAAGCCATATCCCTAGTGTTTATGCCTATCAGCCCAACATATGTGGCTGCCGGTTACCCCCTTTGTAAACCCTTTGTAGTGTTTTATGCTTTTAGTAACCTGGAGGGTCAGCACAGTGCACAAATTCAGGAGTGTACAAATTCAGTAGTGTATGAATTCAGGAGTGTACGAATTCAGGAGAGTGTACGAATTCAGGAGAGTGTACGAATTCAGGAGTGTACAAATTCAGTAGTGTATGAATTCAGGAGAGTGTACGAACTTAAAAGAGTGTACGGATTCAGGACACGCAATGTTACATATGAAGAACAGGGAATGAGCTCCCACGCGTTAGTGCAAAGTCGTCATGATGTCAAGGCCTTATAACGACCACGTTAGTAAGAGTATTGTAACCATTGTAACCATTGTAACCATTGTAGCCATTGTAGCCAATGTAACCATTGTACAAGGACAAACACGCATGCACGCATCAAACTCATGTAAACGTACGCACTTGCATGATGGATACCCACAGCACGTACGTTTAAACACGCACAAGATCACAGACAAAGCTGCATGTCCATTGAACAAACTCTGAATGATGAAATTCATAACACACAAACGCACAAAATCACAGATGAAGCTGCATTTCTACTAAACAAACTCTGAATGGCGAAAACCATAACACACACACGCACAAAATCACAGATAAAGCTGCATTTCTCCTAAACAAACTTTGAATGACGAATACCATAACACAAACGCACAAAATCACAGATAAAGCTGCAATTCTACTAAACAATAACCCTATATGATGGACACCACAGCACATACACGCACAAGAACACAGACAAAGCTGCAAGTCTTTTAAATAACCCTGAATGACGGGCACCCACAGCACAAACACGCATGCACGCACACAAACAAACAAGGCTGCATATCCATTCAGTTACCTTTGAATAATGGACACCCACAGCACAAACACGCATGCACGCTCACAAACAAGGCTGCATATCCATCCAGTAACCTTTGAAAGGGACACCCACAGCACGAACACGCATGCACGCTCACAAACAAGGCTGCATATCCATTCAGTTACCTTTGAATAATGGACACCCACAGCACAAACACGCATGCACGCACACAAACAAGTGAACGCACACACATGCACGCACACAAACGTGAATGATGGACATCCACGAACACACACACACACACACACACACACACACACACACACACACACAATGGTACGCAGGCACAGCTGCATGTCAACTTCCGCACCTGAATGATGGACACCCACAACACATACCTGCGAGCAGCACGGCGTTGCAGGGCTATTAAGGGCAATCATCACAATTTTTACATATTTTTATATACGCAGCCTAGCAGTCGCACATTTTGACTGATGGCTTTATCTGTAACTCTGTAACTCTGTAACTCTATTAAGGACACAGTACAATGTGACAGCACACTTTGTTTTGTGAAGTGTGAGGTCCCCGTTGTTTAATGCTGCAGTAGCAATGCAAAATGTCACCTCGCTATTGTGAAAGAGCAAATGAGACACATTTACAGTAAAGGAGGAGGTTTGGTGTCTGATGCATAATGATTGAATGATTGAATGTGTAAGAGCATTTGACGACTTGTACTGTTTGTGGTAAAAGGCGAATGGTTGTGTGTGTGTGTGTGTGTGTGTGTGTGTGTGTGTGTGTGTGTGTGCGTGTGTGTGTGTGTGTGTGTGTGTGTGTGTGTGTGTGTGTGGTAGCACACGCAGCATGACTGAAACTTCAGATATATCGTCGGACGGTGTGCACGTTATTGTATACGAAAGGTCTGTCGTTAATTCTAAAGAACAAACCTTTCTTGACCAACCTTCTAAACTTTTTGCTTACGCCGCAAGGGTGCGCCACGCTTCCACACCTGTGGGGTCCAGCACTCTTTATAGCTCGCACTAGGCTAGACAGTGATCCTACTAGGCAAGGACACTCCACATCCGTGAGGTCCAGCACTCTTAATAGCTTGCACTACGCTAGACAGTGTTCCCACTAGGCAAGGACACTTCACATCCGTGAGGTCCAGCACTCTGTACAGCTCGCACTAGGCTAGACAGTGTTCCTACTAGGCCACAACACTCCACATCCGTGAGGTCCAGCACTCTGTACAGCTCGCACTAGGCTAGACAGTGTTACCAATAGGCTACCACACTCCACATCCGTGAGGTCTAGCACTCTGTACAGCTCGCACTAGGCTAGACAATATTCCAACTAGGCAAGGACACTCCACATCCATGAGGTCCAGCACTCTGTACAGCTTGCACTAGGCTGGACAGTGTTGCCAATAGGCTACGACACTCCACATCCGTGAGGTCTTTATAGCTTGCACTAGGCTAGACAATGTTCCCACTAGGCTACGACACTCCACATCCGTGAGGTCCAGCACCCTGTACAGCTCGCACTAGGCTAGACAGT
>Ga0307947_1002676_pt1 | contig 14287 bp, 19 predicted proteins | sample OrgLakmetagen232_FD_201840 | JGI IMG/M metagenome (GOLD analysis project Ga0307947, IMG submission 201840) | Saline water microbial communities from Organic Lake, Antarctica - #232 | ecosystem: Environmental > Aquatic > Non-marine Saline and Alkaline > Saline | place: Antarctica: Organic Lake...
GGGGCTTCCAAATTTTTGTATATGATACATGCACCCTGACATATCCGGGGCGATTAACGACTGCTGTGTAAGCTGGACAAGAGTTGCACAAGAGTTGTATCCTCCCTTGGACTGTCTCTGTCTTTTACTATGACAACTATGACAAGGTTTTTGAGCCCATTGCCCAAAGGCTCTGCCTTTAAAACTAGGTCGTTGTTCCTATTGGTGAACTAACGTTCATCACGCTACTGCTCGTGCTTATCAAGTCGCTCTTGCCTGCCCCTTGGAATGCACGTCATGTGAACACTGCCTCAAACGACACGCAGACTGTGGTTGCCTTGTGCTGTTTCCCGCTAATGGTTTGCTTGTTCGTAAGCCAAAGCGCTGCTGGTGTGCATGTAATTGCTGCCACGCCTGCCTGTATTGATTGCAGACTGTCTAGTGACAGAGAGCAGCCCATCAAGGTTGCTGCTGGGCGAGCAGCCACACGCCTTGCCATCGGAAACTCACATACACTGGCAGGTAGGTTTTTGCTTGTGTTGAGGAAGGATGCGTAATGGGCGGTTTAGGAGTGACCATGCATTTTTACGCAATCATCATTGATCTGAGTCCTAGGTAGGCAGCACGGCTTGCATTTTAATGCAGTCTTTTGACAGCCTTTTGGGCTCTTTTTCAACCTGCAGTCTTTCAGATCTGCCGGCCAGTCTCGAATCTATGCTCTTTCCACTACTTACATGTGCACACATACCCCCATTTACACATGCAGCTGCCTGTGAGGTGCTTTCTGCTCTCATGGGCCCTGATCAGCCCACTGAGGTGGCCCGTCAGGCTCTGCTAGCGGTGCGCCGTTTGGCGGAAGCGTTGCGCGCTCACCAGCGAGAGGCAGGCACAAAGGAGGACCCCTTGCAGCCGTACCTGGCCACTTTGTTGCCTCCCATGTGCTCTGTAGCGGCACACACGTCAGGTGAGGGGGAGCTTCTTATGTGCGCATGGGTGTTGGAGTTGGGTGTGTGAGGACGTTTAGGAGAGCGAGAGAAATGCAAGGTTTGTGACAGGGAATCATCATCATCTCCTCAAACTAGCATGAAAGGGTGATTGCTTTGACATGGACACGTCAAGCTTTCTTTGCGTACAATTGCATTGCACGGTTTGCACCTCTTTTGTGTGTGACCTTTCAATTCCCCTTGCGTGCTGCCTTCCACTCTCACTTTTTTCCATGCCTCCACGGTATTGCCATATCTACTTATCCAAAAGAGATTAGGGGAGATGAAGTCACCACTACATGCCTTATCAAAGCGATAATATTAAAGGGATGTAATCACCTTTACACGCCTAGTTACTTAATCCCTGGATTGAATTGATCAGCGTGTGTTTAGAGAGCCCTTGGTCTCCCTCTTCAAGCTTACCCATACTGTAATGTTCCCTTGTGTCTTGCCTTGGGTCCTGTGCGCGGCACTGCCAAGGCTCCCTGTGCAGTTTCAAGCTTACCCATACTGTACTTTCCTTGCCTCTTGCCTTAGGTCCTGTGCGTGGCACTGCCGAGCGCTCCCTGTGCAGAGTGATGGACATGGACCCTGTGTCAGGGGCACCAGGAGAGGGGGTGGCCAAGTATCTGGCTGCAGGCCCAGGAGGCACGGTCAAGTCGGTGTTGACGGAACCCTTCTTGCGGCGTGTGGCACGCATCAGTTTTGAGGACGAATTGTTCACTGGGGAAGAGTACTAGAGAAGAGGCTAAGAGGCTAAACTTATGCATTTCCAAAGTACAATATTGTGTGATGTTTGACCTGCTCAGCATCAGCAAAGGGTAGCAAAACGATTTCAAAGACCACGTTTGAGCATCCACTGAGGGGGTGCAGCAGCGGGCCGTCTTGTTGAGGTTTTATATTGGCTGGAGGACTTATACACGCACCATTGGCAAGCCAACGCATTTGCTTGCACAGTGGTTAGCGTACTTTGCCCTTATCCTGTTGTGTTTTGGCAGACCCAGCAATACATTGCAAAAAAGGGGCCCATCACGAGGTAACACATCAAGAATGTCGCACACATGTCACGTATGAGGGCCCCTGCCACTTCATTACAATTAAAGCGGTGAAAATGCTACCTGTGGTGAGGTGTGCCTCATGGCGGGTCTTGGCGAGGCATGCAGGCAGGCCTCTGGAAATACAGTGCGGGGCAAGAATTCAGTATAACAATTTCTTGACCATCATCACACCCAAAAAAGGGAGAGAACAAAGGCCAGAATACTGAGATCGTTTATAGGTGACAATGAGAATACTGCCAGATATCACGCCTTAGGTAAGGTTACATCACTATATATGCCTCAAAGGGCATTTCAGCAGAAGCTTGGCAAAAGTCTGAAACCACGCCTGGCTAAACAAAAGATACAGTAGCTAGAGGAAACATGAAACAGACGTATGAAGCTTGGCAAAAGTCTGAAACCACACCTGGCTAAGGTGCGTAAGGTAAGGTAAGGTTACATTGCTATATATGCCTCTGGTGGGCATCTGAGCGGAAGCTTGGAAAAAAGCCTGTAACTAAACCAAAAAGACGCTAGAAAAATCAAGGGAACAGGGCTAGGCACTTAGCTAAAAAAGAGGCAAAACCAAAAATATCAGGTTGGTTCATTAAGGTCCTCAAACGAGTTGGGCCAGTCTCAAACTGAGGTGGGAACATAAGCTGTTGCTGTGTGCGAAGTCTGACCAGATGTTCATGCGGACAGTCCAACAAAATGTGTTCCTCATCCTGAATAGTGTGCAAGTCACACCTGTCACAGATCCTGAGCTCATTAAGCCTTCTATTCCTGTCATGACGCATTCTTTGAACCAGAAAGTTGTGGCTAGAAAGGCGAAGGCAAGAAAGTGCGCGGCTGAGGTTGCTGGGAATGTCCAAGCGAAGGTAGAGAGGCCACACAGGCTTTTGATTTCTTTTTCTGTCATCCCACCATCCAGGAGTATTCCCCAAAGGTACACCAAAATGTGTGTTAATTTTCCTCATAATTCTGCTGGAATGGTGAGCTTCATGTGGTGTCTAAAAGTCAAGATCTCTCCAGCCCCCAATGATATGTTCACGTAGAGTGAGTTCAAACTGTCCTAGATTAATAGTCTGACGAGATCGTATGGCATCCAAAAGCTGTTGAGATGTAGGTAAATCTTGGAGCGCATGTAGAACCTGGTAAGTCCATGTATCACTTCTGTTTGCAAGAAGTAAATCAGCCCGCACAATTTTCTCAAGAAGAGGGTTAATTGAAGAGAGTAAACTGTTCCAGAATCTTATGGTGCATCTGAACCAGTAGAAAAAGATGGGCATCTGGCCTGTTTCGCGGAGCACGCAGTGAGTATCAGTACCTTTATTGACACCCAGTAGTTTTTGCAGGAAGCCAAGATGAAGGACGTGTGCACGGGTGGTTACTGAGGAATCTTATGTCAATGAAAAAGTGGCCCGTACTTGACATCTGTACAGGCCAGCTGTCTAAGCGAAGACCTGGAAAAACCACAACATGGCATGTTTTCTGTGTGTGATACCCTTGCTAGAACCGGTTCTGTAAACTCTAGCTATGGCGAGCCTCAAGCTGCCTGCCATCTTCTCAGCTGCTGTGTGCATACTTCCATCACGAGTGAGAGTGAATCCAAGGTATTTGAAATTAGTGACAAGTTCTAGAGGTGCGCCATCGTACGTGAAGGTGGGAATCGCAGAAGTATCCTTGCTGAAGAGGACAATGACTTTTGTTTTGTCAGTGTTGAGCTTGAGCCCCTTGAAACGTGTGTATTTGTGGAATTTGTTTAGCTGGAACTGTAGACATTCAGCTGCGTTTGAAGTGAGAGCAGTGTCATCAGCATAATCACAATGAGGGACCTGAACTGAATCCAAGGCAGTGGCAGCACCTCTCTGCACGGTCAAGAATCTGTCGATGTCATTGGTACAAAGGGAATACAGAAGGGGACTCAGAGGGCAGCCCTGTTTCAAGCCTTTGTTGGGCGCAACCTCCTCAGAAGTTTTGTCGCCATCAATAAGAAGGTAGAGGCATCCTGTGTACATGGTTTGGATGATATCTCTCAAATATTGTGGAGTCTTAAATTTTTGCAAGTGTCTCCAAAATTTCTCTCTTGGAATACTGTCGTAGGCAGCAAGGAGGTCCAGAAAAGCAGTGAACACCTTCATTTTTTTCTTTTTTGCAGTAGCGAATCTGTGTCGCAGATTAAAGAGGGGTTGGTTGGTGTTCCTTGTGGGGCAGAAACCAAATTGTGAGTCTGGTATTTGGTGTTCAGCAAGAGCCCAGTCCATCAATAAATCCCTGACCACGTCCTCAAGTGCAGGTGAAGACGTGCTGGCGTAGAGTTGTTCTTAAAACTGTTCTTGTAGCTTACGCTCTTTCCCGTTCCCAGATCTGTTCTTCTTTTGGAGTTGCTTTGTATAATGAGATCGATTAAACGCTGAAGTGTGCTACTAGACAGCCATTGTGTCACAACCACCAAGGAACACCATGCCTTGTCACTCTCCACCCTCGTCGTACCTTGCTCACACCTTTCTTGCAGATGGAGGAGGCAAAACCCCGTGATGTGCGTGAGTACATGCGTGCCAAGCCATTTGGCAGGGATCCGCCTCCTCTGCGTGCCCCACCTGCAGCCGGCATTAGGGTATGCATCTCTATCTCCTATGATTGCTTGTCCTGCAAAAGGTGCTTAGTTCAATCTGCCTGACTAACCCCTTTGAACTCCTCCTGCCCCACACAGTCACCTTTTACCTTGCTCCACCTTTCCCCACCTTTAGCAAGTCCATCATTTGGATGACCTGGCAGATGCTCTCAAAGGCATGGGATTGGGCACGGACAACAAACCAAAGGAGGAGCCAAAAGAAGGGGGCGCAGCACCATCGAGGGGGCCCCTTAATGTGCCTGCCGGAACGGCCCTCCACTTTATTTGCCTGGAAGATGGTATATTCAAGCTGACCGGAAAATGTACCGCCGCAGATGACACAACTTACGCTGTCTAGGTATGCACAAGCACAAAGGGGATCAATTCAGAGCGGCTAACTGACAAGGGTGCTGTGTGTGTTTGAATTAAAAGCGTTGAATAAGAGCCATCATACTTGCTCAATTGTAGTGCAAAGTGTGGCTTGAAACGAAATTCAAGCTGCCTTATTCACATTCTTCTCAACTTGCAATGTATGTACAAAAGTATAGGTACCTCTTGTTGTATGCTGAACGAACTGGGAGATGGAGACCAAATTACAAGCATTAGGTGTGACATTGCAATCATTGAGGGGGCCATGATATCGGCCAAAGGAACAATTAAGGAGAGCAATTAACTAACCGCAGACATAAGTATATGCAGAACGTAAATGAACTCACTCCTCAACATCTCTTGCACGCTTCATCTGCAACATTAACATTAGTGTAAGGAGACCAGTTAAATACAGCATTATTCGGCACGCTGCCACCTGTACGAAACTTGCAGGTGCAAGGCAAGGTCGGAACCGCCTTGCTGCGCATAGATAGCAAAATGGACTTCCACCGCCTCAAGGTAATAAAGGCTTTCAATTGCTTATTCAACTGCATATCATATTGCTTAACACTTCTGTTCATGAAACCCAGCCGTTTCTTATCTTGTCCTGAATACATTATCACGTCTGAATGACAGAAAGAGGCTGCCAATGCTTGCACCGAGGTTGAGGTCAGCCAAATCCCACTCTAGGCTGAGTTGTTGCCTTCATTCAGATTCGTTTTGGGATTTGTTTTGATAGAATCTTGACTGTAATTTTGAAGTCAGGACAAGACTCAATTGTTGCAGAGTGCCTTTATTTTAAATTGAGAGGTTGTTTAAGAGGAGTACAGAGTCATATCAACTTGTAGCCTACAGGTCTGAAGCTGGTGATTACCGTGTTGTGGATCGGGTAACGACTCTTCACCCCAACGACCATTTCTAAAAGGTCATGACTCACCATGTCTACAAAGTTTTAGCAGGCAGCCTATGTTTCAAATTTGACTTGCTCGCAATGCAACCCTTTCCATTTCAATTCAAGATTGCCTTCAAGGTTTACAAAGGCCATTCCTAGCACTTTGCGAGGCAATGTTCCAACCTTTGAGCTAGTCGGTGCGTGACTTCCAATTTTCCAGTAGTAAGTTCTTCAGACCTGCCTTTTCTCTTGCGTCTTGAATATGCCTGCAATAGACAAAGAAAACAACAGCCTCTCACCATCACCTTCCATTAGCCCCGCACTCAACTATGTTACCAAGCATAGAATCTGCATAATGTGAAACAGCTCGAGGTGGATGATAATCCAACACAAGGAATCCCCTTGTTTGAGCAAAACTGTCATCGGCAGCAAAGCGTCTCGTTCGCAAACTGAGCACAGCAAACAACCTTCCCCCCCCACGTCCCTCACAACCTCCCCCACGCTGGCCAAGGCCCACGTTGATAGACTATTTCCATAAGAAGCTTCCGACTATGTCTGTGCAAGTAGTACAAGGCCGCAAGCGCGTGCAAGCACGTACAGATAGATGCGTATACGAGATCAATGCATATATCTACCAGCGTCGTGGATGAAACCAGAAGAAACAAATCAAAATGCTGCAAAGAATCAATCTGCGTCTCTGGCGTTTCGACCAATTGAAAGGACGAAGCAATTGAAAGGACGCCGCGAATCAGAATTTCTATTAATATTTATTCTGTAATATTTATTCACCCTTCTTTATATATTTCCAGAACAAGCGTCGCCGATTTCGGCCACTCCATCAACACACACACGCACAAGAGAGGAACAGAATCGCTTGATTATGTGTTATATAGCACCCAGTCGTGATTAGGCACTTTTCACGCCCAACAGTCGCTGTCAAGGCAGGCACCATCACACGTCTTCACCTTTTTCTGCATCACCAGTATGATTTTCTACCTTGCATTGGGGGGTCTTTTTGCCCTTTACGGTCTTGATTTGTTGGTGTTGGTGACCGTGGCCGCCATTGCACGTGCCAAGGAAGTCGCGGCCCTACTTAAGGAGAAGCGCACCCTCCGCCACAGGCAACGCAACAAGCATCCTTCTGGCAGCAAGGTGGGAAAAGGAGGGAAGGTTTTGAAAGGTGGTGAGGGTGGAGCAGCCAATGCCTGTCAGCCGCCCGCTCCCCAGCAAACACAGCTGGAGAAGCTGCAGCCCAGCTTGCCAGATCTCAAGCTTGCAGCTTCGCTTGTGAAGGAGAAAGGCAGAGATGCTGATGATCAGGCAGAAGGCGGCAATGAAGGTAGGGTTGGCACTGCTTGGCACTCTGGATAAGGCTTGCATCTGATCTCACCTGATTATGCACCAGCAATGGGCAAGGCTAAAGCATGCTCGTGTGAGCACTTAACTTTGACTCTTTAATCATATTTATGAAACATAACAATGCACTCACAGGACCCACCGCTCCTCCTCGACCCAGCTCTGAGCGCTCAAGCTGCTCCTCACCCACCACTCCCAACCCTGCCAACCCAGAGCCCAAGCCCCTGCACCCGTCCTCCAGAGCACGCAGAGCCAGCAGCATCAGCAGCAGCAGTGGGGGAATAGGGTATGGCAAGGTCGTGGGCACAGATGCCAGGGGGGAGCAGGAGTTGACGGAGAGGAAGAGCCCTGAAAGTAACGGGAAAGGGAATGAGGAAGCACAGCAACAAGAAGAACATGAGGAGGGGCACAGTGCAGGCTCAGAGACCAAGCAGCAGCCAGAGAAGGAAGGCAGCAATAGTAGCGACAGTGCCCGGGGGTCAGTGCGCTCATCATCCAGGTTAGTACGTTACTGACCCCGTCACGTACTGCTTTGGTTGCTCATGTTCCTGCCAGATGGGTTGTATGGCATATTTTCTGGCAGCGTCTCAGTCCAGCCAATTGGCCTGTATCTTGCTTCAGACACTTGAGAAAGGGGGGAAGGGGCACAAAAGCTTGAAACTCCTCCCAGTCAGAGCATGAGGATCAGGCATAGCTACACGACCTACGTAGTTTTGCCACTTCAATCATACAGGGCAACCAACCTATCTCAACCATTCATGTTTGGCTCTGCTCTCTTCTCAACCATGCAGGCAGACTGAAGACAGCAATGGCAATGAGGGAGGCAAGCAGAGCTCACCAGCAGCCGTTCCGTGTAAAAACAGCCTTTTCCAACCTATACAGGCAGCAACAGCGACGCCCCCTCCCTCTAGCGTGGCCGTGCACCCCAAGCTGCCCAGCAACCACAGCGAGCTTTTCAGCATGGGCAGCAGCGAAGGCAGCAGCAACTACAGTGCCGATTTCTTTATGCCGGCGGACGGGCCAGGTGGCAAGGGTGATTTGAAAGCAGGAGGGGAATGGGCTGGGAAGGGGGTCGTGGCCCTCCAGCAGCAGCACAGCCGCACTGCCAGCGAGGTCTCAAGCAGTGAGGTCTCTGGGAGCAGCATCGGTGTGTGGGAACGTGGCATCGTGGGCAGCATCACCCATCCCAGCAAATTCCCTTTAGTGCTGATACAGGTGAGAGTGCTTAGGCAAGCACCCATTGTCTATGGCGCTTTTGTTGATTGCAGCATTCAGTTCAGGTGCATTTTTCCTAGCATTCTCTATGCACTCACTCTGTTGCTCTAAAAATGCGCTGCTGCCTGCTCAAACTAACATGGTAAGTCAGACTCTTTTACAGGTAAAGCAAATTAGTGCTTGTAACTGCACGCGTACTAAATTAATGCTTGATCTGTCCCTGTCTGTTCTGCCTGAAGCTACCCATGTTCAATGAGGAAGCCCACGCGCACCTCATCATTGAGCGAGTGTGCGCCATCTCATGGCCCAGAGACAGACTGCTTATCCAGGTGAGTCGCTGGCAAAGGCTTATATTCTTCACAAGCGATTGCCAATGCACAGTGCTTAATTGATGTATGGATAACAAATGCTCATTCACTTACATCAAACTGTTCCTCACCTGAACACACTCAACCACATATCTTGAGCTTTAAAACACGCATGTCCAACTGCTTACAGACATGCACTCTCAATATGTGAAACACAATGTGACTTCACAAATACCGAATTTCTGGGCTGATTCTGGACAATTCACCCGCAGGTCCTAGATGATTCCACAAAGGCCCACGTGCGTGACATTGTTGATGAATCAGCAGCCAAATGCATGGAAGCAGGGCATCCTGTGCAGGTGTGTGTAGACACAGAAATAGCACCGTTTTGCAAGGCTCTGTAAAAAAACAAGCAGGAGGCTTCATGTGCTTCTTTGCAGTCTAATGCTCTCGCCACCCCCAGTTGAATTGGCTTATGAAAAGCTAGTGATATGGAATCGCTGCCCATAGGTTTTGCGCCGCACCAATCGCCAAGGTTACAAAGCAGGTGCCATGGTTGAGGGCCTCACCAATGCACTTCCGTTTGGCTTCAAGTATGTGGCGATCTTCGACGCAGACTTTGAGCCCCCCCCGTGAGTGTGTTTCAGTGAACCAGACTTTCTTGCCATGGGAGTCTTTTGTTCAACCAGATGACAACCTCTAACAATTGAGCACAATTGTCTTAAGGGTTGCTGTTGTAGAATCTGAATTATCTGTTTGAAGAAGTGAGCTAAATCTTATATGTAGCAAAAAAGCATCCGGATACCCTGCCACAATAAAAATGTGCCGCAAATGAATGGCCACACAAATCAGCACAACCAAGTGATTTCTCAGTAGGAAGGAGGCATTCATTCTGCCACTGACCGTGAAGCTTTGTGCCAGATCATTCCACAAACACAATCACTGTGTCCTGCAGTGATTTCCTGGAGGAGGCTGTGGGTCCCATGGAAGAGCACCCTCGACTAGGGTTTGTGCAGACACGCTGGCTGTGCCCTGCAGACTCCTTCTTGACTTGGAATCAGGCAAGTAGAAACTTGGTAGGCGTGTAATAGTTAGGCAAAAGACAGTGACATAGATACTAGGTAACTACAGGGATGATCAGATCTTTCAACAATAAGAAAACTCCAGGTGGTGCCAGAGGTCATAATCCCACAGAGCGATTTGTGATCTATTAGTCTATAAGTGTCTGCAGCAGTTAGTTTCAAATTGCTAGTGCCTGATTGCACGAGGCCTGTTCTCTAAGAGAAGTCCATTTTTTGTGCTTGGCTGCGCAGAAGATCAACCTGGGCTTCCACTTTGACGTGGAACAAAGGGCTCGCTCCTACCTTGGCTGGTTCTTCAACTTCAATGGCACAGCTGGTGTTTGGCGGATTGAGGTCTGTGCTAATCTTCCAAGGAGTCAAGGAAAATGCTTTAAACATAAAACTTGCCACGACCAGTTTTCCAAACACTTTTGCTTTTTGTCCATTGTCCTGAGAAGAAGGACACAATTTGGACAATTTTAAAAATGCTGTACAGTCAGGAGGCTCACTAAAAACAATTGCATGAAATGTAAGGAATACAAGAAAGCAGCCAACCTAAATTTGCGCACAACTCCAGCCAAATTACAATTTGCATTTTTATCAACTTCTTTTTTAATGATTACAAACTGTCCTATGCGTGCAAGACCATCCAAAGCTCCGGTGGCTGGCAGAGCGATACAGTTGTGGAGGACATGGACCTTTCGCTCAGGTACAGAGGTGAAACGCAGTGCAAAGCGCTGTTTACCTAATGTCAGATCACCAGAAAAGCTGTTTCTTGGGTTCATTACACTTGTAACCAGCATTAGGTGTTTGGCAGCTTGGATGTGATCAGATAAAACTTTAAATATTATGGCCATGCATGCGCAGAGCTTACCTAAACGGCTGGGATGCTCTGTACCTTCCTCACGTGGCTTCGCCAAACGAGGTGCCAGGAAGCCTGTCTGCTTACAGGACCCAACAGTTCAGGTGTTGTGGCAAGTGAATTACAACATGAATAATTCCTTCTGATCAGCAAGGTGCGTGCATCAGCTAGGACGCATATCCAACTGTTTCATTACTGATTTCTCAGAATCTGCAGTCTCCCCTTTATCTGTAGCTCACACCATGGTGAACTACACGACCTTTCGTACAGGTGGCTGAGTGGTCCCATGCAGATCATCGTCAAAGCTTTCTTCACCATTTGGCGTGCGCGGGATATTGGATTCCTGAAGCGCCTCAACTGCTACTGGTTCTTTGCCAGGTGACACAATTTCGCAGTATCCTGCCTGCTCTCCTCAGTTTAAACTGTGTGGTATTTGCCTGCTTTGCAACGTTCTTCATCCCTTGAGAGAAATGAGCGCAACATTGCTACGGCATATTGCAGGTACATTCTGTTTGCCCTCATCACTCTTGCAGTCCTGGCAGTGCCGCCAGTGGCTATGTGGTAAGTCACCTCCCTTGAGAAAAGCGGAATTGCATTGGCAGGAGACCATAAATCTTGAAAAGAGAACATCCTACCCTCGTCTTTGGTACAGGCTGGATCCCTGGGAGTGGAATTGGCCTCAGATCTTCTTCTGCGTTTCTGTCAACTTTGCGCTAGCAATTTATCTGTGAGTGTATGCTCAGAGCACATGAGATTTAAAAATGCTTAGGCAAGTTGTCTGCAACATGCTCGTCTGAGCTTGTGAGTTTGTTATTATTTTGCGTCACTAATCGAACGATCATATTTGCAGGTACATCACACCCTTCTCCATCGCCTACTTGGTCTTCAGCGTGGCTGTTGGCTACTACAAGACATACGCTATGCTCTCCGGCCTCATGGGCAGCAAGCAGAGCAAGAAGTGGAAGGTGGGCATGGTGGTGCGACATCAACGCATGCATTCTCCACGCATGCTATGACTTGAGACACCTTCTTGGCTGGCTTATCTTTTTTGATGAAGTGACCTTTACTCTACATGCGAGCTTCATGCACTCACACCTTTACCTGTATGGCAGGTCACACAAAAGACTGGGGCAGCAAACACCGACGAGGTGTCCAAGGTTCGCGGGCTGCGGGGCTGTATGTCCAGGTAAGAGCATTAAGGATTGCTGTTGTACCAACCTTGCCAGAAATTTATCAAAGACTTGACAGACGGTGTTGTCATAAACTCACTGCAACTGCACTTCTGACACGTCAATCCTGTTGCTTGCAAAACAGGTGTTGGCTCCGCGTCCGAAACATTCACCCCCCCTATGCTTTGGAGATGGGCCTCATGGCATATTACGGTGAGCAGCTAATTGTTTTTGCTTTTTTGCAGCAATTCTAAGTTCGTTAGAACTGTTTACATATGCACAAATGTTTGAAGAATTCCAGCCAGAGTTACTGTTCATACACTGTTGTACGGCTCGAGCTACCCCTGATCAATTTAATTTAATTTCACGTGTATAATAAAAGCAAGCAGTTTCCAGAGGGGGCTAACTGAGGCCCAAAATGGGCTAGTTTTTATATGCCCTTTGGCTTATACGCCCCCAAAATGGCAAGCTCCAGCTTTTACACAAAATGAATTATAGATATAAAATTTGGAGCTTGCCAATTTGGGGGCGTGTGCTTAACTTGTTGTGGCGTGCGGGCCATTTTTTACCACAAATTTTCCATACCAAATTACCCACTGCACCAATCTGGAATATTTCTTATGGTATACAATTCTTATCAGAAAATAATATCATTGCAACAAATATGAAAGAAAACGGCTGAGTGGTTGATGTTTTATGAGGATTTGAGCCATTTTCCCATGGAAATCACCATATTAGGGTTTACATGCACCATGTGTGCTTAATCCAGTCTATCTCAGCACGCAAAGCGACCCACATAAAACTGGGCACACGCTCGGGTAGCTCTCCATGCCAGCTACAATTTGGAACTAAAATGGTGTCTATCGGATGAAGTGGCTGTGAGTGGCTGCCTTCTAAATGGCAAATTGTGCATTTTCAGGCATTTCTTCCGTTAGCCCCCTCTGGCAGTTTCCTACATTGACTATAAAACGAAATAAATGCCCTGAGTCTATTACACGCATGCTCTCTAGTAAGCAGCACCACATGGCTTCATGTATCGAAGCAGCCCATCCTCAGACCTTCACGCATAATTCCTGTCCTTGCAGGATTCATGGCCGGTATGGCCTTCTGGGGTAAAGACTGGTTGATGGGGGGCTACTGCGCCATTATGGGCGCGATTTTCCTTGTTTTGTCATGGGGTGATGAGTTCATGTAGATTAAAGATGGTCTTAAGATGAGAATACAAAATTCAGCTTGAGAACCCTTAGAATTTCTGACAATCATCTTCCGTCCTCGTGCCTGTCATATATTTTATTGCGCATGCCTCTGTATTTATACAGTGCTCATTAAGAGTATCTTATTCAATTTAAGATGTGTGTCATGTGCGAGCAGCACCTAGCCTAGTTAGATCTGCACACAATTGAAGGCGATCTGCGATGTATTTCAAGCTATGAACAGGAGTTGTATCTCTGTATTTAAACCCGTCTACCCTTGGTGTATGTATTTCCTTACCGGTCATAATTTTTCTTGCAGCAGCTGTCATTTTCTCATTATGGGATATCCTTGTTGTCAAACTCTTTTCCTTGGTGCTTCGTCTGTTGCTTTTTAATAAAAGATTTGTCAGAACATGTTGCATTTGAATGTGCGCTTATCGTATCACACTCTTAGACTACTTTATGAATTGAAATATGTTACACGCGTCTGATGAACATCAGCGGGGCCCATGAAAGAGCCCAACAACCCTTTAGAAATGCACAACCCTTGATTATGGGGCGATGACCTATCTCACACAGCAGGTGCGGTTACTGGATACTGCACCTCAGCTCTTAAATCTTTTTTTGTTTGAAAGAGTATTTTTCACTGATTCAGATGACACTCTTAGAAGTGGGGGTTTGCCCCGAACACCCCTGCCCGGCAGGTACGTTCAGCACTCATGCATTTCAGGCCGAAAAACAGGTAAAAATGAACTTTCTGGATTTGACTGAAACATTCTAATTTGGGTAATAAGGGTGTTTTTTAAAAAAATCTGCAAGGTGAAAATTTTGAAATTCAGCAGTCTTGAGATGGTGCATGCTTGGCTGCCCTGTCCTGGGTACCTAAACGGGCAAAAAATCGATATCTTACATTTTTTGAAAATTTGTATGCCGAGTATTATGGGTATTACAAGAACACTGTAAGCTCAGATTTGTGAATTTCTGCCTCCTTAAGATGATGCATGCTTTGCTGCCCTGTCCGTCTCAGGCTGTGAGCTCGATCCGCATGCACTTACAAGTAGTATAATCAACCGGTAAGACTGTCAAAATAGTTCAACACACACAAAAGAAGTGTAGATCCAGTTTGTCCATCAGAAAGTTCACCATGTAAAATAATTGATCTAAGCTGCTCCTTCCCACCAGTCATGGGCAAAACAAAAGAAGTTTCCTCCAGTGCACACGCCCTAGCACCGTGACACCCATATGCACAGTC
>Ga0307947_1002678_pt1 | contig 14285 bp, 15 predicted proteins | sample OrgLakmetagen232_FD_201840 | JGI IMG/M metagenome (GOLD analysis project Ga0307947, IMG submission 201840) | Saline water microbial communities from Organic Lake, Antarctica - #232 | ecosystem: Environmental > Aquatic > Non-marine Saline and Alkaline > Saline | place: Antarctica: Organic Lake...
ACGCGTGCACACACACACTCACACACACACACACACACACACACACACACACACACGCACGCACACACACACACACACACGCACGCACGCACACACACACACACACACACACATAGATACACACGCGTACACACACACACTATATGCATACTAAGTGCAAACAGATTGACGCTTGCATGCCACGTACACTGATCCCTGGCTCGCACTCATAACAGGCGCCTGTCTCTGATCCTTGGGCAACTCCCGCAGCCCCTGCAGCTGCTACAACTACTGGACAGCCCTACAACACAGCCCTTTACGGTAGGGGGAAAAACGTGTCTTTATGCGCATTTACCAACTTGTAAGAGATGGCAACCAGCATCTTTGCAGCGCGCACGCTTACACACACACACCTGCACACGCACACGCACGCGCTCACACACACATACGCACATACACACATACACATGCACACACGCACATACACACATACACATGCACACACATGCACACACGCTCAAGCTCTCAACGCATGATACATTTTTACGTAGGCAGTAGCCAGTGGGCGCCTAGCGCTCCTCAAGCCTCTGCTCCGTACCAGCAGAAGCAAGCAGCACCCACAACCACCAACAATACGTGCGTATTGATGGCTGAATATCGTCGAGAGAAGGCTGGAAACTAAAGCATACGAAGTGATTATTTATGAGCCCTCGTTTGGGAAACCTGCGATGCGTCGTGCAATTATGGCGTGCGTTAATGTTGTCTTGGCCATTTCTTAGTGCCCGCTAGCATTTAATAGCACGCTCACAGGAACACACACATACAAACCACACGTCACACACATATGCACACAGACGCGCTCCCACCCAGCCCAACGTGGCCCCCACCCTCACTGTCACTCCCCAGCAGCAGTCTGCACGTGCGGAGCAAGCGGCGCAGCAGGCATTGCAGCAGCAGCCGCAGCAGCAGCCGCAGCAGCCTCCTCCCAAGCCGTCTACGTGGGCGCAGGCTGCAGGTGTGTGCGCGTGTGCATGTGTGTGCGCGTGTGCCTGTGCATATATGTGTGTGTATAGGAAGGATGTGGGGGTCGGGATGAATGTGCGGATGGGCGTGTGTGTGTTTGTGGGTGCGGGTGCGGGTGCAGGTGGGGGTTGGAATGGGGGGATGTTAAGGGGCTGGTGTGGTGTGCATAAGATGGTGTACAACAAATGATGTGGCGAGGCCTGTGGTCGCAGGTGCGAGTTACAAGCCCCTAGAAAAAGCTGGCTGGTCTTACAGACCCACAGCCCAACCTGCAGTTTCGTTCTAGTCTGTTACTTTCGCTCTAGTGATGTGTCCCACAAATGCCTACAAATGCAGGCGCTCGCCCAGGTGCCCCAGGAGGGGCCGGTGGCCGAAGTGCTGGCTATCAGGGGGGCGCTCCTTCGAGGGGAGGAGCAGCAGCAGCAGCAGGGGGCAGGGGCGGCAGGTATACAGGTGCGTGTTTTACGGGCTGAGGATCCAGTCGGGGGGCAGGGGCGGCAGGCTTTCAGGTGGTTGTATGTATTAGGGCAATTGGTGAGCGCACATTAATGAACGTGTGCATGTGCTCAAATACCCATACATACGCACATACACAGAGACACACACACACTAACATATACACACATACACACATGCACAGCAAGACACACACACACACAAACAAACACACACACACACATACGCACACAGAGAGACACACACACAAACATATACACACACACATACACACATGCACAGAGAGACACACACACACATACACACACATACACACACCTTTAGGCGGTCGTGGCCCCAGCAACAACGGTGTGCCTCAGGGCCCCCCTGGTCAGCCTAGACTCCCTACCACCGGTGCGCCCCCCCCTATGCCAGTGCCAAAAGAGGACTTTGACTTCACCGCGGCCCTGGAGAAGTTCAACAAGGAGGAGATCGGCAAGGTGTGCATGTTCATGTGTGTCATTGAGCGTGTGAGTGTGTTAAGTATGAGGGGAGGAGGGGTTTTGGGTGTTGATGCTTGTGGGTGGGTGGGTGCGTGCGTGCGTGCGTGCGTGCGTGCGTGCGTGTGTGTGTGTGTGTGTGTGTGAAGCTGCATCTGTGTGACGCGATTGCCTTGCTAACAATAAAATCCATGATGCTTTGGGAATGGGCTGTAGCATTACGCAGCCCTGCTGGCATATGCAAATTACATAGAATTAGTGGTTTTTCATAGTTTCATGTACACCCCAAACGCTGGTTTTGGTTCTCTGTCAGTTCTTAAAGTTTACTTTTATAATATGAAACCCATCAATTCTTGAGATTCCTTAATGCCTCCAAAATTATGTTTTGGGATGCAATCTGGTTTGCTTCCGAGGCAGAGCTACATTCTCTTCCCTTGTTGGTCTTCACGGTTATGCCATCACGGTTATGCCAACATTCAGGTAAAGCAAGCAGGCAGGAAATTAGAACAAACACAAGAAAAGTGACTGCTAGGTGCTCTGAACTTTGACACTGATTGTACTTCCATGCCCAGACAGGTTTCAGACAGTCTAGCTGCTCTAGCTGCCTGAACCCCAACATTGTGTGTACTTGAATACCCAAACAGCTGCCAGACAGTCTAGCTGCTCCAGCTGAACTACATCAACATTGATTGTACTTCAATACCCAGACAGCTGCCAGACGGTCTAGCTGCTCTAACTGAACTACATCAACATTTATTGTACTTCAATACCCAGACAGCTGCCAGTCTGTCTAGCTGCTCTAGCTGCTCTAGCTGAACAACATCAACATTGATTGTACTTCAATACCCAGACAGCTGCCAGACGGTCTAGCTGCTCTAACTGAACTACATCATTGATTGTACTTCAATACCCAGACAGCTGCCAGTCTGTCTAGCTGCTCTAACTGAACTACATCAACATTGATTGTACTTCAATACCCAGACAGCTGCCAGACGGTCTAGCTGCTCTAACTGAACTACATCAACATTGATTGTACTTCAATACCCAGACAGCTGCCAGACGGTCTAGCTGCTCTAGCTGAACTACATCAACATTGATTGTACTTCAATACCCAGGCAGCTGTCAGTCTGTCTAGCTGCTCTAACTGAACTACATCAACATTGATTGTACTTCAATACCCAGACAGCTGCCAGTCTGTCTAGCTGCTCTAGCTGAACTACATCAACATTGATTGTACTTCAATACCCAGGCAGCTGCCAGTCTGTCTAGCTGCTCTAGCTGCTCTAGCTGAACAACATCAACATTGATTGTACTTCAATACCCAGACAGCTGCCAGTCTGTCTAGCTGCTCTAACTGAACTACATCAACATTGATTGTACTTCAATACCCAGACAGCTGCCAGACGGTCTAGCTGCTCTAGCTGAACTACATCAACATTGATTGTACTTCAAGACCCAGGCAGCTGCCAGTCTGTCTAGCTGCTCTAACTGAACTACATCAACATTGATTGTACTTCAATACCCAGACAGCGGCCAGTCTGTCTAGCTGCTCTAGCTGAACTACATCAACATTGATTGTACTTCAATACCCAGGCAGCTGCCAGTCTGTTTAGCTGCTCTAGCTGAACTCCATCAACATTGATTGTACTTCAAGACCCAGACAGCTGCCAGTCTGTCTAGCTGCTCTAACTGAACTACATCAACATTGATTGTACTTCAATACCCAGACAGCTGCCAGACGGTCTAGCTGCTCTAACTGAACTACATCAACATTGATTGTACTTCAAGACCCAGACAGCTGCCAGTCTGTCTAGCTGCTCTAGCTGAACTCCATCAACATCATTGACGTCCTTCTTCACTGGCAGCACGCTCACTAACATACTGGCATACACACAAACGCCACACACACACATCAAGAGCACCCCAAACGCGTGCGCAACGGTGGGGGCTAGAACGTTTTTACCCCGCTCTCTAGGTCCATCATCGCACTGTTCCTCCTGGATCCAAGTTTCCTGGGGTCATTGCCTCCTCCATAAGGGGGTGATTGTGCAGCAGAGGGGTTTCAGTTGATCACACTTCTCCTTGTAGCATGCTGAGATTACCCATGGTCATGCGCAAATGCAGTGGATTTCTTCGATTTAATGATTATTGGTTTCCTCATCGATCGCAAGTAATCCACTTCATTCATGTGTGACCGTGTTGAGATATTGTTGAAATATCGACACATGCTGTGTACTTGAGTTAATGTGATGGGTCTTATTCTTTGCTGTGATGGTGTGACGGTGCTTTCACCTGACAACCTGCTACAACAAACGTGTAATAAGGTTCTGGCACCTGAAATACAAAATGAAAAATAAAATGAGCAATGAAATGTGAAATGAGCACTGTGCTAGGTGCACTCCACACAAGCATGCTAACTTGGAGCATGCATGCAACGTGTTACACAACACACGCGCACACACACACACACACCACCACCACCATGTGCTCATACAACACAGGAAGTGGAGAACGGCAAGGATCAGGTGTACCAGAAGGACGATTTTTTTGACTGCTTGTCGTGCGAAGCCTTGGAACGCTCAAACATGGGGGGAGGAGGTGTGTGTACTAGGATATAATAAAGTAACGCCTTCCTGTGTTTCAGTAATCACGGCTGCGGGCTCTCCTAACATATAGGGTTGGCCAGAACCATATATATACGGTGTATATATGGTAATTTTGGCAGAAAAATCACCAAATATATGGTCATATACGGCGTATATAAACGGTTCTGGCCGACCCTACTAACATACCCTTTCAAATAAATTGACACGCCGGAGCCTTTCCTCTCTTTACCCACACCCCTAACACAGATCAGCCCAGCGCTAGTGATAGTGATAGTAAACCAGCAGCTATACACACGCTACTGTGACTGCTGCTCACAGTGGCCCAGCGCTGGTGATAGTGACAGTAAACCAGCAGCTAATCACACGCTACTGTGACTGCTGCTCACAGTGGGCCAGCACTAGTGATAGTGATAGTAAACCAGCAGCTAATCACACGCTACTGTGACTGCTGCTCACAGTGGGCCAGCGCTGGTGATAGTGACAGTAAACCAGCAGCTAATCACACGCTACTGTGACTGCTGCTCACAGTGGGCCAGCGCTGGTGATAGTGACAGTAAACCAGCAGTTATACACACGCTATTGTGACTGCTGCTCACAGTGGGCCAGCGCTGGTGATAGTGATAGTAAACCAGCAGCTAATCACACGCTACTGTGACTGCTGCTCACAGTGGGCCAGCGCTAGTGATAGTGAAAGTAAACCAGCAGCTACACACACGCTACTGTAATTGCTGCTCATAAATGGCCAGCGCTGGTACACCAATTATTCTCTTGTTGCCTCGCACAAGCATGGCGCACTCGCTTGCTTGTTGACCAGCAGCTGAGTTATCAACACCCACTAAACATTTTTATTACTCGAACTCTTTTGCAACTCGGACTCTCTTGTTACCACTTCCTAAAGATCAGCGCTATGACTGCAGCAGTAGCTGCATGTTTTCCCAGCTTTGACAGTGCCTGAAACCCGTGTTCAGCCTCATCCAGATCAGCAGGTCTGTTTGAATTCACCTCCCCTTTGACCCGTGCAGATCAGCAGGTCTGTTTAAATCCTCCTCCCCATTGACCCGTGCAGATCAGCGCTACGACTGGCGTCAGAAGCTGTCGGAGCAGAAGCGCTTGGACATGGAGACGTTTGGGGGCCTGGGGGGTGTGAGGCACCACAGCTATGGGCGAGGGAGGGGCAGGGGGCGTGGGGAGATGGGCCGAGGAGGGGGTGCTCCAAGTGGACGGGTGAGCGAGCAGTTAATTGTTAAAACACGTCTGTGTGTTTTGTGTGTGAATGTGTGTGTGATTTGCGGGGCAGGGGGCGTGGGGAGATGGGCCGAGGAGGGGCTGCTCCAAGTGGACGGGTGAGCGAGCAGTTGTTTGTTAGAACACGTCTGTGTTGTGTGTGTGTGTGTGGGCGTGGGGAGATGGGCCAAGGAGGGAGTGCTCTAAGTTGACGGGTGAGCGAGCAGTTGTTTGTAAGAACACGTCTGTGTGTTTTGTGTGTGTGTGTGATTTGCGGGCAGGGGACGTGGGGAGATGGGTTGAGGAGGGGGTGCTCCAGGTGGACGGGTGAGCGAGCAGTTGTTTGTAAGAACACGTCTGTGTGTTGTGTGTGTGTGATTTGCGGGCAGGGGGCGTGAGGAGATGGGCCGAGGAGGGGGTAAGTCAGGTGGTCGAGTGAGTGAGCAACATTCTTGTGACACACAATGTGTGTGTATGTGTGTATGTGGGGGCAGAGGGGGTGTAAGGAGACGGGCTGCAGAAAGGGTGCACCAGGTGGACGGGTGCGTGCGTTTTGTGGACACATGTATGTCTGTGTTCCGTGTTGTGTGTGTCCAAGCATTGAGAGCACTTCAGTATCACTGAGGACACTTCCAGCCTATCAGACTAAGACTACAGTCTCAGGGAGCTAGAGTAGGTAAGGGTTTAGGGTTAGCGCTGAACCCTTGAAGCATCTGACTTACTGAGAGGGGGTTGCTGCTCTCTCGACTGATTCTTCAGCTCTTCATCCATCCCTTACGTTTTTAGTGCGGGTGTGTCAGCTTTTCCAGCTGTAGCATCAGGTCTGGTCCTCTTCTTTGCTTAAGGGGGGATGTGCCAAACAAAGTCTCTCAAGCAATACTTGCCAGGAGGGTGGATACGCACCTGTTCCTGGTTGTTTTGAGACTGCAGCTTCTGAACTGCAAAATGTCTGGACTGTGCTGAAGTTTGAGGTGTAAACATGTGCGCACGCGCACACACACACACACACGCACACACACACACACACACACACACGCACGCACGCACACACGCACACACACACACACTCACACACACACACACACACACACACACACACAAACACACACACACAGGGTGGACCAGGACGAGGCAGCATGTCAGCAGGGCGTGGGGGTAGGGGACGTAGTAGCGTGCCCACTGCTACCTACTAGAGCTATAACGCTTCATTGAGAGAGCAGCTGCCCTACTCAATAGCTGTGAGCGTGTGGAAAGCGTGCGACGGTCTCGCTGTGATGGGACTGACAAGGCTCGCTCAGCATACATAGTGCACGTTTGCTGCTGGTTTGGGGAGCTGCTTGTGCACACAAGGATGCTGCTGCTGCCTAGTAGGACGGCTCTGGCGAATATTGCTCAGTATTGCTTACTGCTGCTACTGGCACGCTGCTGCTACGTTGCAAGAAGCGCTGCTGACCTCCAGGGTGCTGCCAGAATGCAGCAGCTGTTGCCTATCATCTAGCGTACATACTAGTGTTCTTGGAGTTTGCAAGAAGTGTCGCTTGACTGCTTCTCGATGCTTTTCATTGCTGCTGCCGCCTCAAGTGAGAGCTGCACTGGAGCTGCTAAAACTGATGCTCGTTGCCTTCAGTCGTGCATTTACAATAGTGTATGGAGCTCGAGGCTTTTAGGGTTTATGGCGGTAAACTGCTGCAAGACGAAATCCTATCCTTATACAAAGCATTGGCTCTGACATCTGCATTGTGCGTTTTGATTTGAGTTTGAGCTCAAGAAGAATTCTGGTTCTTCACCGAAATATAGCCCCTTTTTCTCATTGCTGCTGGAGCTTTGTAGTTGGGTGCTGTCTGGCTAAAGGAAAAGGGAAAGTGTGGAAAGCACAAGCTACAAGGTTTACAAGGTCTATGGGGGTTACAGGATTTACAGACAACAAAGTCATCATTCAAAACGTGCGACTGCTAGGCTGCGTAAATAAAACGTGTGATAATTGTTGTTGTAGCTCCAGACTTGCAGCACCTGCAAAAAAAAACTTGGAAAGGGAAAAAAGGCACAACGCTGTTTGTGACATTGCAGCACTGAATACACAGTAAACAATCAAGCATTTGCCAGGACCGACCGACCACAATAAAGTTAAAGAGGGGGATCATCTGTGAGTTTTGGGCACATGAAAAATTTGGACGGTCACACTGAGGATACCAAGAGTGAGGGGGAGGCAAATACTATCTTACTTTAAACTCATGTGTGAGGAGCAGCACATGCACTGTAACGATACATATATATAGGAATACAATTTATAATCTTACATCTCGAGTATGCCTTTTACAACGCGCTGCTACATGCTCATACCCCCCCCCTGGAACATCAAATATGGTCTGGTTCATCACTTTTTTGTTGCGGCTGTCACGACGAACCATGGTACCAGCTTAAACATGGATTGCAAGTATGAGCCATAAAGGTGATTTTAACGTCTCCTCCCTCTCCACGCGAAAAGGAAGCGACGGCTCAAGCAACAACCCGAGGTGATGGTAGTACTCAGACTTGCAGTCTGAGGAAAGAGAGCGAGTTTGTTACATGAGGACCATCCAAACAACCAATAACCGTAAAAACGTTGCTCACATTATAAATCCAGGGGAAATCACACAATTCTTCCATGTCACTGATTTAGCATGACCGGGCCCTGCTGCTAGATGAACTCTGAACCAGCATTTGCCTGGCTAAGACTAAAAACGTGTATACCGAGCGAAAATCAAATCAGATGTTAAGCAAATTAGCAGGCACTTACTGTTGCTTTGTCTTCCAACACCTTACAGCAAAGCACAACAATTTTTTACTCTTTATCTGCCTTGGAACCAACAGCACCTTGCAGCCAAGATGTACTGATGTTTGTTCTTGACATTCTCACAGGCAGTGCACTGCTGTTCGTGTGAAGGTAGTAATAGTATTAGGTAGTAATAGTATTGCGCTCAGGCAAGCGTCAACATGAACGAAACCTCTAATCGTCTAAGCGTATACCACCCTCACTTAAATGTCAGTAAGCGAGATCAAGTATTGTGAAGACACCAGACCTCAAAACCAGATGAACGCCGCAAAGGAACAGCACAAAGATATCTGCAACATTCTCCAAGGAGCCTCCGTTATTCTCCACATCATCCTTTTGGGTGTGGGTGGCACCATCTACAACACTCACACTCTGAAGCTGTAACATGCATAAGTAAAGTACGATTTATTACTTATCGCTCATTTTTATCCGGTTAATCATTTTGGGCCACTACGCTACAGAAGCCTTTCAAGGAACTGGGTCTTGATTCTCAAGTAGTTAAGAAGCTTGCCTCCAAGCTCCATGTGCACTCTGTGAACTTCACTGCTAAACTTGTCCATACCAGATGTGCCCTTTCCAGTACTGTTATCACGAACATGCAGAGGTTAACTCCCTTCTCAGCAACACGCAAGCTGGCTTCGTATAAAGCACAACACAATTCAACTACTCCAAAATGTCCTAATGACTCTGGAAGATGCCAAGCTTTATAAGCAAGACGTTTATGCTCTCATTGTAGACTTTACCTCTGCATTTAATACCACAGACCATGACAAGCTGCTCATTATTCTGTTTGATCTGGAATTTCCAACAGACGCCATAGATGTTGTGAAAACCTGTACTATCAAGCACACACTAGAATCAGGCTGCCCTTGGGCTGCACGGGAGAAATCCCAGTTGTGTCAGATCAAATTACGGTCACTGCAAAGTATAAGACTCAGCACATCTACTGATACCCCCCTAATCTAAGAGGTTGGAAGGTGGAAAACCATCCAGCAGAGGAGTGGGTTCTTTGCATCGCTGGTCCCTAATACTTCTACCAGTTCTCTGGCTCATGCCCTTGTGCGCTCTCTGCACACATGTATGTGTGTCTACTACTCTGTGTCTACTCAGCTTTGCGTGGCTGCCACACTGCTGCTCCTTCCCGGAGCTGGGACCCATGACTCAGATGGACCTCTCGGCCTCATTGGTTACACGTAATATGACTGAACGGACAAATAGAATTGGAGATCTTACACGGCACAGGGTCTCTTGAGGATCCCCTCTAATGGTACCTCTTAGAGTTCACATGTTGTCAATTGATTACCAGAACTATCAAATCCAGAAGATAAAGGTTATCAATAAGACTGGCCACCCAGCTTATTTAACAAGACATAAAGAAACTCTCAACTGTCAACCAATTTAACTGCTCCGTCACACAATTCGTCGCTGCCGACGATTGGGCGTGACAGTTGAAAGAGGAATGATATAAGGAGACACACTGTCTCCATTCCTGTTCCTGATCTACATGGAACCGCTGCTTTGTTGGCTCCATGCAGGCAATAATGGATACATGCACGGCCACGCTGATACCAGCACACCCAACAACAAAGCCAAAAACTGCACTAGCAGCGGGGCTTTTGCAGACGACCTTATCTGTCTCTCTGGCTCCTACCCAGCCAAACCTCCGGCTCAAAGCCATGAAACTTACCCCAAGGCCAAGCAGCACAGGGCAGCAGGAAATCCTCAAGCCTGACGATCCTTTCCCATACCTTGGGGTACACATCACAGTGGACCTCAACTGGACACACCAACTGACACACATGACTACAAAGCTTTCCTTGAAACTAGAACGATTAAAGAATTTTTTCGCTAGCCCTAAACAAACAATGGACATCATTCGCACAGCAATTGTGCCAAGCATAGCCGACTCTCTTTTCCAGTTACCCCTTGCTCCCTAAGTGTCCCGAATCAATGGGACACACAAATTCAGGCAGCCATAAAAAGCAAGTATAAGCTCTGGATGTGCCCTTCAACTGCACTGCTCTGAGAAGATAAACTGCACTACGGCTTGGGATGCACTTCCTTGAGAATTGAACTCCACTACAGAAACGCCCTTGAACTTATTACTAGCCTGAACAATGGGCAAAGCATGGTAGGCTCATCAAAACTCTCCTCGAGCATCAAACTCAGCAACTAAACACTGCGGCACAAGGCCACTTGGGACCTCAGTGTCAAACACCAAGATACCTTCAAAAGCAATTATTACAATACATGTTAAGAGCACGGCAGTACATTAGCATCCATTATAGCAATTTGCGTCTCACACTCCAAGGACAATCCATTCTCACAGAAAGTTTCGACAGTATTACAAAAGCACTCTGGGCACCCAACTTGCCTACTCTGGAAACACTAATCAATAACATTGCATTTTCTCTTATGGACTCCGGGATCTCCAGCCTTTCAAGGCTACTTAGCCTAGACGGCACACACATACTAAATGGCAACGATCTCAAATTCAAGTTTGGCAGCAAAATAAAAACGGGTCAAATTATTGCAATAAAACCCTCCAGCTCATCAGTGACTTACATAAAAACAAGGACACGACACCTAGCAAACAAGAATGGGCTAGGAGAATCAATGCTACCGCTCTAAATGCAATTAAGGCTTACACTCATATAGGATGGGCCTGGTCAGATGTACAGGTTTCACAACGCCAACAGACCCAAACTCCTGCGAGGCGAACAGTCTCCACAAGGAGAACGAGACACACAATCCAGAGGCAGACAGAAAATATGGACATAGATCCAGGCTGCTCCAACACGCAACCCAATAATCCTTCCCGCCAAACACGAACCAACAACAACCCACCTTAATCACAACCTAACAAAAGGCAGAAGAGGAATCCCATCCACTTCACTCACTGAAAGTCCCACTGCTTCACTACCTAATTCTCCAGAGCCTCTGCAACCAGGTGATAATGCGGCAACCAAAATGTGGCATTATAAACATAGCACCGCGGCTCTTTTTGGCAATGTCAAGGCCTGTAACACATTTTTCAAGTATGACTATAAAACACAGGAGGTGTTGGACTGGCAGCAAATAAGCAAACCTAAACGTGTAACACCAACGCAACTTCACAGGCGCAAAACAAAATCCAATTACAACCTGTCACTATTGAAAAATGGGCGTTACACTTGTTCCAAAGCACGGGGATAAAAGCAGCTAAAACAGAGCCCTTTTTAAGAAGCCAAAAGGTAGACGATTGCTGCCAAATTTGCTGGAGCCCGGTCAGCCGAGAGCATCCAGAAAGAGAAGAAAACTATGATGATATGCCACAATGTGATACGTGTCAACGCACCTACCATTGGAATTGCCTGACTGACCTGAATGCTTGCTCACATACTGCAAGGCAAAATGCGGAAAATAGTGAAGACTGGCACTGCCCAGCTTGTAATGACCTAACCCAAGCGGAAAAGGACACCAGAAAATCCTATGCAGAAGAAAAAGAAAGGATAAAAGTGATCTGGCAACCCACATGGGAAGCGGCAGAACTGCTCTTAGCCAATCCTGACTTCAAAACCTACGTAGATAGCTATGAAAATGCTGATACTAGCACTCAGCTAAATGCCCAATCAGAAGACCAAGAAATTGACAATCTGACAAAGCAAGGCTATGATGGTGGTACCCGGCACTTTGAAATGATGTGGGACTCGTTGCAAGGCCAAAACATTAGAGACAATCTTTATCACAGACACTGTCATTCCCCAAGCAGACATTCAATCCACCTGGAAATGCGAGATCTGGATGCAGGATGTGGACCTCCTCAAGCCAGGATCTAATATAAACTCAGAGGGCGAACCCAAAATCCCTGAACACATAACCTGTCAAGCAGCCTGTGCGTATGACATCTACGGCAAGTGCACAGGCATGCTATCCCTAGAACGTCTCAACATCTTGCTACTTGCTTACAACCAATCTAAACAGGTTAGCCTACACAGTACTACAAAACCACCTGTGCAAGACGCGGCAACTAAAATTGTAGGTCTGCTACAAAGGCATAAACTTCAAATGAGCTCACTTAACAACATTGGGAAAAAGGCAAGAGATTGCAATATGTATTGCACCCCAAGGCACATTATGACCTCCCTCCAAAAATGGGCACTAGTTACCAAGCAAAAATTTGCTAGCCCCCTAGATTTTGACCCTAGTTATCAAGCCTACTGGAGCGAAAATACCAGAGACACAGTATTTGGAGCAAGCACTAATGCTTTCCACACAAAATTCACTGGCTATTCCTTTTGCCACCCGAATTATTGCGACTATCTCCTGCATTCACTTGTGGGACATGCACTTCAATCAACAAACTCCAATCAACAAACTCAACTCAAGAAGCTACAGCAACATTCCTACTCCTCCCTGACTGGATTGGTTTGAGTAAGAACGGGTACATGACTTGGATAAACGACTACCCTGAGTATGCATGCATTCTAGCCATGTTTTCTGCAGACAGCATGCTCTTAACCCTACAGAGGTTTGGTTAGATGCTCCAACCCAGCCTTAGCACAACAAGAATAAAATGCAGCTAATAGTCGTCTGGAACAATTAAGGGAAACAAGCCCTGTATGAATCCAACCCAGCTTAACCCAACAATCTTAAGCAGACAATTCCTCAAGCAATGTGGACTCGTAACAATAGTGCCCACGTGCTTGGCACTGCTCGTGTGAAATGCAAGAACAAGCAGAGGAAAAGATTTCAACTCCTACACCCAGATACTCCCATTGCTACTAACACCAGCCAGTGGCAAACGCTTCATAACACAAACGTCAACCAGTACAAGAGCCCACACATTCCCAAAGTACAAAACTGGATATCAATCACTTACACAGATGGTAGTGCCATGCAAGATGTGATCAGCAAACAGCAAATTATAGGCGCTGGCATTTTCACCCCCACTACAGACACTGGTTATAGTGATACCATCACTATCAATCCTGGAAGCAGCGGTCCCACACTCACCATCAATAGAGCTGAACTTGCTTGCAGACAGTGCCTCATCCCTCTTTCAGATTAGAAAACAGCTATTGAACCCAGTGGCTGTACTCCACCACTTGCACAGGGAACTACTCAAGGACATTGTAACTTAAATCCAATCCTCACCCTCTACTGTCACTTTCTAAAAAGTGAAATCGCACTCTGGTATTATTGGCAATGAGGGTGCAGACCACCTAGCACACAAAGCAGCAGTCAATCAAATTTCTGACGTTTCCCTCCCGCCAGCTACTGCCCCCTTCTACGACCTGTTCTGGCTAAGGGTTCCAAACAAAGTTGGCTCCCATGCAGAAGAACTACGGGTTTTGACTAACCTGCAAGACAAACTAAAACATCACATGCACTCCCACCATTACCTTGGTGAAGCTAACACTAACACAGATACACTGCTTTACAAGCTCTGGCAAAAATTGCATGATACGCCTCAGAGTGCAGCACAGCCCGACTCTCGCACACGGCAAGCTACTGCAAAGCCCCTTGCGCATGCCCAATTCAGAAACAAATTTTGGTCCATGCCAAATGTGGTTTTTAAGGAACAGGAACAAGTCCTTAAGTACAGGACGGATACGATACACACAGACAAACACACCAAAAGGTTTAGCCATACGACAGGTCCTGCCACCTGCCCTTTGTGCGGAGGATCAGACAGTGCTCCACACATACTTCTTAGGTGCAACA
>Ga0307947_1002680_pt1 | contig 14284 bp, 17 predicted proteins | sample OrgLakmetagen232_FD_201840 | JGI IMG/M metagenome (GOLD analysis project Ga0307947, IMG submission 201840) | Saline water microbial communities from Organic Lake, Antarctica - #232 | ecosystem: Environmental > Aquatic > Non-marine Saline and Alkaline > Saline | place: Antarctica: Organic Lake...
GGCGACTGCAGTGTGTGTGTGTTTGTGTGTGTGTGTGTGTGTGTGTGTGTGTGTGTGTGTGCGCGTGGGTGTGTTAGGTAGGTGGGGGGGGCCCCAACTGCAGTTATGGTGCAGGTGCGTGCGCAGCTGTGTGCTGTGTGTATGAGTGTGTTGTGTGTGTTGTGTGTGTGCGATGATTTTTAATTCCCTGCACATTCCTTGTTACTGCAGAGCATCCGTGATGGGTCCCCTGTGCAGCTTGCTGGGCTGATTTATACTTTTCAATACACACACAGAACGCAGGCAGGCCCGTATGCACCCCCCCCTGCTCCCTCAGCATTGTTTCCCACGCGTCCTCATTGCTGCAGAGCATCCGTGATGGAAATCTGCACGGCAGCTTCCTGAGCTGATGCAAAGCGTTCCGATACACAGAACGCAGGCAGGCTCGTATGCAGCCCCCCCTGCTCCCTCAGCATTGCTTCCCACGCGTCCTCATTGCTGCAGAGCATCCGTCATGGAGATCTGCACGGCAACTCCCTGAGCTGATGCACAGCTTTCCGATACACAGAACGCAGGCAGGCTCGTATGCAACCCCCCCTGTTCCCTCAGCATTTTTTTCCACGCGTCCTCATTGCTGCAGAGCATCCGTGATGGAAATCTGCACAGCGGCTCCCTGAGCTGATGCAAAGCTTTCCGATACACAGAACGCAGACAGGCCCGTATGCAGCCCCCCCTGCTCCCTCAGCATTGTATCCCACGCGTCCTCATTGCTGCAGAGCTTCCGTGATGGGTCCTCTGCGTAGCTTGCTGGGCTGATTTATACTTTCCAATACACACACAGAATGCAGGCAGGCTCATATGCATCCCCCCCTGCTCCCTCAGCATTGTTTCCCACGCGTCCTCATTGCTGCAGAGCATACGTGATGGAGATCTGCACAGCAGCTCCCTGAGCTGATGCAAAGCTTTCCGATACACAGAACGCAGGCAGGCCCGTATGCAGCCCCCCCTGTTCCCTCAGCATTGCTTCCCACGCGTCCTCATTGCTGCAGAGCATCCGTGATGGAAATCTGCACAGCAGCTCTCTGAGCTGATGCAAAGCTTTCCGATACACAGAACGCAGGCAGGCTCGTATGCAACCCCCCCTGCTCCCTCAGCATTGTTTCCCACGCATCCTCATTGCTGCAGAGCATCCATGATGGAAATCTGCACAGCAGCTCCCTGAGCTGATGCAAAGCTTTCCGATACACAGAACGCAGGCAGGATCGTATGCAACCCCCCCTGTTCCCTCAGCATTGTATCCCACGCGTCCTCATTGCTGCAGAGCATCCGTGATAGAAATCTGCACAGCAGCTCCCTGAGCTGATGTAAAGCGTTCCGATACACAGAACGCAGGCAGGCCCGTATGCAGCCCCCCCTGTTCCCTCAACATTGCTTCCCACGCGTCCTCATTGCTGCAGAGCATCCGTGATGGAAATCTGCACAGCAGCTCCCTGAGCTGATGCAAAGCTTACCGATACACAGAACGCAGGCAGGCTCGTATGCAACCCCCCCTGTTCCCTCAGCATTGTTTCCCACGCGTCCTCATTGCTGCAGAGCATCCGTGATAGAAATCTGCACAGCAGCTCCCTGAGCTGATGTAAAGCGTTCCGATACACAGAACGCAGGCAGGCCCGTATGCAGCCCCCCCTGTTCCCTCAACATTGTTTCCCTCAGCATTGCTTCCCTCAGCATTGCTTCCCTCAGCATTGCTTTCTCATTGCTGCAGAGCATCCGTGATGGGTCCCCTGCACAACTTGCTGGGCTGCTGCCGGAGGACATTATAGTGAGCCTAGACGGTGAGTGTGTGTTGATATGTCAACAGTTGATAGATGGTGTGTGTGGGGGGGGGGGTAAGATGGTGTGCTGGTAGATGGTGTGTATGTTTTGATGCAATGGATGATGAGATTGTGCGCAGCATATCAATCTTGCACTCGCCTGGCCAATCTGTTTCTTCATTTCTCTTCTTTCTGTCCGTGCTGCCTTCTTTCTTGTCAGACAACGGCGAACTTTGTCTCATCATTGGGTGTTTTTTCTTTTTATTTTTTAAGCAAGCTTGAGCAGTCCCTCAAATTGTGTACAACAAGTGTATTGAAATTGCTGTGAAGTTTTTCCTTTCCATTCTTCAAGCAAGCTTGAGCAAAGTGGTGGAGCACTTTGTAGTCTGCATCTCTTACCCTACGTTGTACAGGATGTGCCACCACAACTTCTTGCTGCTGCACATCTTGTGTGTGTGTTGTGTCCTTTTTGATCGTAGGTCGCACGCGCTTGAGCATGAGCCAAGTGGTGGAGCACTTTGTAGTCTGCATCTATCACCCTACCTTGTACAGGATGTGCCACCACAACTTCTTGCTGCTGCACATCTTGTGTGTGTGTTGTGTCCTGCTTGATCGTAGGTCGCACGCGCTTGAGCATGAGCCAAGTGGTGGAGCACTTTGGGGCCAACATCCAACAGCCCTGCGCACTGAGCGTGCTGCGACGTGTAACGCACCCAGAAGACGGTAGCCCGGGGCCTTACGCCCCCTTGGCCACGCATGTCACTCCTCAGGAGCATACAGATCTCACTCCTGACCAGCGCAGATCTCACGCCTGAGTGGTCAGATATTTTTTCCGGCAAGGACACGCGTCCCACCCCTCCTCCTCTCCCTTTGATGGAGCACAATGTATGTAAGGCACACGTGTGTGACATGCACATGCACATGCATACACATACAGCACACACACACACACACACACACGCACACACACACGCACGCTACACGTCTCACTCCTGTCGAGCAAAGAGATTTGTTTGTATCTGTGAATGGAGATGCTACGTTCTTGCTAGGGCATGTGTGTGTGTGTGTGTGTGTGTGTGTGTGTGTGTGTGCATGTGCATGCATATGGGTAAGGAATGCGCAGCTGGTTTAGGCAGCAGCCCAGGACTTGGGCATGTGCAAGACAGGTTTAGGCACATGCAGTATGTGAACAATCTAGGTTTAAGGTTGTAGGATTCATGGTTTAGGCACGCACCTGTGTGTAAGGTAGGCACGTGCATATACGAGGGCGCACACTTCCGTGCGCCATTCACGCACAATTTAGTGTGCCACATACAAATGCCCTCTCCAAGGCTTGTGCATGATGGCGAGTGTGCACAAGCGCACACGTGAGGGCATGCAATGGTTACGATGGTGACAATGGTTACGTTGGGGGGTGACCTTCAGCCAGGTTGTTTGGCTGATCGGCTGCTGACTGGTCTCGGCCAGCCACAAATAAATCCATGAGGGCATGCACGTCTGTGTGAGTCGGATACACGGATGTGTGAAGTTCCCTCCGTAGGGGCACGTGGGTTGCAGGAGGGTTTGTATATTTTATGCATGTGTGTGCCCAGGGTGCGTGTATGTATGTTCAGGCACTGATGTGTATGTGTCCACAGGGTGTGCATATGTGCATATGTGTGCCCAGGCATATATAAATGCCCAGGCACGTATGTGTGTGTGTGTGTGCCCAGTGTGCACGTATGTGTGTGTGTGTGCCCAGGGTGCACATATGTGTGTGTGTGTGTGCCCAGGGTGCACGTATGTGTGTGTGTGTCCAGGGTGCACGTATGTGTGTGTGTGCCCAGAAAGCACACGTATGTGTGTGTGTGTGCCCAGTGTGCACGTATGTGTGTGAAGCTTGGTATGCATGTGCGGCAGGAGGCGCTCAGGTCAGAGTGGCAGGAATATGGTCCCATATACCACAGTACAGTCCACCGTGGGGCTGTGACGGCAGCACACAGCCACACACAGATGCTGTGCATCTCACATCTGAGGGGCACGCACGTGCACAAGCGTGTGAGGGTCTTGCGCTGAATGCCGGTAGGGGTGCGCTGTGTGTGGTGCCTGTGGGCCTGTGCTGTGCGCTGTGTGTGTGTGTGTGCTGCAGCTGTATGTGTACACGAGGAGTGTGGTTTGTATGTTACATCATTGTATGGACCTCAGATCTGTTTAGTTTTTGTGGTGGGAGGGCCCTCCTAGCCGGAAGTGTACATTCAATTCAGCCTATGCTAAATGTTCCACCGTACCTGGGCACGTGCACGTGTGTACGTGTGCCTGTGTGTATGTGGTACGTGTGCCTGTGTGTATGTGCGTACGTGTGAACCTGTGTATATGTGCACGTTTGTACGTGTGCCTGTGTGCATGTGCATTCTGTGTGAAGATGTGTGAAGATGTGTGAAGATGTGTGCGTTTGTACGTGTGCCTGTGTGCATGTGCGTTCGTGTGAACATGTGTGCGTGTGCACGTTTGTACGTGTGCCTGTGTGCACGTGCGTACGTGTGCCTGTGTGCCTGTGCGTACGTATGAAGATGTATGCGTGTGCACGTTTGTACGTGTGCCTGTGTGCATGTGCACTTGTACACGTGTGTGCACAAGTGTGATGTTAACAATTTTGTTCACGCCGGGAATGTAGGCAACGTGCTCCTAAAAAACGTAGTGTTTGGCACCTTTGGCGTCAGTGAATTTAAAAGTGTGGCTGCTTTTTGTGTTGCGCAGCAGCACGAGCAGTGCGCATTGTTTTGGAGCATTGGCATTGTTTATGTAGGCGACGTGGCCTAAACAATGTAGTGCAACAATTGCGCACTACTCGTACTTTGGCGTCAGTGAATTTAGAAGTGTGGCTGCTTTTTGTATTGCGCTGCAGTGCGCAACCAGCTCTTTTCATAGTGTAGCTTGTAATTGTGTAGTGTGTTTTCCCTCTTTCTCCCGTGTGCATTTACTTCACCTGGTCAGGAACAGGCCCTTTCATAGTGTGGCTTATGCAATTGTGTAATGTCTTTTCCCTCTTTCTACCATATTCCTTTTCTTCACCTGAGCCCTTTTATAGTGTGGCTGATGCAATTGTGTAATGTCTTTTTCCCTCTATTCTGTGTGCATTTTTTCAACTGAAGTCCTTTTGACATATTCTTAAGGCGTCGTAGAGATCAACTTCAAGTTAAAGGGAGGGCCTTTGCATGTTCTTGGATGTGGACCCAAAAAGCCAACCTGGGATGTTGAATGTTGTCTTGAGGAAAGCGTAATACCTGCACCTGATGTATTGAACATAACGCATAATTTCACTCAATTGTTTATTGTACTGTGACAATTATGGTATTAGGCATGGCAATTGTGCCAGTGACTTTTGAGGTCCAGGAAAGGGCTGCTTGTTGTGTCGGTGATGCACATTTGTATATTTATGTCTGCAGTTGTAACAACTTGATTCTTTATAACGTAGATCGGCCCTGCCAGACGTTTAAATACTCATAAGAGAGCTGGTGAAGGTCTCGTGGAACCCAAAATGGGAGCCAGAAGAACTGCAAAATACTTGTGAAAGCTTTATGATTACAATGGTTACAATTGTGGGGGGTGACCTGTGTGGGGGGTGACCTTCAGCCAGGTTTTTGGCTGATCGGCTGCTGACTGGTCTCGGCCAGCCATAAATAAATCCATATGCTCAGAAAGAAAAGGAAAAGTCTAGCGTTTTGGTGAGCAAGGAAATTATGAACAGGTAGGTGGCTGTTGACCTGTTGCAGCGAAAAGGGTCGTGCTGTTAAAAAGTCCTCAAAAAAATTGTAAAAAAGAAGGAGAAATGTTTCCTCAGCTCACAAACCTGATGGTCTTGGCAATATAAAAGAGCACCTCGTTGAACATGTTCATCTTCACCAGGACATTGGTCATATATGCGAGAACCACCTTCAAGCCACGCTGCTGCCTCCACTCTCAAAGTATGTGTACGCAACCGGAGTCTACTGACATTGCGCATAACATGTTTGGAAAGATCAAGCCAAAGATACCGTGGTACAATAGTCGGCATACCTACGTTCATTAATATAAAAAGGGATGGCAACCAGGAATGATAGGTGGCCAGTTTGTTGTTGTGCGTGATGGGGTCTACAAACTCAGTTTCTCTCCAAACCCCTCTCATCCTGTCATAGCATGATGCTTCAAAACCGCAATAAACTCTTGCACGGGAATAGCACGTCCAGTTTGAACAGCTCGTACATGTGACTTACACCCACGTAGCTAGTCCTTGAAAAGCGCTCAGCAATTGAACAGTCCAGCGGGCACACGAACGAGTCTGTATTTTTAATGCTTTGGGATAGCCCAGGAACTTCACACACCCCTGCTTGCACAAATGGTCAAGGTGGTTTTGGTCAAGCATTTAAACTTATGTGGCAAAAGACGAAATCAGGGTAGGCTGCTGTTCCCAAATGAAAACTGTTTTGCATTACACGAAACCGTGTATTGCAAACAGAGGTTGCAAAGATCACAAAGGTTACCATTAAAGCCATCATTCAAAAATTGTGACTGCTAGGCTGCGTATGTAAAGCAAAGTAAAAATTACAGAGATCACAGATCTGGTAGCAAATGAATGGACAAGCCAGCAAGGCGATGTGCCACACCTTAATATTTTTATACCATTTTATCCGGTTGGGCACCTTGATATGACCTACACTGTGCTATATGGCAATGCGCCACATCTTGATGTGTTGTACACCGTGCACTCGGTTGGGCACCTTGATATGACCTACACCGTGTTATATGGCAATGCGCCACACCTTGATATGATGTTCACCGTGTTATATGGCGATGCGCCACACCTTGATGTGTTGTACACTGTGCTTTATGGCTGGGCACCTTGATATGATCTACACCGTGTTATATGGCATTGCGCCACACCTTGATATGATGTACACCGTGCTATTTGGCTGGGCCCCTTGATATGACCTACACCGTGTTATATGGCAATGCGCCACACCTTGATGTGTTGTACACCGTGCTTTATGGCTGGGCACCTTGATATGATCTACACCGTGTTATATGGCAATGCGCCACACCTTAATATGATGTACACCGTGCTATTTGGTTTGGCCCCTTGATATGACCTACACCGTGTTATATGGCAATGCGCCACACCTTGATATGACCTACACCGTGCTTTGTGGTTGGGCACCTTGATATGATCTACACCGTGTTATATGGTATTCCATGTGAAGTACACCGTGTGATATGGCGATGCGCCTCACCTTGATATAAAAAGTGGAAAAAAAAGAAGAGGAACGCAGATAGTGTAAACACTACCGGCATGGATTAGGTATGAAAAGTGAATTACAGTACTCTTAGCTGAAGCTTGATATTGAAAAGGTGATTTAATTGCTTCTAAAAAGTAGTACTTCAAAAAGGGTGTTCTACCTTGCAATCTCCAGGTGGCAATGCAGCCTCGGGCTTGACCTAAACATGCGTCAATTATGCTGCGACCAGGAAGAACTCCAGCCCAGGCAGTGCGCCATCAAGCTGGCCCTGAGCGCCTCGTCCTTCTAGCATTTTACCATGAAATGGCTACCACCTCCCGCCCTGGCTGTCCTTGTCACCCCACCACTCTCAATTGCGTCTCCCTGCTTCTGCCACGTACTCTTGCCTTTTGTATGAACTTGCTGTTTCCCTCTCCTCGTCGCCGACCATTTTTCGACTGGCGGCCACTACTGATCTTGCCCCCCTCCCAGGCTTTCATTGCTGTGACGAGCGCATCCCCTCTCCTTCCTAAAAGGTTGCACAATTATACACAATTGCGTATAATTGTGCAACTTTTTACAAGTATCGGGTTGGCCACTACTGATCTTGCCCCCCTCCCAGGCTTTCATTGCTGTGACGAGCGCGCCCCCTCTCTTACCTAAAAGGTTGCACAATTATACACAATTGCGTATAATTATGCAACTTTTTGCAAGTATCGGGTTGGCCACTACTGATCTTGCCCCCCTCCCAGGCTTTCATTGCTGTGATGAGCGCATCCCCTCTCCTTCCTAAAAGGTTGCACAATTATACACAGTTGCGTATAATTGTGCAACTTTTTACAAGTATCGGGTTGGCCACTTCCGATTTTGCCCCCCTCCCAGGCTTTCATTGCTGTGACGAGCGCGCCCCCTCTCCTACCTGAAAGGTTGTTTAATTATACACAAGTATCTGCTGGTTGGCCAGAACCATATAAATACGGTGTATACCGGTATAATACGGTATTTTGGCAGGGAAGTCACCAAATATACAGTCATAAACGGTGCATATATACTGTTCTGGCCAACCCTACACAAGTACCGTGTTGTACATTGAGCTTGTTTGGCGGTGGGCGCGCCAAAGCAGTAGAGCGAGCTGATCCTTTGTCTCCCAGCGCTGATGCATGTCCCGGAGCTCAAACTCTGCACGTGCGTCAGCGTGCGGGAGAGATGTGCCACTGGAGAACTCCCAAGGTTTAGGGCAGCTTTGTGTGATGCTGGCCTATTTGCACTGAACTGCCAATTATACTGCGCAAACACATGATAAACAAACAAATTGAAAGAAACGAAATCAAAGTTGTCGATGCACCAACCTTGATGTTGTATAATTTGTGCCTTTTATAATGTGTATCTCTTATTAAGACCGTACATAACCGTGCGTCGGGCCGTTCGTATTCAGCATGTAAAAAAACGCTCTTAGCTTATTCGTTGAAAAACCTCCGGTCTCGTCCCGTTCCTGGTTTATGTAAAATTTAACATTTTGTACCCTGTGATCAGATGTACACAGACCCGCCTTGGGTGTTCAAGGGCCGTGCCCTGTACCAGCTGCAGCTGGTGAAGTCTGAAGAGGTAGTGAAGCACAATGCAAGCTCCTTTCACATTAGGGCTCACAACAAACACGCACTGCCTCGCCCAGGCAAAACAGCGCATCCCTGATGGATTGAAGCTTGTGGAGGCGTTTGGGTAAGGCGATTGCTTTGCGTGTTCTAGGTGTTAATGTTGCACTTGCTTTGCATCCATTGTGCGCTTCCTCTGTTCCACCCGTCTTTGTGTACCTGGTCCACAACTCATACTTGCACACACAGCCACACGCTAGGCGGGTTCTACCTCGCACGCTATGACAGCAGTCCTGTGGGGAGCTTTGATGAGGTAGTATACGTGCGCATAATACAACGTGCACACGTACCACACGCACGTACCACTGTGCAAGCACAGTTGCCAGCCCCCCTCTGCTTCGTCCACAGACCATCATCCCGTGCCTGTCCTCATTTCGCGGCGCATACAAGGATGCTTAGCTCTAAACTACAAGTCGCATCCATCACTCATGTACGCCCAGCAGCAGCACACCTACACTGCACTTACAATACCCCACGTATACCCTACCTGCACTTACTACCCTACTACCCTGCTACTAGGGTCGGCCAGAACCATATACGTACGGTGTACATACGGAATTATTGGCTGGGAAATCACCATACATGCGGTGCACATGTGCGGTGCACATATACGGTTCTGGCCAACCCCACCCACTATCCCCTAACTGCACTTGCTACCTGCACTCTATACTTCTACCGCTACTTCTACCGCTACTTCTACCGCTACTACTACCGCTTCTACTACCGCTACTACTACCGCTACTACTACTGCAAATTCTACCGCTACTTCTACCGCTACTACTACTGCACATGCAGCTTGTGGCACTGACTGGCCTCGTCTGGAACGCGCCCACGTCGTGTGCGTGGGCAGCACGCGTGTACGTGAACAACAAGTGGGTTGCTAAGCCACATTTATGCTCTCTTGGTGTGTGTGTGTGTGCGTGTGTGTGTGTGTTTGTGTGTGTGCGTGTGTGTGTGTGTGTGTGTGTGTGTGTGTGTGTGTAGGGAAACTAGTAGGCACTGACGGGCCTCGTCGGGCATGCACACCCACATCTTCCCTTTCTTCCCTTCCATTATCTGGTTCACTCAACGTTTCCTGTACAACCGTTCGACCCTCAACCAGGGACGCTCGGGACCATGGGCTCCTGTCTGTGGGCCTGCCATCTCGGCTGGCAGACTTCAGAGAAGTGCCTGCACAGCACGAGGATCAACAGGACCGCCTTCGCAAGGTAGGCATGTGGACACACACACGCACACACACATACAAACACGTACATACATCTATATGCACACACATAAAACACATACACACATACACACACGCATACATAAGCACACAGGCACACGCACACACACACATACACACACGTACATACATCTATATGCACACACATAAAACACATACACACATACACACACGCATACATAAACACACACATCGACACACATCAACACACACATACAACACACGCACACAAACACACACAGAGGAAGCACAAGCATGAGCAAGGGGCAGGCAATTGGTGGAGACAAGGCAGGCATACATCGCAAGAGAGCGACAGCAATACAGCGGAATCATGTAACACGCCCAGTCCAGGCACGTTGGCCTAACTTTTAATACTGTTTTGGGAGGGTGCATGCACCACGTACATACAATACAATATACAATGCTCGTGTACACAAGACGTGTATACAATGCTCACACAGCAGTCCGCGTAGCTGCCGTAGCACACACACACATGCACACACACACGCACACACACACACACACACGCGCACGCACACACACACACACACACACACGCACGCACGCACGCACACACACATTCTCCCACAGTGTCTTGTCTATTTGATTTGGCATGTGATGCTGGTTTAACGTTAAATTGTCATAGCCGCCACTACATTACCGTTTGAAACGCCCCAACCGCACTCGAAAGAACTGCATCAGGTTTGCTGCACATTTGCTCTTCAGCCCAAACTGCTCTACCCAACTCCCTCTCCACACCCCTCTGCAGGCCACAGCGGCATCGGTGATGCTCTAACATCATTCTCATTGTTACGTGGATATATGTATCGCACGAAGCACAGAAATGGCATCTGTAGGATTACCCTTTCAAGCAACGTTTCACTCATGCCCAAATCTCTTTCTTGTTCCCTCTCCAAACCCGCTCGCAGGCGACAGCGACGCTGCCTTCCTACAAGGGTACCCAGACATACAGGTAACCCTAAAAATAACAGACAAAAAATAGGTGGCATGTAATACAATCTGTGCTGATGACATTCTTTACGTTGGAGAAATGGTAAATTTCAATGAAGTAGAAAAGAGCGTGACCTTACTTACATGTCTCTACCTGCGTGTCACAATATCAAACTAAAACTGGAGATGAAAAAGGAAAAGGCATGCAAGCGGCACAAGCAGCTCGCACGATTAAGGGGGAAGCACCAATCGTGTTTTGAGAACGGTGGACACCTCCACCACCACCACCGTCAGAAAAAAAAATTACACACACAGTGGACACCTTCATCACCACCACCGCCAGAACAAGAAAATTACACACACAGTGAACACCTTCATCACCAGGAACAGAAGAACAAAAAAATACACGCACAGTGATCACCTTCATCACCACCACCGCCAGAACAAAAAAATTACACACACAGTAAACACCTTCATCACCAGGAACAGAAGTATATTAACAGGGTTGGCCAGAACCATATATTGGTATTTTTGGCTGGGAAATCACCAAATATACGGTCATATACGGTGCATATATACGGTTCTGGCCAACCCTAAATGTTAACAGGGTTTAAAAGGAAAACAAACCGCAGACAGTGGAAAAACGCTCTCTACATCAACTAAGGGGAATTAGCAGGGTTTCAAGGAAATCAAACCGCGCAGACAGTGAAAAACATTCTCCACATTAAATAAGGAAAAAAGGGGGGGTTCAAAAGGAAAACAAACCATGCAGACAGTGGAGAAACACTCTCCACATTAATTAAGCAAAAACAAAGTATATGTATACGCCGAATGTGACCGTATATTTGGTGGTTTCCCTGCAAAAAGTATCGTATATATACCGTGTGTATATAAATATGGTTCTGGCCAATCCTGGTCATAATGGTGCTTATACCAGACTATAGAGCATATATAGAACAACTAAATAAAGCACGTCCTGTTCCTTTCGCACGCAGCTCTGGAACATGGAACGTGCGCCAAGCCGCAGCCTGAGACAAACCCCTGTGTGTACATTTACCTCTTTGCCGCCCACGCTGCATGTGGGGAAGTTTGGAGGCATGGGGCCACGCATTCGGATGTTTTTGCCAAGGTGAGGAGCACCCGCTGTAATCTTTTTTATGGGTTCAGAGTGTCAGTGTCAGGGTTCATATTTTTTTATGGGTTCAGTTCGGGGTTCGGCCAAAATTTTGGGTTCGCAAACTTTCACGCATTTTAACGAATTTGAAAAGCGCCGTTCGGAGTTCGGTCAAAGTTCGTCAAACTTTTAAGAGTTCGTCAAACTTTACAGCATGTGTCCGTCAAAACTGCGAGGTACAGCAGCCCCCCCCCCGGTTCAGTCCCACTATTTCCTTGCAGTAAAAGTAACATATTGAATGATTCATATCTGGAATATGGTCTATATTCTGCACCAGCCAGGAGGTTTCCTAGGTCCTAAGGCCAAGCTCAAGCACATTCCTGAACTGCTAAGGATTTGTTCAACATGGCACTTGCACTGCACTCTGGGGTTCTCCTTTTTTGTTCTACAATGATAACATGGTCCCATTCCGGCTCCATTTATTTCCACATAATTTGTATAAATAAACACAACTAATTGGGAAAATTCGAAGGTGGAAGGAGGAGCCCAAGGGCTCGTTTCCCAAAATTGCACATCAAACCCTCCAAACAGTTCGAGGATTCTATAACTTTCACAAACTTTATCGAACCCTTGCTCCCAAAAAAACGAACTGAAAAACCCTGGCAGGTGTGTGAGATTTGTGGTGTGATGGGGCCACTAACTTTTCTGCTCACCTATCACTGTATGATGTCCTATGTTCCCTTACATATGTACAGGGTTGGCCAGGACCATATACCGCTTGTTTACAACCAATTCGAAAATTTATTATTTATTTGGCCAGAAAACGAAATCTTTTATTAATTCTTGGAAGCCTCTCCGAACTGACTTGGAAGTGGTAAATTTATTATTTATTGTAGTGAAAATCGAAATGAGCTCCAGCATCAGCAACAGCTTCAGCCTCAGCCACAGCTTCAGCCATAACAAACAGCAGTAGCAGTGCACAGGCATTCACAGGGGGGCTCTTGAACTTAAAAAATAATTCCCGACAGTGCCCTCGAACAAAAATATTAATCCCCAGACCCCCTCACGAACTGAAATTGAAATTTATTTATTGTTTAAAAGTGTGGTCACGAAGTGATCGTAAACAAACGGTATATACAATGTATACACGGTACTTTTGGCCGAAAAATCACTAAATATACGGTCATATATGGCGTATATATAATTCTGGCCTACCCTGCATATGTATGATGCACTTGCAGTTTATCAGGGACCCTACTTAAGCACCCTGGCCTGCTGAATCAGCTGAAGTAAAATGCGAACAACTCACAAACGCTCACACAAACTCTCTTTTCCCGCGCGTGCTTCACAATTTCTCAGGGGCCACGCTCAAACACACTGGCCTGCTGATCAGCTGAAATAATAAGGCGAACAACTCACACACGCTCACACAAACTCTCTTTCCCCACGCGTGCTTCACAATTTCTCAGGGGCCACGCTCAAACACACTTGCCTGCTGAATCAGCTGAAATAATAAGGCGAACAACTCACACACGCTCACACAAACTCTCTTTCCCCACGCATGCTTCTGCAGTTTCTCAGGGGGCACGCTCAAACACACTGGCCTGCTGAATCAGCTGAAATAGTTAGGCAAGCAGCTCACACATGCTCACACAAACTCTCTCTCCCCACGCGTGCTTCTGCAGTTTCTCAGGGGGCACGCTTGAGCACCCTGGCCTACTGAAGTACTCCTGTGACCTGCGTACGAACGTGCGGCTGCTGCCCCCTGCACGTGTGTTGCTGCCGCACAACATAGGCAGTGGCAGCATAGGCAGTGACAATGGTAACAGCATTGACATCAGTAGCAGCAGCAGCAGCAGCAGCAGCAATAGTAGTGGCGGTAGCAGCAGTAGAGGCGGTAGCATTAATAGAAGCAGACAGAGCGGCAGCAGCAGTGACAAGAGCAGCAGAAGCAATACCAAGACCAGTCGAGATAGCTCAGCTTTTGATGAGTCGGGAGAGCTGATGCATGCCGTGCTGGGGGGTAGGCCGCTGTTGACCATGGCATTTGACGACATGGAGGTGCGTGTGCGTGTGCATGGGTGTGCGTGTGCGTGTGCGTGTGCGTGTGCGTGTGTGTGTGCATGGGTGTGTGTGTGGGGGGGGTAGGCCGCTGTTGACCATGGCATTTAATGACATGGAGGTGCATGTGCGTGTGCATGGGTGTGCGTGTGCGTGTGCGTGTGCGTATGCGTGTGCGTGTGCGTGTGCGTGTTTGTGTTTATGTGTGTGTGTGTGTGTGCCTGTGCGTGTGTGTTTATGTGTATGTGTATGTGGGG
>Ga0307947_1002681_pt1 | contig 14282 bp, 12 predicted proteins | sample OrgLakmetagen232_FD_201840 | JGI IMG/M metagenome (GOLD analysis project Ga0307947, IMG submission 201840) | Saline water microbial communities from Organic Lake, Antarctica - #232 | ecosystem: Environmental > Aquatic > Non-marine Saline and Alkaline > Saline | place: Antarctica: Organic Lake...
GAGAGAGAGAGAGAGAGGGGGGGGAGAGAGAGAGAGAGATTGAGATTTAAGAGAGAGCTTGAAGTCGAGCCTACCTGCTGGCTTCAAAAGCTCCACCTCCACATGCACAGCACCAGCATCCAAGAGCGGGCTCAGCTCAGCTGCACGTTTCAATGAGTGTCGTGTTAAACTTGAGTCTCGGCTACAGTCACTTCAGTTGAAGTTAAGAAGTACACCTATGAACTATAGCTCGGTAGCAGAAGATTGAGTTCAGGAGTGCGTGTGAAGGAACAGGATTGGCCAGTCCCTTTTTATGATACGTGTGATACCAAGTATTGCGCGGTGTGAGTATCATGATGGGAAGTTCTCAATAATACGGATGTATGGCATTCAAGTGTCTGCTATAAAACTTTCAGCTGGTCTGCACTAGCGGACAGACCAGATGCTACACACATTACCATATACCTACCTAGCTAATACGTATAAGCTTATAAAAAGGCCTCCCCCAAATTGCCCAACAAGGACCCACTAAAAGACCCTTCCCCCTAACTCTTCAACAAATATTACAACATTACACACATACAACGTTACACACACGCAATTTGTACACGCACATACACAAACGCATACACACACAGAGGCATCACGCTCTGCCTGCCACAGGTGCAGGGAGGTGGCCCACTGGTGCAACATACACAAAGGCATACACACACTAACACATACACACACAGAGGCATCACGCTCTACCTGCCACAGGTGCAGGGAGGTGGCCCACTGGTGCAACATACACAAAGGCATACACACACTAACACATACACACACAGAGGCATCACGCTCTACCTGCCACAGGTGCAGGGAGGTGGCCCACTGGTGCAACATACACAAAGGCATACACACACTAACACATACACACACAGAGGCATCACGCTCTACCTGCCACGGGTGCAGGGAGGTGGCCCACTGGTACAGAAGCATGTCCTTGTGCAAGCTGATGCTGCTGCTGCTGCTGCTGCTCCTGCTGCTGCTGCTCCTGCTGCTGCTGAGAGACCCTGTTGCCTTGCTTGACTGGAGTGCTGCCTTGGTGACATTGCATCGATCTTTCCAGCCATTGCTCAAAACCGCTCAGCTGCTGGCTGCCTCCCTGCTGGCTGCCGTTCTGTTGCTGCTGGCTGCCATTTTGTTGCTGCGGGCTGCCATTCTGTTGCTGCAGCTGCTGCTGCAAGCTCAACTGATGGTCACCACTGTCTAGCTGCTGCTCCTGACGCGGCTGGTGCTTTGCTTCAGCCCCTTGCTGCTGCTGCTGCTGCTGCTGCTGGCCGGACTGTTGTTCAAATCTAGCAAGGTTTTGTGAGCTGCTGTGCACCGGCAGAACAGGGAAAGAACAAGCGGGCCCTGAGCCACACCCCTTTATGTCACTTCTTTTGTCGTCCGCCACTGATATCATCACCTAGGCAGTAGCACATGAGTTTGGGGCATGGATAACACTGTTTTTGTCGCCCGCCACAGATAACATCACCTAGGCAACAGCGCATGAGTTTGGGGCATGGTTAACACTGATTTTGTCGCCCGCCACAGATAACATCACCTAGGTAGTAGCACATGAGTTTGGGGCATGGATAACACTGATTTTGTCGCCCGCCACAGATATCATCACCTAGGCAGTAGCACATGAGTTTGGGGCATGGTTAACACTGATTTTGTCGCCCGCCACAGATATCATCACCTAGGCAACAGCACATGAGTTTGGGGCATGGATAACACTGATTTTGTCGCCCGCCACAGATATCATCACCTAGGCAGTAGCACATGAGTTTGGGGCATGGTCAACACTGATTTTGTCGCCCGCCACAGATAACATCACCTAGGCAACAGCGCATGAGTTTGGTGCATGGTTCAACTCGGGAGCAAGAAAGCAAATTGGGGATTGCTATGCTACGCCTTCCTACCCCCCGCTATGGTATGCCTGCCCCGCACAAAGGACTGCAAGAATAACTTATCCCTGAGCTGCGTTAGTAGGAAAGAGAGCTGAAGGCCTAGCATCGTGAGATATGGCTCTCTTCACACACATTGTGCAAGAGAGAGCCCGCATACATGGTACAGCGACTGAAGCGCATGCTTTTGTGAGTAAAAGAAGAGGTCTTTGGGGTAAATGCCGAGCCAATGGTTGTAACAAGTCTAGGCACCTGACTATACGCACTAAAGAACAGCGCACGTGCATGGCAACACTGCTTGTGCATTCTGCTGCTCTCTGCATCAAAGCTGGCACGTTTCCTGGTCTTGTACAACTGCTTTGAGATGAGATGGTGTTGATCACAACTTGACAGGCTATACTGGCTATAACAAAACCAATACTGGCTATAACCAATACTGGCTATACCCATAACAGCTATAACAAAACCAATACTGGCAATAACAAAACCAGATTGCAGGCCATGACATCTCACATTTCTGTCTAGCGCCCAGCGCACGCACTCCAGCATACCAAGCTGTAGATTTGATACGCACAGAAGCCTTTCAGGAGATGCACGTGTAAGAATCTGTCCAAAGTTCAAAGTATGCCTGACCTGCACACTGCGGTTCCAAAGTTGGCCACGCTGATGCCAAAATATTTCTTCCGTACTTTGCATGTCTGTACATTCCTGACAGCGTACGTCTTTGTCAGTGCGCATCTTTGTTTTGTCAGTGGGTGTTAGTGGGTTACATTTTCCCCTACCCTCGTGTTTTGGGACTAGCATGATGCGATGCGCCAAAGTCCTCTGGTTTTTTAGGTTTGTGCTGTTCTCATAAGCTGAGCAGCCTTCCCAGGTATGCCTTTGTAATCCAAAACTTCATCAAGATCTGCACATCTGATTCTTGCTTCAAGCGCACCTGGATTGAATATGCGTCCTTTTTGTTGTCAGGCTCTCTACGGACAAACATTGTGGGGCTAGGCTGGCCCTGACGACTGGTGAGGATATCTCCAGCCTTGCTGTGCCTTCTGCGCGCGCAGAGCACAGATTTCAAAAAGTCTAGTCTAGTTTAAACTAGATGATTGCTTGCTCGGCAGCTGGTAAGGGCATCTTCAGTCTTGCAGTGCCTCCTGGGAGCGTACGACACAAATTTCAAGTGCTTACGACTTGTGCACACCAGCTACTGGTGAAGACACTTCTAGTCTTGCAGTACCTCCTGGAAGCATGACACAATTTCAAAGTACTAACAACTTTTGTATACACAGCAACTTCCAGTCTTGCAGTACCTCCTGGGAGCGTGCGACACAAATTCAATTTATTAATAAGCTTCAATATTGCACTTGGCAGTGAGAAAGGGCATCTCTAACCTTCTAGTGCCTCCAGGGAGCACACGGCTCTGATATAAACTGTGTTGAAATAATCATTGCTCAATTGGCATCTTCAGTCTTGCAGCACCTCTTGCAGGCACACAATTTGAATACATGTTTGCATACAGTAATGCATGCGTTTTATATTGCAGACGGCTATGGAGACTATATTATCCGGCATGCCTGTTGCACTTGTAAAATGCTATTGATTGTCAAAATTGAAGGAGAGTATTGCAGGAGCGCCCTTTCCTTCTTAGGATAGAACCCATTACAGCTCAGAACAGCCTACTAGATGCGAAAGACACTCTTTCAGCACACACACACATACACACACTTGCTGCACGCAAACCCAAAGGAGCACGTGCTCCTACCTTCCCACAAGCATGGTGACGAAGGAAGCCCAGTCGCTGCCCCGTGCTTTGACAGGCTGCAGACGTGAGGAGTGAGACCAAGATCACATAGAGTTATAACTCCACGCAAGGAGTTTGGTAATATTTAGGCCATCATGAATCATGCGAGTAGGTGAGGAGCATGTGAGGAGCTGGACCCAGTCCATCAGTGATTGTACGCACAGCCATGTTGGTGATAACGGTAGGCTAGCAGGAATTAGGGCAGCGCAAATAAGAATGAATAGCTAGAGGAATTAGAGCAGGAGTTAGAGCAGAAGGTTGGCAGGCTAGCAAGAGTTAGGGCAGCGCAAATAAGAATGAACAGCTAGAGGAGCTAGAGTAGAAGTTAGAGCAGAAGGTTGGCAGGCTAGCAAGAAATAGGGCAGCGCAACTAAGAATGAACAGCTAGAGGAGTTAGAGCAGGAGTTAGAGCAGAAGGTTGGCAGGCTAGCAATAATCGGAGCGGCGAAAATAAGCATGAACAGCTGAGGCACTGCTGTGTATCAGGCTCCATTTTTGTTTAATTGCTTACCGCATTTGTGCTTGCTTGCTAGCAAGATTGCTCGAGGATTTTGGCAAATACGATACTTGAGGAGGGCTGGCCAGAACATGCACCGTACTTTTGGAAAATTACTTTAGCATACCGTGTGTAGGAGCTTGTGTGTATTTGTAGGGTAGGCCAGAACCGTACAAATACGTACATTAACACCGTATCTTTGGTGGTTTCCAAGCCGAAAATACCGTATACAACGTGTATATATGTTTCTGGCCAATCCTATGTATTTGATTTTGGCCAATACATAGGGTGTGGGTGTGGGCGTGGGTGTGTGCAATATAAGTGCGGCATGTTGTGCAATACACGTATTGGTAGTGATGTAATGTGAGCAAAACTGAAGCGTGTGCAACACTTATAGACTCACTGCACATGAGCAGCAGCATGGTTACACAACAAATACATGCAAATAAAACAGCATGGAATGAATGTACAAAAGAATCGGCTTTGAACAAAACGTCAGACTTGCCTTGGCATGTGTGAGTGCAGCCGACGATAAGCGAAGGTAGGGTAGTAATTAGCTGCCTGACACACAAGGAATTACTGTGAATTGCATTTGCTCACACAACATGCAAGATGGTTGCAGGCTCTGGCAGCTGAAGGTCCAGTGTTGCAGTGCCGAGGTTCTACTCAACGTGAGACTGAGCAGACCAGATGAGGCGCAGCTACATCACAGTACCTGCACACAAGCGAAAGAAGAGGAAAAGAAGATAATCACCTGGGCTTGAACACCGACCCCATCCCCTCCGCTGCCCCTAGGCGCATTGCTGCAATCGTGCTGCTGGGCCTCATCCCTAGCACGGCCTGACTTGGCCTCCGACCTCTGCTGCACCCCGTCCCACAGGTGCTGGTTCGGCACGGGATTGCTGCCTTTCTCTGTGTCTTTGGATGCCACGCGGTTTGCAGACCAGTCCCAGGCACGTTGAGGAGGAGCTGTAGAGCCTCTGCCTTTCCCTCTGCCTCTGCCCTTGCCCCCCTTGCCTAGCTGTTGCTGCGGCTGCTGCTGCTGCAGCATTTTCTTAGAAGGCGGCGGTACCCTGCTCGCTGGTAGTTGGGGTTGATGCTGCTGTGGTTGTTGCTGCTGCCCTGAGTAAGTAAGTACAGTTGCATCATCATTTGTTTTGCTTCGGGGGGAGTGGCTGGTTACATGTACAGCTTTTCTCACCGTTAAGAACATAATGCTTGTGCTGCAACATGAAAAAGCCACATACCTTGATCATCCAATCTGTTTCGCCGTTAAGAACATAATGCTTGTGCTGCAACATGAAAAAGCCACATACCTTGATCATCCAATCTGGAAATTTTGTTGCTGCTTTCCTTGAACAGGTCCTCTGCAAATTTGCGAGGGGGTGGGTAATTGTTGTTTTAGTGTCTGGACATTTTGAGAAAGGACGTTATGATAAGCTGTTTACCTTCTGCCTGGTCCCTGTCCCTCTTGTTCTTCGGGTGTGATGCTTTGCCCAGGAGGGTCTGCAGCACGACAACGCGAAGACAGAAACGTGACATGAGACGTGAGGCATACGAAAGGGCAAAATGGCAAAATGGCATTGCATAACAGCATGAGCACGCAGCTGATGTTAACAGCAGAGCGGCCAAAAAGCGAACGGGCTTGACTAGCGAGAGGAGGAGGAGCATTTGAACGGCGCACACGCGCAGTCCTAGGCCACAGTACTAGCTACATGGCATGTCCAATACAACACAGAAGACGTCTACAGGGACACACCTTGAGCGTCCCAACACCTCGCATGCTGCCTACCTACTATACCAATGTCTGTCGAATATCTATCAATTTTCATCAACTTTTCATTTTATTTTTATGTCGCCATCAGATCTACACTCCAACTACCTATAACTAATAAATTCGTGTCAATTCAGTGCTTGTGTCTTGGTTGCCTCTTTCACACTCAGCACCTTAAAGCCCAAGTTAGAAGAAGGTCCACTCTGCTGATACAAAATGGTGGAGGAGAAGGAGGGAATGGACCGGGTGCGCAGTTCTTGCTCCTTTCCTTTGAAACCAGTGTCCAACCTTCCATGCATTTAATCAACAAGCCACATCACAATTGTGGTACAGAGGGTTATGGTGTACCCAAACTACATAGATGCTACGAAGACGGTGGCAGAGGGGCGCATGGTTAGTAAAGCTGAAGGTGAGTGGCAAGAACGCATCATCGTCTCTTCAGTCGTGGAGCGCTCACCCGTCTCCAAACTCTCTCCCGCTCCCAGCCTGTTCAAACCCTAATGTCGTGGAGATGATGGAGGCTTGTGAAGCGTTGAAATTACCAGCCGCGATTGAGGTGAGTTGTGGAGGTGCAGCAAGTATCGCGCACACACACACACACACACACACACACACACACACACACACACACGAACACACACACACACACACACACACATACACACACACAAACCAAACACACATACGCGTGCATGCGCACATTCACACACACACATACACGTGCACACGCACACATACGTAAACGCGCACTCGCGCATGCACACGCACATACACACACACACACGCACATACACACACAGTCACATACACATGCACACGCGCATAACAAGACACGCACAAGCACAAACAAACAAACACACACATGCACTCATGCATGGACATGCGCGTTACACACATACTCACACAGGCATGTACGCACGCACGCACGCACATGCTACACACATTAACATTCACAAACACATGTGCTTATATAGACACATGATTTCAACGCTCGCAATTAATACTAATTCTAGACACAAAACTGCGCCATGCTCACTTCCTGCTGCAGGACAAACACTATCCTAGGGCATGGTGGATTCGAGCAAGATTACGAGTTCAGATCAAGAACAAGGACGGAACCTTTGTTGACCCAGACATCACCAGCAGTGAGTTCACACTCGTGCTTCCAAGTAGCATCTCGTGGGAAAAGGCTTCTAGCGAAGCACGCAAAACATTTTTGCGGCATAGGGTTTGCTAGTGATTAGGGTTGGCCAAAACTGTACATACGGAAATATGGCGTATCTAGATACGACCTATGACCGTATTCGTTTATGAATATTTCAACTGTATACGGAACCGAACGACCGTACATAAATTTTGGCGTATACCTATACGTATATACGGCGTGCATATACGGTCTAAACCGTATATACATGGACCGTATTTGCAGGTGGTGCAGGTTTCAATACCCAGCAACAGCAGTCGCTTTTGCTCTTTTTGGTCAACTTTTTTTCCCGCGCCTCTTCTTACTGAGCTCTTCTTTTGCTACCCTTTTCTCTAGATGCAAGTTTTTTGCATTGATCAATAGTTGTATTGGTGTTTATGGTAGTCGAACTCCCTTTTGCACTAAAAAAGGCATTTTTTTGGTCTTTTTGGCTCGAAGCAGGCTTAGCTCCCTAACCATTCATTTTTTGGGTATAAAAGATGGGGTCATGCATACTCAGCTCTTCAAGAGCTGCAAAATGACCGCCCTATGAACTAACTCTGAGTGAATCCATTTTCCCTCATATACGGTATATACGGATATACGGCGTATTTACAGTATATGGAAATCCCATGTACGGTTTGGGCCAACCCTACTAGTGAAGCATTGGAGGGTTTAAGCTTGAAGACAAGTTATTCTTTGACCAAATTGCAGTTGGAACAAACACTGCCAGCATACAGTGTCCTTCCTTGTTTTACTTCTGAAGCCAGTGAAGCATCAGAAGCTTTGAAGTTGGAGAAAGGATTTTGAAATAGTGCTGTTCCGTGAACATGTTGTAGTCAGAGCATTACTTCCTAGCGCAGCACACGTGGTTACAGTGTCCATGTTCTTATGGGCTTGGAACATTCATGCTGTTGGATTTTGAGCAGCCAAGTGCTCAAACGGTGCTTGGAGGCACTCCTTTCTTATTTACAATGCAATACCAACGCTTAATTACAGCAAGCATCAGCTGTGGTCGGTCGTCAGATTGGTGCGCATAAGATTTTCACTGCAAATGCCTAGGGTTGGCCAGATCCGTATATATACACCATATATGACCGTGTATTTTGTGAATTCCCTGCCAAAAATACCATATATACACCGTATATGACCGTATATTTCGTGAATTACCTGCCAAAAATACCGTATATACACCGTAAATATGTAGTTCTGGCCAATCCTTCAAATGCCACTCCATGCAGAAAACTTGCTGCTTTTTAGCACCGAAGGATACGGCGACATCCGCGGCACAGGATAATTGAGGCACTCATCTGTTCCTCGTTTGTACGTCGGTCTGCTCCTCTGCAGTTTTTTTCACATACTTCACGTGCCACTATTAGTGGATACGTGGATACTTATAAACACTTGGGGAGCTATCGCTAAAAAGTTCCCAAGTGCTCATCTTCCTCGTTTGTGTGCTACAATGCCCCCTTGTAGAAACTCTTGCTGCCAGTTGGCCAGCGGATCGAATTTTGATGCATGATCGAGTTTCCCACACGCGCACATGCTTGCCTGCAGAGCAAGAGCTTTTGCATCACGGTGAAGCTTGCAAGCAAGGAAAGAGGAAAGAGAAGTGATTGGCGTACGTGTAGGGTTGGCCAGAACCGTACATTTGCACCGTATATGACCGTATGTATGGTAATTTTTCTGCCAAAAATACCGTACATACACCGTATATACCTATAAATGTATGGTTCTGGCAAACCCTACGTACGTGTTCACTATTGTTCACCATTTTCAGTGCCTGCGTGTCACAGGCTCAAAGCAAAAGTGCAAGACCGCACACAAGCAATCAATCTCAGAGCGACAAAACTGGGACAAACATACTTGGTGCCGCTCTGGCGCAGCAAGGATCTTGAATATCTGTACCTCTTATTTGCATGCAACACACATGCCACATGCCTATTTGCAGGATTACACACATGCGCCCAGCAAAGCTAGCACTTACTTGCAAGCCAATACCATACAACTAACAAAGTGGGCGAGGTTTTCTTGTGCAGCAGATGCGCAAGGACATGCTTGTGCCTTCTCACTCGTGAACATCACGTACGCACGCCTGCCCGCCTGCAGAACACAAGCTACTAGTGAAGCTGGCACAGCAAGTGCCACAGACACCGTTCCGACTTAAGAAGGGCCCGTCGCCTATGAACGTGCTGGCCATGCCCCCCTTAGGCCCTGGACAGAGACATGGAGTGGGCGGCGGTGGTGGTGGCGATGCAGACGGGGCAGGTGAGCAGGTTTTTTTTCTTCCGCCGGGCACTACACTTTGGCCAGCTGCACATCGTATCGGTACATCAGTGACGGTGTGATGGTGACGCAGACGGGACAGGCAAGCAGATGCATTGTTCCGTTAAAGGCACCAAGTATGGCCAGCACCGCGTATTGTTGTTGTTGTTGTAGTTGTGAGTGGCAAAGAAAGTACAATGTGACAAAGAATGGTGCTCACTCTCCCTCAACTTCCCCACCCTGCCACTCCCCTTTTCACTTCATTATTTTTGCAATACTTTTTGTGAGGACTCCAAAAACAGAGGTTTGGGCTCCTCAGATGCAGCATGCAGTTCTTAGAAAGTCGGGTTCATGCTGCTGCCAATTAGGCACTTGTTCTGCTATTGGAAGGGTGAAAGCCCAGCTGCTATGAGATCCAAATCCCAATGCTGATTTTCAAAGCTGCCAAGTCATAAGAGACGTACCCTAAGAAATCTTTGCACATTCATTCTGGGCCTCAGACAGCCCTTTTGCAAAAACATACATGGAAGTAAGCACGGCTGTTATTAGATATTAGATAGTTTCCACCACCTCACTCAAAGCCAGGGCTGTATTGCATTTTGTTCAGTGCAATTGCTGTGAAAAAATGGTAAAATGCTTGTCTGGTGTTGAGCAAAAAATAGCAACAGGTACAAAAGTACAGATCAGTGTCCGCCAAAGCGGCGGAAACAATTGTCTGAAAGCCACAAATTCTAACGCAGATTGACGCCCTCATATTTATGGGGGTGTGGGGGCCTTTCAAAGGCCTAATTCCGACTTGCTTTGTGATTTCACTCCAATCGTCATATGCACATTTTTTGCTCAAAGATTTTGCTTTGGTGCTGCTCATTTCTCTTTACTAATATCTGTATTATACATCATCCATCCATTCCATCGTGTTATGACCTATTTATGATGTTTGCACTTGTACAGGTAGCAGCAAAGGATCCTCTGCCCCTGCAGCTGGGTCTGGGGGGAGCAACAAAAAGAAAAAAGGGAGGAAATAGGAGTGAATGATGGATTATCCGGACGGATTTAGTTTCATTATTTCTGCCTCATCTCGCACCCCATTTATTCAGCACTGTTTTTTATGTGTGGGGAGTGACTATCCATTTCAGAGGCATTTGTTTTGTTGGGTGGGTTAGAGTACGTAGAGTAGGCTGAGGGGACGCCAGGCAGGTCCCAGTCCTCCACCATTGGAAAAAGAAAATACCAATGGGGATCAGGAGGGTTGCAGGCTTTACCTGAAACAGTCTCCTGGTGAGAGTTGATAATAGTGGTGCTGCAAAGGGCACGCCTGCCCTTGATTTACAGGATTTACAGATAAAGCCATCAGTCAAAACGTGCGACTGCTAGGCTGCGTAAATGAAACGTGTAGAAACTGTGATAACTGTTGTCGGAGCACCAGACTTGTAGCACCCACTAAAAAAATCTTGGGAAAGGAAATAAGGCACAACGCTGTTTGTGACCTTGCAGCACTGAATAAAACCAGTAAAGACAATCAAGCATCTGCCAGGACCAGCCAACCGCATGAAATCAAAGAGGGGGAATCATCTGTGTGTTTTGGGCACATGAAAAACATGGACTGTCTCATCGAGGGAACCAAGAATGAGGTCCCAGCAAATATTACCACCGGTACAAAACTCACGTACTTCCGGTATCCCGCCCTCAGCGAATATTATTACCGTACATAAACTCATGTATGAGGAGCGCTAGCCGCACATGCATAACGAGAGGGTCTGGAACATCAAAGACAGTCTGGTTAATCACTTTTGCTGCGGGTCCTGCTGCTAGATGAACCCTGAACCAGCACTTGCCTGGCTAAGACTGTAAGATGGGGTATAAAGAGTGAATTTAAAATCAGATATTAAGCAAATTAGCAGGCACTTCCCATCATTGTTTGTCTCCTTTGCAACACCTCACACAGCAAAGCACAATCAGAACCAAGGACTCGTTCCATTGAAACAGTGTATGTATTTGTTTATGTCTACCTTGGAACCGACAGCACCTTGCAGCCAATATGTAATAATGATGTTTGTTGTTTGTTCTTAACATTCTCACAGGAAATGCACTGCTGTTCGTGTATGTGAACAAACAAAGGCAAGGCAGCGTATGCGTATGCTGCAGAAGTTACTAATAAGCAGTATATTTTCTCAATCGTCAGGTGGACACTCAAATTATGCTCGCAACATGCACGTGCGTTTTTCTTGTGTGTGCGTTGAGATGCATGGTTTGCGTAGCTGTTGCATCTCTTCCCAGCTCTTGCCCTGGACCTGTGCAAAGAAATGAGCAATTCGCACGACAGGGATGGAGCCCACAAACCCTGGTGTACACCAGCCCAAATTGTTATGATCATAAATCATTAGGCGAGAATGGTTGCCTGGGACAAAAAAAGATAAAAATTAGTAAAAAAAGTGCTAAAAAAGAGCTAAAAAAGTAAGGAAAATGTTTACACCCATACCTAAACGAGATCTTCGTGGCTGCACAAAGGTGCCACTTGGCCAGGTGGCACCTTTGTGCAGCCACGAGTGGGCCAATGCGTGGAGTAGGTGCTTGTAATTGCCCCCGGCCTGATCACTCCTACGACCCAAGACAACTGCCTCCGGGCTCTTCGGCCCTACCATGGTGCAGAGCAACTGTGCTAGACTCTGCGGAAGCAGCTGGAGAGTCTGGCACAGTTGAGGGAGTTCAAGGAGGGGGGGTTCTAATTTAGCGAGAATTAGTCGCTATCCTTAGAGTTTCCATAGTTCTACAAGAGTTTATTTACCATAGTTTTCACACAGGAACATTGTATAAAACTGTGAAGCTAATGTTTCTTGTGTAAAACTAGTAAAGTTTTGTCAAGAAACTGTGGGTTTTCTGAGCTAGCCCCCATTACTTTATGTGACCTTTGTGACCATTGTGACCTCCAGATTTTCTGAGCTAGCCCCCAAAACTTTGTGACCTTTGTGACCTTTGTGACCTCTAGGTTTTCTGAGCTAGCCCCCAAAACTATGTGACTTTTGTGACCTTTGTGACCTCTAGGTTTTCTGAGCTAGCCACCAAAACTATGTAACCTTTGTGACCTTTGTGACCTCCAGGTTTTCTGAGCTAGCCCCCAAAACTTTGTGACCTTTGTGACCTCCAGGTTTTCTGAGCTAGCCACCAAAACTATGTGACCTTTGTGACCTCTAGGTTTTTTGAGCTAGCCACCAAAACTTGGTGACATTTGTGTCCTTTGCGACCTCTGGGTTTTTTGAGCCTGCCACCAAAACTTTGTGACCTTTGTGACCTTTGTGGCCTCCAATTTTTTGAGCTAGCCACCAAAATTTTAGGGTTTAGGGTTTAACTAAACCATAAACCATAAACCCTAACCTTGGCCACCAAAACTTCAGGGTCAAACTAACCCCTAAACCCTCTACCCTAAACCTAAACCCTAACCGCAACCCTAAACCCTAACCCTAAACCCTAACACTAAACCCCTAAACCCCTAACCCTTAACCCTAAAAAACCCTAAACCCTAAACTCTAAACCCCGAAGGTCTCAAAGGTCTCAAACGTCACAAAGGTCTCACAGTTTTGGTGGCTGGCAGGAAATGTCTCAAAGGTCACAAAGGTCACAAAGGTCTCATAGTTTTTGTGGCTGGCAGGAAAGGTCGCAAAGGTCACAAAGTTCACAAAGGTCTCATAATTTTTGTGGCTGGCAGGAATACTTCGAAAGTCTCACAGTTTTGGTGACTAGAGGAAACTGAGGGGTAATCCATAGTTTTCCCAAGAGAACTGTGAGAACTTTAAGGATAGCGTATAATTGCCACTGACAGCCTTACATCACTGCACCAAATCAAAAAGGAACTCTCACACCTGAATCTCCATCGCCACCACATCCAAGGAGATGTCCTTCAATCCATTGCTTAAGCAATCCGCCAATCACCATCGCCTATCCACTTCTTCAAAGTAAAGTCCCATGCCGGTATTATCGGTAATCAGCATGCCGACGCCCTTGCTAAAAAGTCAGCCACCACCTACCCCGACCTTGCAGACACCTCCATAAAAACAGCAGGCCCTGAAGGAAATCCCTTCTACAACATCCACTGGCTTGCAAAAGAAGACATATAAAACCGAACACAAATCCATAATCATATTCATACAACAAACATGGCCCATTCTCCTCCCCCAAAGCTCTGGTACCTTACCAGACCACCATGACGCCCTTCAAGCACATATGCATTTTCTCCATAAACTGGGAAATGCCAAAACTGAAGCGAACTACCATGCGTACTACCAGACCCTCATAAAGGACGGCACTGCCAATGGAGCCACTAGCAATGCTTACCTGACTCCTATAAGACCAAATGTATCATTATGAAGTACAGAACAGGCACCCTATATAATCAATAGCATGCGGTATTTTTCAAACTCTCAACAATTTAAACTTGCTCCCTCTGCCCACAAGTAGACAGTGCCCTGCACATCCTTTTTGGGTGCCAACACACGCAAATAAGGAACATGATCACCGAAAGACACAACTTAGCATGCCGCATGATCTTTATAGCTATCAGAAAAACAGACTCTTTAGGATCATGCATTTTCTCCAAAGATATAGGCAGCAACGATTGGATGACCATGCAAAATCTCCAGATTCCTGAAACAGCTGAAAGTAGAATTGTTCCCAAATGGCTCTTCCCACCCCACTTCCCAGATAAAGACAGATTTATCTCCAGCCGCCCAGATTTTGTGCTGGTTACTCCCATAGCTGCAAAAACACAAAAACAACAAACTAATGTAGGGGGGTGGGCTCTTCGTAGTGGCAGGGGGCAATTGACTGGGAGCATCCCAGCAGCACTGCCAGCCACCAGTAGAGCC
>Ga0307947_1002684_pt1 | contig 14276 bp, 12 predicted proteins | sample OrgLakmetagen232_FD_201840 | JGI IMG/M metagenome (GOLD analysis project Ga0307947, IMG submission 201840) | Saline water microbial communities from Organic Lake, Antarctica - #232 | ecosystem: Environmental > Aquatic > Non-marine Saline and Alkaline > Saline | place: Antarctica: Organic Lake...
GATTAAAGGGGGGGTCCTGGGTGCCTGGTCATAGAAATGCATGGAATGTCCCCAAGTAGGCCGCGGGGGTGTGTTCAGGCAAATTACCAGCAATTGATTCCAAACTTGCATTATGCATAAGTTGCATGATTGAAGTAAAACAGTGCTTTGGCAAAGGTTTTGGCTGGGTTTGTGCACTTAATAGGTGGTCAGTGCAAGAGCGTGCGCAAACCAAGTTTTGCCCAATAGCTCGTCATTATTTGGCATGAAAACTGTGCAGGCAGATAGCTGCTTGAATTCTGAGCAGATTGACGCCCTTTTTATTAGTGTGGGGGGTCAGGAAGGGGGGTTGGGGGGGGGGGGTCAATTTGGGCCGGAGGCCCAGAAATGCACATGACTGTCATGGATTTTATTTTTGCGCCTTCTGACTGGACCATGTTTTAATGTGGACATGCACAACATAACAACCTCCTGTTTCTCACATGTCTCGATTGCATGCATTCAGTGTTGCCAAGCGTTTTTGGGTAGCCTGTTGTGGATGTGCAGTACTTCTTCTGCGTTCCACAGATAGTGCGTGGAATTATGACGTTTCATATCCAGCCCGCTGCTTGCAATTCAGAGCTTCAGTTTGCTTCATGCTTTCCCCATTCAATGTACCTACCTTCCCTTGCCGTTCTTTTTGGCATAGCTGCTTCCGCACAGGCACACTTGTCGACTCACTCGTTGGCTCTTTGGTTTGGTATTGCTGCACGTGATAGCATCAGACGACCTGACCCACCACTCCCATGCTGTCATCGGCACTAGGTCTTCTGCACGCCTGGCTCACCCTCATACCACAAACAAACAAAACTGCTCCACAACACATATTCTGCACGCCTCACTCATTTTCTCAACCGTCAGGTTACGGTTGAGTTGAAATCAGCACATCCTCTGCACGCCTCACTCATCTCCTCAACGGCACTGCCTCCTCCTTTCCTCGTGCAGCAGCAGGGCCAGAGGGGAGACAGGCTCAGCTTAGCGCAGGACCTAGCACGCGCGTGGACCCAAGGCCAAATGTAAGCGTAGGGGGCACTCTTGTCGTCACGGCTTTTGTATGCGGTGTGTAAGTTGTATGTGTTGGTTGTGCAAAGAAGTGCGTGTGGGGGGTCGGACAAAGAAACTGGTGCCTCCCGTGCACGCATGCGACGAGGCGGCCTTCTACATGCTGAGAGCATGAAAGGCATGCGAGTGTCTGCCAGCATCTGTTAACTGGAGCCACCCAGCCAAGTCATTCCATACCCGGTTATTTATCTGGAGGCGCTCCATTTATAGATGCTCCAGCAGCAATCCATCCCCTGTTTGTTGGCAATGCTCTTGTTTTAGCCACAAGGGCAAGCCAGAAGTGCGCTTTACTTTCTCCTGCAAAACACAGCCTACACCATGAACAGGTCTGACAAGCCGAGTACACTGACAATGCTCTTGTTGAAATGTGCTCTTGTTCCAGCCGTGAAGGCAAGCCAGGGTGTGCATTCCTTGTCCTGCAAGCTCAGGAGTTGTGTACTCAATGCAGCAGCCTCTTCTTAAATCTATTGCACACTTGCCTTCACACATGTGGCAAATGCGTGAGCAAAATGCCATGGCAAAATGCAAACTAATCTGTTCATAACCGCTTTATTCCCCTAATTTAAACATACAAGTAGGCCATCGTAACGCTCTGCTGCACAGTGACTAGGCTCAATACTGTTGACCTGAACGTCATTTTCAGGCCGCCTCATAATCGTGCGTCCGTTCGCCCCTCCCTCCAGCAAGTGCTGCACGCACACCTGGAGCATCTCGACAGGTGCGGACATGGTTATCGCACACACTTTGTGTGCGTGAGACCACGCACGCACATTGCATGCATACACCTCTTTTCTCAGTAAGTGCTGCACACACCCTTAGAGCAGCTACGATCGCTGTGTGTTTGAAATGTTGCAGCAGTGTTTCGTAAGTCTTTGATCGTTTTCCTTTTCGCCAGAAAGTCCTGCACGCGCACCTCAAGCATCGGGATGTTGAGGCACAGGCTGATTTGTTTTTCACCCTTTTCAACGTCGACCAGCATCCCAGCATTGGCACCTGCTTTTGCAAACACCTTTAAAATAAGAAGGGCAAGTCCTGCATGCTCACGTACAACGGTGCTACAAGGTGCTGTGCACTGGCGCGCTAACCCCCCCACCCTACACATACACACGCACACACGCTAAACACACACACACATACACGAACAGCACACACGCACCATACACAGCACACATATACACGTGCAGTTCGCCAAATGAGCCCACTCCTGCAGCCGTTGCTGCACGGCAAGTGGCGCTGGCAGAGATGGACAACGCGCTTAACGCGATGCTAGGTGAACTGCGGGCTTACCAAAATGCATGCAGTCAGGGTGTGCGTGTGTGTTTAATGTATGTGTGTATGTATGTCAGTGCTTTTGTGCACATGAATGTGTGTGTGCTTGATACACGTAAGTTATGCTGGGTCAAAAGCACTGTACATGTGTGTGTGCAGTGAACATAAGGCGCTTGCTAGCCACTTGCGTGATATGATAGGCAAAAGCTGCACCTCCTGTGCTACTTAATCTTCCTACTGCTCGCTTCCGAATGCTGTCCACGTGCGCACACGCACACGTGACACATACTCACACATACTTGTTGGTTTTACACATGCAGCTGAGGCTCAGCAAGTACAGGCGGAAGAGGCAGAAGCTCTGGTGAGTGAGCTATCCACCCACACTTAGATTTTACCAACAACCACCGGTCCGTTGTTATAAAGCCACAAAGTTTACTGCCACTACGAGGGCTGAAGGGCATGAGCGGGCGTTCTGTTTTACAAACCAAGACGCGACGTCATCACGTTAGAAAACGCCTTAAGAAGATGCCTTGACCGCCACATGTGTGGCTTTTTGCTGGCACGTAATGTCAGATGAAAGGATGTTGAGGTCGACACTCTGTGCCGCTCTAACGCAGTTGGCATGTTTAGCTGCCGCTTCAAAGCTGTCTTACCTAGTATTGTGCATGCACGCACACACGAGCACACAAAACACACATGCACTGTGCACATACGCATACAGACACACATAGACACACATAGACACACACATGTACACACATAGACACACACATATGCACATGCACACACACACATATGCACATGCACACACACACACATAAACATATGTACACACACAGGCGCAAGCAAGATGGAGTACGGGGGTTCAAGAGGGGGAGCACCGTGGGGAGCGGGCAGCAGCGGAAGAGCAACACAATGAGTTGCCCGTTCTAAGTGGTGAGTACGTGCTGGTGGAGAGGGGGGGGGGGGGTGGATGTGTGAGCTTTATTTCATGGCCTTTACCCTACGCGCTTTTACCTGCACCGTATTAGCTGGTTCTTGGCACTCTTATGCTGGGGTATGCGAAACAGGTAATCCTTGTGTGGAGAGGAATCGGGTAATTGTACTGAACGTTGTAGGTTTAAGTGATGAAGTTTGGGCTACACCCCTTCATTCCAGGACTCTCTCTCTCTTTCTCACACACACACACACACACACACACACACACACACACACACACACAAATACCTACATTTGCACACGCACACACTTGCAGCTCAAACTCTCACACTTATGTGCATGTATAGGCTTAGTGTGGCCTACCTACGCAGAAGGCTCTCAGCTGTTTGGTGAAAGGTCTGAGCGTGAAAGGGCAGCAGCAGGGGGGGCAGCAGGGGTCCCTGACAGGATGCTGGAAGATGGAGGCATGACTCACTTGGTCGACCTTGCGCATTTTGTGGAGGACATTCAATCGGACCAGGCACACCAGGAGCAAAATAGGGTGAGTGCGTGTGTGTGTGTCTGTGTGTGCTGTGTGTAAGCACACGTGTACATGTGTGTGTGATTGTGTGTGTGTGTGTGTGAGAGAGAGAGAGAGAGAGAGAGAGAGAGAGAGAGAGAGAGAGAGAGAGAGAGGGGTTGACCTTGCTCACTTAATAGTGAACATATAAAAGACGAGGCAGCTCTATCAAGTGGCCTTTGATGCAACCGCAGACCAAAGCACACGCAAACAATAACCCTGCTGCCGGAGATAGTCAAGTACTACAAGGTAGTTGGTCTACGCTAGAGATTGACAACTGTGCCCTTTGTTACGGACATGAAACAGGCGCAAGTGCAGCGCACCTCGGACAGCATATCCTCCCAAGGTTTATCATGGGTACCAAACCAAGTGCAATCAGATGCAGCAACACAGGTGCGACGAGCAGAGGCCTCCCAACCATTAGGGAGTGTGCAAAGTGTGTGAAGCGGTCAGTGCTGCAAAAAGGCAGCAGCTAGGCGCACAAGTGGCCTTTCAGCTGTCGGGAATGAGTGTATTGTGATTGTGAATCGTGCGCCCTCTGTTGGCCTGCGCGCTTCCGAGCATGCTTCAATCACTTAGCGCGACCTCTTGGGCCTGTGTTAAATTAGCTGAGAGTTGTATGTTATTATGGGCTGAGCTTGGTGTGTTGACGCTTGTGCATGCCCTGCGGCCTGCAACGCTTGCTTCATTCATGCATTCATCCATGGAACTTTGTTTGAGCTATCCTATTTGTATGTGTTGCATTATCCTATTAATACAGCTGTATGCTAGGAATACCTCGTACAAGTGTCAAATTAGCAGTCCTTCCTTATGAGATGCACGCACAAACACACAAACGCTCACACACTCACACATACACACATGCAACACACCCAACCGCACAGGCAGCACCATCACGCCAAAGTCTAGATTTCCACCTCATTGAACGGCAGCTCATACCACCCTCCAGTGCTACAAACCTACGCCCCCGGGGGCTCCCATACTTATCCCGCAACTTGCGCAGAGGTCCGTGCTGCCTCTTACCCTACCTGAAACATCATCATGTTTGATAAGGGACTGCAGATTGCGTGCGTCTCCTTTTTGGTTCCTGAAATGCCTTTATAGCGTTTCAGACACCCTCAGCAGCAACTTGGCTTATGTGTGGAAGCAAAATGTAATATTCTTTTGGTTCTCAGCGTTTCGTTCCGCTTGACACTAGGGGAAGCACCTTGGCAGCCTTTAACAGGTATTAAGGAACACGGAGATTCAGTAACTTTATCACAAAGGAGGTTAGCATTAAACGGCTTTCCCTTGCATTTCTTGGCTTATTCAATATTAGGCTAAGGTTGATTTAAAAAAGTTCAAGAAACGTATGGTGCAAGGTAAAGTAGACCAGTCGTTGCGTAGCTTTAATAGGACATTAAAACAGACAAGCTTAACCATGACCGTACATACATGCATGTGCAGGTGGCGCACGTCTGGCTTGGCCACCGAGCTCCTCAAGCGAACAGCACAGGGAGGTCAGGACATTAGACGACGGCGCAGTTTTGAGGGAGGGCGTTCAGGGAGTGGAGGCTCCAGGCGCAGGTGTGTGTGTTTGATTTGTGTGTGTGCCAGTGTATACATGCCGTTAAACATGTGTGCTCTCCCTAGCAAATTATACCGGAGCTGCGAATAATCATCATAGTGCTTATTATAATATCCGCCCTTATGAAATGTCCACAACTATCGGGTCTGTTTTATGTTTGTGGGAAGGGGCAGCAGCAGCATGCTCATCCAAGCCAAGCTTCATCTCAAAATATGCATAGCGGACACATTAAAGGTGCAACCAATTCTCTGTTTGTTAACTACAGGGAAGTAATCTCCAGTTAGCATTTAAAGGACACTTGGTATACAGAGTGGTATGAGATAGCTCACTGAACACTGTTATAATTCGGAAGACAGTAAAGAGCTGAATGACTGCTGTCATTTGGCTGCACCTGCAAACAGCTGCTGAGAATTGGTGCATGATTTATGTGCAGTGCTATGGAGAAGAAAGAAGTACACAGGCAGTAAAATCACTCCCCACATCAATCAAGGAAAAGGAGCCACTTTATGCTCAGAACAAGTGCAAACAGAAGCAAGCTAAGAACTTCTGCTCGGAAGTGTTGCATTCTTTGGAAGATTGTATAATATACATCAGCAATTACTAGAAGTAGTACCTGAATCTTTTTCTTGTTATTTATTCATAAGTGGCTCCCAACCAAAGTCTAGCGGTGAAGACCTTAAATGTGCTGGCACCTGAGTGCTCCATTAAAGGACCTTGATCGTGCTGGAGTTGAACCCAAACCCTAAAACCTAAACCTAAAATGACAACACTACCAGCAGGGCCTCTGAGTTTCTTTCCTTTTAAAGGGCGTCCCCCCCCCCAAACAATGCTTAATTAATCTCGCCGCCTTTCCTCATAACAATGCTTGAATAATCTCGCCGCCTTTCCTCATACCTAGCTTTCCTCGTGCAACACCAAATTCGGTTTCTCAGGGTGCTGCTTGTTGGGGATGCATGCATGCTTGCAGGCGCTGAGCTTATCCCATGCTTGCCAACCACTGCTTTCAATCGGGAGCCTCTCTTGATGTCTGCTCCTCTTGAACGACAGCGTAGTCCACTTTGATTCTTTTTCTGCTTTCCCTATTTGAGTTGGATTAAATCTGTTCAGAATATTCTGATTACGTACTTGAAAGCAATGTCAGGCATAACTATGTGCTTCATTGTCCTGATTTGTTCGTGTACAACAGGCTTCTTTGGATTCGGCTGGATGCTTGCATCAGAAAATTATTTGTATGAGCTGCTTGATTGAGACAGTGATTTTGTTTGAATTTATAGGATTCCGTATGCATTCTTGCTTGTTTTGGCAAGCAGCAGTCGGCTCTAGGCAGCAGTACGGCAGGGACCGCTCCTGCGGCAGCCCAAATCTCTTTCTTCTCACATCCCTACCACAGACAAACGGCTTTGCAAGGCAAACGGTGCTTGCTTTTACCAGTACTTGGATACCACTCTCACGTTTTTAAGGTAAGGTTACATCGCTATATATGCCTCAAGAGGGCATCTGAGCGGAAGCTTGGAAAAGGCCGGTAACCGAACCAAAAAAAAAGGGCACTAGAAAAATTAAGGGAACAGGGCTAGGCACTTAGCTACAAAAGAGGCAACACCAAAAATATCAGGTTGGTCATAAAGGTCCTCAAACGAGCTGGGCCATCCTTCAACTGAGGTGGGAAGATAAGCTGTTGCTGTGTGCGGAGTCTGACCAGATGTTCATGCGGACAGTCCAACAAAATGTGTCCCTCATCCTGAATAGTGTGCCAGTCACATCTGTCACAGATCCTGAGCTCATAAGGCCTTCTATTCCTGTCATGCATGACGCATTCTTTGGACCAGAAAGTTGTGGCCAGAAAGGCGAAGGCAAGAAAGTGCGCGGCTGAGGTTGCTGGGAATGTCCAAGCAAAGACAGAGAGGCAATACAGGCTTGTGAATCCTATTTCTTTCATCCCGCCAGCCAGGAACAATCCCCAGAGGTACACCAGAATGTGTGCGATGAGTCCTCATAATTCTACTGGAATGGTGAGCCTCGTGTGGTTTCTAATTGTCAAGCTCTCTCCAGCCCCCAATGATATGTTTGCGTAGATGAGCTCAAACTGTTTCAGAATGATAGACTCGCGAGATTGTATGGCATCCAAAAATTGCTAAGACGCAGGGAAATCTTAGAGTGCAGAACCTGATAAATCAATGGATCACTTCTGTTCGCAAGAAGAAGGTCAGCCCGCCCGCACAACTTACTCAAGAAAGGATAGCTAGTTTGAAGAGAGTAAACTGTTCCAGACTCGTATGATGCATCTGAATTAATAGAAAAATGGGCATCTGACCTGATTTGCGGAGCACACAGTGATCACTCATGAGTATCAGTATCGTACCTTTCTTGACACCCAGGAGTACTACTTTCAGAGAGCCGAGATGAAGGACGTGTGCAGGGGTGATTTTTGAGGAATCATATGTCAGAGAAGAAGTGGCCCACACTTGACAAACGTACAGACCGGCAGTCAAAGCAAAGACCTGGAAAAGCCACAGCATTTCTTTATTCCTTATTGATACCCTTGCTGTCACCAGTTCTGTAAACTCTGGCTGTGGCAGACCTGAAGTTGTCTGCCATCTTCTTAGCAGCTGTGTGCATGCTTCCATCACGAGTAAGAGTGGTTCCAAGGTAGTTAATTTTAATGCGTACCGAAACTCCGCAGTTCCTATTTTTCGTCTCTACAATCAGGAGCTTGAAGAGAGAAATTATCTTACCTACCTGGGAATGTTACTTGATAAGCACATGAACTTACACCATGCTGCGACCCATACTTTGAGGCCTTTTAATGCAGCTTTACGTAGAGTGAAAGAGTTTGGTGAAAAATATTGAAAGAGGATTTCTGACAGTCCTAATGCGATGTTGTGGCTTTTCAAGACATATGCGTTGTCAGCTGGCATGTATGCCAGTCAGATTTGGTCTACGCAATTTCTGAAGCATGACAATGGTTTCAGCAACCCTTTGCAGGTCGCACACATGGCGTTTTTAAAGAGAATTTAGGGAATTAAATCTACTTCTGCAAACTGGTGTGTGCTTTGAGAATGCGCACAGGAACCCTTGCAATTTTACTGGTTCAGGTCAGCTATCAAATTTTGGAACAGGATGGTTGATTCAAACAGCAATGCTTCACGCAATGTTATGAAAGCAGATATTTCCCTTTGGGAATTCTGGTGCTTCTAATTGTTGGACTAGACAGATGAAAAATGCTTTTGGTTATTTGCAGAATGGCACAGTATACAGAAGTGACCTATTACAATGCAGGACGCTGAATATTTCTAATTTGCGCATAGACTTGAGATTTAGGCATCAGGCAGTTTGGAGAGAGGCACATGGTCAAGATCCTTGCTCTTGTTTAAAGAAGTCTGTGGCTTATCACAACCGGTTTGCTTTGCCTGAGAGACCGGTTGATGCACGTGCACCATTCTTTGTCTTGTTGGAGTATTTGAAGATGGCTCTGAGCAAAAATATCATGAGGAACGTAGCTCGGTTCAGGATTCGAGGACATGGGTTGAAGTGTGAAACTGGTTTATATGGCAGGAGTCCGGACAGGAGTGCACGTGTTTGAAATTCGTGTGAAATCAGGGATTATATTCAAGATGAGAAACACGTTATTTTTTCATGTATCAGTACTGGAAATTTACGGCACCAGTTGATCCACTAATTTGATTAATTCGGGTGATATAAACGTTTTGTTTTTCAACATAACTAATTTATTAGTGCAGCTGTCGATCTTTTTGATTGATTTATTTGTTGGGACTTATAGGTTGAGCAGCCACGCCAGGCTGGAGGCCGTTTTAATCCAAACTAAACTAAACTACTGACTGCACCTAGTCAAGATCGCAGCCAGCAAGTCTTTTGTTCAATATTTGCCGATGAGTCCTTTTGTACATACTAAGTTACCAGTGTCTCCAGCTCGCCTAAACATTTTGACACTGGCTCCTAACAGCTTGATACGCGTAACAGCTTACAGATCCACGTCCACTCATGGGTAGAAATAAAACAACATGCATGAAAAATGCATTCAGGAGGAGTCAGGTTGAGTTGTAGATGCAGCAGCACTATTTCAGTGTGTACTGACCAAGAAAAAGAAAACGTAACCAGGCAAAAGAAGGAATCCCATTTCTATTTGCGCCAAGCAGAGCAAGGATGATAACTCGAGCGAGGAGAAAAACGCCTGCAGCAAATATTCTACATACATACACCAGAGAAGGATTGGCGCAGTGTCCCAAATCTACTTGCCGCCGGCAACACAAACCTACGTCACATAGTGCATCATCTAAAAGATATGCACGACGCGACGCACGGACAAAAACTGTTCACACTTCTTGGGGTGAATCTTCAGTGGTACAAATCAAGGCGCGGCACGTCATCTGTATGACTTAAGCCTCCACCTTCATCTTGGTGATGATCTCTGTCTGGATGTTTCCAGGCACAATGTCGTAGCGTTCCAAGTGCATGCTGTATTGGGCGCGGCCCTTGCTCATGGAGCGCAGCACGCTCACGTACTGGAACATCTCGGCTAGGGGCACAGAGGCCTGTGCGTCAGGGAGAGGGCCGTGAGTCAGAACAAAGATATTTAGTATTCAAACAGGTGTCCGGAGTTAGGAGCAAGCGGCTTGATAATAAGATAGGAAGCAGGAGGAGGCACCTAATAGAAATACGGCAACCTGAATGGGGATTAGGAGCACAATGCCTGTGGCTCTGTCCCAAGACATAGGCAACTGTGCCATTTACAATCCTTACACAGGAGACTGGACACCAAAGTACAGCCAGGCGTTCCTTGCAGCATCGGCATGCTGCCAATCTCATATTGCACTTAATCAAAAGCGAGCAAACCCTAACAAGAATTGTTTACTGGGTATAACTTGTCCATGCACGGTCTTCCACTTTCCAGCACCAGTACAGATGCAAGACCTAACCCAGGTTAGGTTGCAGGCTTTTTCCAAGCTTCCGCTGAGATGCCCTTTGAGGCAAATATAGTGATGTAACCTTAACCTTTACCTAACCCACTCACCGACACCAACTTCATCTTGCCAGGCTTGTCCTCAAACTTGTTGATGAGGCCACGTCGGGAGTTGAGGTCACCGATGACATCACCCATGTGGTCCTCTGGGGTGATGACCTCGACCTGCACACGATGGGACAAACAAGGGAACAAGCTAGGTTAGTGATGGTTTTTAATTTTTCTCGCTTTTCTCGTGGGCACATGAGAACCCAAATGACAACGTACGACCCACAGCGCAGTGAGGGCACCTAAAAGTGTACAGCAAGCATGGGCACACTAACCACATGGGGGCAGGTTAAGGTTTGAGTACTAACCACTGTGCTGCTGGACATCATTTGATTCTTATACCCTAAGCTTATCACAAACATATCACACCCGCACCCGCACCCGCACCCACAGCAAATCGATGACCACCACGACAAGAAAGCATGTGTTACTTTGCCCACCACGTACCTTCATGATGGGCTCCAATAGACGGGCACCACACTTCCCTGAGCCACTGCCTGTGCCCATGGCTTCCTTAAAAGCACCACGTGCAGCGATCTGCATCCAAAATCGTTGCAGGGTGGTTCAGCATTCATATTCAGTGTGTGTGCGCACACAAGCGTGCGTGATGCCTGTAGACCATTCTATTTTTACCGAGCAAACTTATTCATTGTGTACAGTATTACAATGCTTGGAGGTGCCTGTGTGAAATTGCAAGCATGCTTTACGCTGTATACCACAAATAATCACCTGGAAGGCTAGAGCTGAAGAGTCCACATCGTGGTATGAGCCATCTGTGAGCGCGCAGCACACATCCACTACTGGGAAACCAGCCAGGGGTCCGCTGTCCATGCTCTCTTGTAAGCCCTGTATGTGTGAATGTGTGCACGTGTGTGCACGTGTGTGCACGTGTGTGTGTATGTGTGTGTGTGCGCGCGCTCACAGAAAGATCTCGCCTGGCGAGATGCATCATTGAAATGGAAGAAGCTGTAAGCACAACACCATTCGAGGCAGTTAGTTGGGAAGTCTGTACAGCCACATACTCACACACGCACACAAACACAAACACACGTACAAACTGCCTTACCTTAAGCACACCGGGGATGTACTCCTTAGGCACGACACCACCCTTGATTTCACTCTTGAAGGTGAACCCGCTGCCGGGCTCTCCGGGCTCAAAGCGGAGGGCAACATCGGCAAACTGGCCAGAGCCACCGGACTGTTTCTTGTGCACGTATCGGACCTGTGTAGCAAACGTAATTTATGGGTTGGGGAGTGCATGATGTATGTAAGATTGTGGACAACGGAGAAAAAAGAACACAGCAAATATGATGAGTAACCTCCACAGGGTAACCTTAACAGTGCAAAAAGGGGAAGTGCTCAGACTTGCATTGCAGAGATTGGCCGGCAGATGGGTCTGCACGACACGAGCGGCAGTGAACAGCACACAGCACTTCAGGCACCAAAAGGGTACTTCGACCCCTGGTAATAATGAACTGCAGGAGGGTATCAGGAATGTGGGACAGGTTAGGTGTGTGTGTGTGGGGGGGGGGTGCAATTTCGTTTTCACCCTGGTAATGATCTACCATCCCCATAAATTAGTAAAAAAAAGATTGAATCTCCTACCCACACCTCACCTGCCCCACTTTGCTGATACCCTCACAATAAAAAAGGATATGCACCCCCCCCAATCCTCACCAATCCCACTTTGTTGATACCCACACATAAAGAAAAATATGCACCCTCCTCCCCCCCAATCTCACCTGTCCCACTTTGCTGATACCCTCACGGTAGTTAACTTGGGGGGCACCGCTATCGCAGTCCACCTTGAACTCACGACGGAGTCGGTCCACAATGATGTCCAAGTGCAGCTCGCCTGTGTGCAGGTGCTTGAGTATGTGTGTGCATCACTGTGTTCGCGTACGTCTGCGTGGGCGCGTATGTATATGTGTGTGTGCGTTTGTATTGCCCTGTGTACGTGAATGTGTGTGGGGGGAGATTGCGGCCACGACAATGTCTAATCAAAAGATTGGACCTAGCCTGCTTTGTCGGATGAGAGAGGATATATAACACTCCTCCCCCTGCTTAGGTGCAGACGTCCTGGCCGCAGCCTGACCGAAGCCCATCGGTGCAGCAGTATGGCTAGAAAGGTAAGCCCCACTGAAGCCCCCCTGGGCGATTGTTTGTACCATACCACCCTGGTGCAAACAATAAGTAAGTAGGCATCTGGAAGACTCGCAACCTTCTAGCCAGAATGCTGCACCTAGAGGCTTTGTCAGGCTGCGGCCGATGTTCTCAGCTCAGCAGGGGGGAATGGAAACTTCCCCTGGCGTCCAAAAAAAAATCTCAGACGAAGCTGTCACCTTCTATGTAAGAAACGGGTGAAAGAGGGAGGGTCGAGGAAGCACGAGAGAGCAAGCGACACAGAAGAGATGTGTTCCAGGCAAAACCAGTGAGATGTGCAAGGACAGACCATAGCTCATGTACTGATCCGCTCAGGGCCTATATTCCCTGATCCATACAGCGCATAGATCATATATCCACTGATCATTCAGAGCATATATTCCCTGAGCCACACAGCGCATAGATCGTATGCCCACACTCACCCATGCCTTGGATGACAGTCTGGTTGGTCTCATCATCACGGGCAAAGTTGAAGGATGGATCCTCCTGCAAGTGTAGAGGAAGACCGTTAAAAAAACAACAGAGCGAGCCCAAAGGACAGACGGCACGTGCACCGGCAGTACCACACCAATGCACAGGTGTAACCCTAAACAGGCCTAGCCCGCACGTTCAAGGGGGAGGAAGAAAGGAAGCATGTTTGCATAACGCTAAGTATATATAATGCTGTGTAGTGTGTGTTGTATATGTACGTATTGTGATTATTTCTGACAGGCTGCACGCTCGCCTCATGCAGATGTGCCCTTACCTGTGCCAGCTTGGCCAGGGCCATACCCATCTTCTCGGAGTCACCCTTGGACTTGGGCTCAATGGCAATCTTGATCACGGGCTCTGGGAACTCCATGCGCTCCAGCACGATGGGCTCGTCAAAGTCGCACAGGGTATCACCTGTGCGATGTACGAGTGTGTATGTATGTATATGTGTATTTGTGGTGTATGTGTACATGTGCTAATGCCAAAAAGACACATTGATTAAGAATGAGACCAGGGGTTTAGACATTATTGCTAGCATTGCACAACAAACAACGCTGCGACCTTGCCATGCCTTTCAAACTCGACACATGCAAATACACATACATTAACCGATTTATATGAACAACTCACTAACACACACATACAAGAACACACACCTGTGGTGACATCCTTGAGGCCACCCACGGCCACAATGTCCCCGGTGTAGGCTGCCTTGACATCCTCTCGGTTGTTGGCGTGCATCATCATGAGACGGCCGATGCGCTCCTTCTTCTGGCGCAGGGGGTTTAGGGCGTAGGTGCCCGCCTCAATCTTGCCTGCACAGAGTCATAGGATTGCGCAGAGTCGGCTTATGCACTACCTCAAACTCGCCTGCATGGTATCAAACAAAGGCACACATGCACTGTACGCAGATCGTTCCTCAACATTACGCTAACTTGTACACGTGCATTTGGGGTAGTGTTAGTCTGTTTGTGCGTGTATGTATGTGTGTGTGCGTGTGCGCGAGCGTGCCTGTCCCTTAATAAGCGCGGCCCAACTCAAGTTTGCAATTGAAGCCTTAGCTCTCAAGGTCAGCAAGAGATTGTATAGCTCTGGAGGTCAGCAAGATATCGTATACCTATTGAACAAAACTGCAGACCTCCCTACGGGCGCATATTCACCCAAACACAGAGACACACCCTCCTCCCACTCTCTCGCTCTGC
>Ga0307947_1002686_pt1 | contig 14273 bp, 16 predicted proteins | sample OrgLakmetagen232_FD_201840 | JGI IMG/M metagenome (GOLD analysis project Ga0307947, IMG submission 201840) | Saline water microbial communities from Organic Lake, Antarctica - #232 | ecosystem: Environmental > Aquatic > Non-marine Saline and Alkaline > Saline | place: Antarctica: Organic Lake...
GGGGAGGGGGAGGGGGAGGGGGAGGAGAGTGTGGTAATGCATGGGGAGAGGGCGGAGGCGGCATCACAGCAAGTGGCTGCGCCTCCCCAGGCAGGGTCAGATCACAATAGTTATGGTCTGAGCCGCCTCTGCTGGTCCTGTGCCTGTCATCGTGCCTGCCCTCAGTATGTGTGACATGTGTGTATATGTGTGTTTGTGTGTGTGTGTGTTTGTGTGTGTGTATGTGTGTTTTCATGTGTGTGTGCGCACATACACGACCCAGCAATATGCCTGCTTTTGCAGGATTCCATTTATTACCTGCATTTGTTACTGTGGGCCATGGAATGCAGCAGCCATGAGCACGTACGAAATATACAACGATGAGCACGTAAGTGATACAATGGCCATAGTGATGCAATGAAAGCACGTACGTGATAATGCGTCGTGCTCATACATTGTTGCATGGTATAGTGAGCACGTGTGCGTTGCGCTCATACATTGTGCATGGTATAGTGAGCACGTGTGCCTTGTGCTCATACATTGTGCATGGTATAGTGAGCACGTGTGCGTTGCGCTCATACATTGTGCATGGTATAGTGAGCACGTGTGCTTTGTGCTCATACATTGTGCATGGTATAGTGAGCATGTGTGCCTTGTGCTCATACATTGTGCATGGTACAGCGTTTGCCAAACATGCAGCTGCAGTGAGAATGAGCACGTAGCAATGATCACGCACAGACTAGAATCACGCACAGACAAGCACGCACAAGCACACATTTTAACCACTCCCCTTATATATACATACCCACCCACCCACACCCAAACATGCACAGGCAACACCCAGACTTATACCAACATACACGTGCACATGTGCACATACACGTGTACACAATATACACCCACCTATCCCATGCGCATACACCCACAACATACACCCACACACCCACCTAAACCACCCACCCACCCACCTTTCCCACGTGCACACATGCACACAAAATACACCCGCGACGAACACACCTATCCCATACACACACATACACACAACATACACCTCCACACCCACCTGTCACACCCACACCCACACCCACACCCACACCCACACCCACACCCACACCCAACACACACAAGCACACTACACCCACAAACACACACACACCTATCCCAGCTGCTGCTGTTGTTGTCCCTGCTACCGCTACCGCTGCTGCTGCTGCTGCTGCTGCTGCTGCCGTTGCTCCTGCCGCTGTTGCTCCTGTTGCCCGCACCTACCCCAAGCTCAAACGCACTCCCTGTTTGCTGTCCGTCTTCTGCATGCTGCTCTCCCTGTTCTTGACACACAACATGCTGCCCACGCACAACATGCTGCCCACGCACACCCTCACCACCACATCCTGTGCCACTCCTCCTGCCGCCCTGCATGTTGCCATTTTCCCCTGCCTGTCCCCCATTGCTTTCACGGGAACCCCCCACTGGGCCCATCTCTATACTGCAGGGCTCCCTGGCTGCGTCTTGGGGTGCATTGCGTGCATGCCCTCCCTGCACGCGCGTGTGTGAGTGTTGTGAGTGTGTGTGTGTGTGTGAGTGAGTGAGTGTGTGTGTGTGTGTAAATGCATGTGTGTCTATATATGTACGTGTGTGCATGTGTGTGACACATGAGTGTGTATGCATGACTGCGTTGCACAGAGGGCGGGCAAAGTTGAAGCGCGTGTGACAGGGGTAGTTTAGAAGTTGAAGCGCGTGTGACAGGGGTAGTTCAGAAGCTGAAGCGCGTGTGACAGGGGTAGTTCAGAAGCTGAAGCGCGTGTGACAGGGTTCAGAAAAGTTGAAGCGCGTGTGACAGGGTTTGGAATTTCTGAAGCGCGTGTGACAGGGGTTGCTCAGAAGTTAAAGCGCGTGTGACAGGGGTAGTTCAGAAGAAGAAGCGCGTGTGACAGGTTTCAAAAAAGTTGAAGCGCGTGTGACATGGGTTCAGAAGGGAAGCATGTGTGACAGGGTTCAGAAGGAAGCTTTGCTGAAGTCAATTTGAACTTGCCAACTGCCCGATGAAACTAGTCAGCAAGGTGTTTTAGGAAGAACTGACATGACGATGTTCAGTCTTTCACACATGATGGGTAAATAATTAAAAGTCAGACGCACATCAGAGGAGTGAATTGGAACTTGAAGACAATGAAGGAGTGTTCAATTAAGGGAGCGGCATTTGTCCGCACAAGTTATCTAAAGACGATGAGGGGGTGTTCAAGTAAGGCAGCGGCATTTGTCCGCACAAATTATCTGTCCCTGTTTCTCTATCCGAGGGAAATGGAGGCAATATGACATTTTCACATAAGCATTTATAATAAATATGTATACATTACACACCAGATACATAAGGGCTGCCTACTACTGGCCTATGAATGCATGCATGCAAATCAATATTATACAATCCACCCTTGAAAATGTTGTGCTGGCTGGCTTTGCTGACGTGCTGAGCCTGCGCTTCTATGAATGGTGGATCTGATTTGCCACCGCTTTATTCCAGTGAGAGAAACACAGAGGCACACAAACACACACTATACAGGGCACTGGTCGTATTTATACTAAAAACCACAGGGCTCTTATCATAAGTGAGCTGAAAACCAGAGTGCTTCAAACACATGTGAGCGGGGAACTATATGGCTCCTATTGCTCTGATTATGTGAACACTCACCCACCGACCCACAACAAGCTGCAAGCAGAGGAACCACACAAACGATCGTTACCTGCGGCATTCAGGCGCACTCACTTGCACGCGCTTGCTCACACATGACCACTCATAGACATACACATACGCATGCCCACGCTAATACGTTGCAAATTGCAAACCTCGACATTCCCACACAAGAACCACCTGCTGCACTGCTCGCACGCTGGAATCTGCAAGCCAGAAGTTTCTGACACAAGAATTACCTGCTGCGCTCCCTCGTCATCACCACCCTCATCAACACTACAGCGATGATACAGGGTCTGGCCCACTCGTCGGAGCTGCTTGGGCTTGACCTTGCCCCGCATCAGTTGCTTCGCCGTTTCTGCCAGCTCCTCATCTGAACATACAGTCGAGTCAGCGAGTGCTGTAGTATCAGGCAGGTAGCTAATCAGGTGCCTTTTAGTTTCACTTTGTTGCTTGTTTCTCTCTCTGTAAGTAATCCTGATATCACAACAGCGAGTGGGTACGTGCAAAAGCTGTACGGCACGCAGCCCTTACAGTGTTGCCCTCGCCAGGTGCTGCACCGTCAGTACTAGCTTCCATATGTGTGCTGACATTTCGTGCATACCAGTCATGCTACGGATGCTGTCTGGTATCTGGTATGGTAGAAGAGCGGGTAGAGAGCCAGGTGTTGCCCTTGTCAGGCACTGCAACGCCTCTACCAGCTTCCACATGTGTGAAGCAGCGTGTCTACCAGCTTCCACATGTGTGCAGTGTCTCTACTAGCTTCCACATGTGTGAAGCAACATGTCTACCAGCTTCCACATGTGTGAAGCAACATGTCTACCAGCTTCCACATGTGTGAAGCAACATGTCTACCAGCTTCCACATGTGTGAAGCAACATGTCTACCAGCTTCCACATGCGTGCAATGTCTCTACCAGCTTCCAAATGTGTGAAGCAACATGTCTACCAGCTTCCACATGTGTGCAATGTCTCTACTAGCTTCCACATGTGTGAAGCACAGCTTCCACATGTGTGCTGAAACTTCGTGCAAACAAGTATTGCTGAATTCAACGCCCATAATTTTGATGTTGTGAGCAGGCCTTGCCCCCTACATTGCCTTTGAACCAGCTGCATTGCCTCTGAACCAGATCCTCAAATGAATTTGCAGTTGGGCAGGTCAGCTGCAATTGTTCCATGCCTGCTACCCCTCAATTCGGTTCCAAATTGGTTCCATGACTGCTCAAACTGGTTTCATGACTGCTACTACTTGGTTTCATGACTGCTACTACTTGGTTCCATGACTGCTACTACTTGGTTTCATGACTGCTACTACTTGGTTCCATGACTGCTACTCCTTGGTTTCATGACTGCTACTATACTCAAATTGGTTCCAGCACCGTGAGTAGTACAAAGTAGTGTGTCGACCTCGGCCTCTGTCAGGTGCTGCAACGTCTCTGTCTGCTTCTTCTAACCTCAACAAGCAGTGTGAAGCTGATGCGTTCTGGTATGCAGTCATGATTACTTACGTATGGTGAGTTGGTATGAGTGGTGTGAAACAGAGTGCACTCCACTTCATACGTACGTACAGAGTGCACTTGTACACACATATGGTGAGTTGTTTCTGGATGCCAGTATGATTACATATGCATGGTGAGTCGATTATGGTGTAAAACAGAGCGCACTTCACTCCATACGTACTTACATAGTACACTCCACTCCATACGTACGTACAGAGTGCACTTGTACGCACAAACGTTCAGTTGCTTCTGATGTGCAACAGAGTGATTCACACTTGCACCCGTCTGAACGTCACTGCCTCTACCGGCTTCTCATGTGAATGCGCAGGTTTGAGCTAAGACATGCTGCCTCTACCGGCTTCTCATGTGAATGCACAGGTTTAAGACGACATGCTGCCTCTGCCGGCTTCTCATGTGAATGCGCAGGTTTGAGTTATGACATGCTGCCTCTGCCTGCTTCTCATGTGAATGCGCAGGTTTGTGCTATGACATGCTGCCTCTGCTGGCTTCTCATGTGAATGCGCAGGTTTGAGCTATGACATACTGCCTCTGCCGGCTTCTCATGTGAATGCGCAGGTTTGAGCTATGACATGTTCAGATGAAGGTACAGTGATATGTTTAAATGAAGGTACAATGTTTTGGCAGTGGCACGAAGTGGAGTGAAATGATATGTTCAAGTGGAAGGTACAGTGATATGTCGATATGTTTAAATGATATGTTCAAATGAAGGTACAGTGTTTTGGCAGTGGCAAAAGTGGAGTGATTCACGCTTGCATGCCATTTCACACATATCCACCTCTGGCACATCCCCACTTGAGTGTGCAATCAGAACCCAGGCACACTGATGTGAGTGCAAGATTTGTTGGTAATGGTACAAAACAGGGTGGTTCACGCAGAGCACATACACACACATGCAAAGAATGCACTCCATACTGAACCCACCACCTGACCTGATTTATCAGTCTGAAGCACACGTGCACTAGAAATTAGCACAAAACATATTGGCTATGGTCACCCTGTCATTGCTCACAAATTTCATAACAAAACCTCTTGTCAATGAATAGCTTTGAACTGAAGCACAGAACAGACATACACACCAGGACACACCTAACCCCAGCACCCACCCATCAACCCACCCATCAACCTACCTTGCCACTCTCCCCAACACACACACCTGACATCGCGTCTACCCTCCTTTCTGCTGCTTCCCTTTCAAAATAAGTACCAGTGCCCCTGGACAGAGCCTCGTTTGTCCACACAGACCCAGACGCCAGCAGTCCCCGCCGCATGACTTCCTGAAAGCAGGCGATGCACACAAGAAGTGCACCTTGAAACAGGGGGCAAAGCAAGACTGGTGAAGCCTAAGAAGCCCCGCACACTGCACACAGACCCAGGCGCCGGTAGATCTAGGCGCCAGTAGATCCAGATGCACACAGATCTAGGTGACAGTAGATCTAGGAGACAGTAGGTCCAGGTGCACACAGATCCAGGTGCCAGTAGATTTAGGAGTCATTATGTATAGGTGACAGTAGGTCCAGGTGCACATGATCCAGATGCCAGTAGATCTAGGTGCCATTATATATAGGTGACATTAGGTCCAGGGGCACACGATCCAGATGCCAGTAGATCTAGGTGCCATTATATATAGGTGACAGTAGGTCCAGGGGCACACGGTCCAGATGCCAGTAGATCTAGGTGACAGTACACCCAGGTGCACACAGATCCAGGTGTCAGTAGGCCATGCCGCACAGGGTACAAAATTTGAAAATTGCAGAGCACCAAAAAGGGCAGCAAGGAACACGCCTCAGAGCCAGTGAACCCACCACACAAAATGATCGCCACACAAAACGACCTCTCGTTTGATCAACTGAAGTGCTTATTGTGCTGGGTGTGAAGTAAGATGTTACTAATAGCGCATGTGTATACACTGTATAGCGCATGTTTATGCACTGTATAGCGCATGTGCATACACTGTTTTGCAACTGTGCAAAATAAGGAAGGACAGCTTGTTGTTGGCGCGAAGAAAGGTCATTATATCAGCACGGGCAGACAACAGGGTTAAAAGGCCGTTTCGTCAAGGCGGCCATTTGCGGTACCTTCCTCAGATTAGGTCAGAGGTTTCTCAAGAAGCACACTAAAGGCATTGGCCATCCAGCTAGCCCAAGCTCATATCAGATCATCGCAACTCCAAACATGCACATCGTAAGTCCCGATGGAGGGGTTTTATCTGGACCATGTAAAACAGTGGCTTTTCTTTCTTAATTTGTGAGGTGGTCACTTGCTGCCTGCGCACCTGTGTGTGTGTTTGTGTGTGTGTGTGTGTATGTGTGTGTGTATGTGTGTGTGTGTGTGTGTGTTCCTCTCCCACACTCGTCCCTCCCCATTCGACATGGTCCGGACCAGATGCCCTCTTTCGCCACACTCCATTCCAGCAAGTACCTTTTCTTTCAGGCTCTCTCCCACCAGAAACATGGCAATGGACATCAGAGCAAACCCAGCAATGGCGGGTGCGATGATCGGCTGCACGCATGATTGCAACGCAAGGATTGTTTCCACAGTGTTTTTGGAAAGGAGACGAATGATAAATTAAATGCATCACCACTGCCTGTACACGCTGGCATTGGGCACTCATGTATTAATTATATTAAATGCATCACCAATGCCTGTACACGCTGGCATTGGGCACTTATAGTCTAGTTGATGCAATAAAGACGCAAATATAATATACAATAGGTAGACAATAGGGCAGGGACGAGAATCAGCTGCATGCGCTGCAAACCGTGGAAAGCAATGAGGCAAGAACTAACTGTGTGCATCGCACAAAGCAATCACCTCGTTATTTATTGTGTGTGTTTGTGGCGCATTCTTCCGATCATGTGCCAAGGCGCACATTCCTCATGCATGTGTCAACATGTGCCAATTTATGCAGCGTGCCAACTGATGCTCACACACACACACACACACACAGTAATCCCACGCACACATCGAGCAAGGTCAGGGCATGCTACCAAAAGCAAACACAAGGGCGCACAGCTCCAGTCGGTCAGACTGTTAACTGCACGTAACCTTGCGCATATCGAAACATTGAGATGGGACGTACTTTTGTGTAGGTATGTTGAAATGGCGCAGAGTGGTGTGTGCATTGCAGCAAGAGCTTAAAGGGGCAGAGCAAAAACAGGTTTGGCACATGAGTCAGCTATAGGCACATGTGCATTTAAGTTTGGGACAAACATACACCATACAAACAAACACACACAAAGAGCCACCCCACACTCACGACTGCAGGGTTCTCTGCTTGCGTTGGAAGCCAGTTGATGAGCTGGAGCATGCCTGCAAAGAGGGGGGCCTGCGCCACAAGGAACACCCAAAACCCAGAGGGCAACAGCAAACGCATGGCCTGCGTCCACACTCGATCCCAGACGAGGCTGATGCTCAGCTGCATGAACGGCAAGAGGCAAACAGGGAACACCGTGTTTCAGTGACAATCCGACAATCCAGAACAACATTATTTCCAGACGAAGCTGATGCTCAGCTGCATGAACGGCAAGAGGCAAACAGGGAACACCGTGTTTCAGTGACAATCCGACAATCCAGAACAACACTTAATTCCAGACGAGGCTGATGCACAGCTGCATGAACGGCAAGAGGCAAGCAGGGAACACCGTGTTTCAGTGACAATCCGACACTCCAGAACAACACTAATTCCAGACGAGGCTGATGCTCAGCTGCATGAAAGGCAAGAGGCAGACAGGGAACACCGTGTTTCAGTTAAGATCAGACAATCCAGAACAACATTTAATCCCAAATAAGGCTGATGTTTAGCTGCAAAACAGACAAGAGGCAAAAAGGAAAGTGCTGAGTTCGGTGCAAACAGCTGTCTTGCGAGCTTACTTAATCTTAAACGAGGCTGATGCTCAGCTGCATGGAAGGCAAGAGGAAAAAGGGAGCTAAGTTTTAACAGTAGGTTTCTTAAGGCTACACAGATGCTCAGCCGCGTGAAAGACAACCGGCAAGCAGAAACTTAACTTTTAGTCATAACTAGGTTGCCCAAACCTTGTACATGAAGTGTGTGTACACGGCATTTATGCTCGCAGGGAAATGATCCAAATGGTCAGACACCGTGTTTGGATTTCATTCAAGTAAACCTAGTCTTAATATGGTCATCGCAGGTCGATGCATCGAAAGGGGGCACAATTAGGATCTCTTCAAATGAGGTGGCCCCTTTATTGAGGGCAAGGCAACAGATACTGCCAGAGTAATAAATCCCATGCCACCCACACTCATTAACATTTCCCGCTAGGCAGTATTGCCAGACGGTACATTTATCGGCCAACCCGATGAAAAAGGAAATAAGATGTGCTGAGTTGGCATAATAACCCTGGAGGGAGCGTGGGCTCATCCAGCAGCATACTACCGTACCTTTGTGGACCTATCCCGGTGACCAAATTTCATAAATATAAAACGTAACCTCGGGTAACCCCGGAGCCTCAAAATAAATATTTTAGCCATTCCCGCACAAATCCCGGTTGGCATTACCCCAGGCAGTGCGTGTGCGTGTGTGAGTATGCGTGCACATGCGCGTGTGTGTGCGTGCGCATGTGTGTCGTGCTGCAGGTGCTGGGGCGCATGTGTGTCTTGCTCCAGGGCTGTCCAGGAGTGTCGTGCTCCAAGTGCTGGGGCGCATGTGTGTTGTGCTGCAGGTGCTGGTGCTGGTGCTGATGCTGGTGCTGGGGCGGGGCCTTCTCCGCTCATCACTGTTCACCCACCGACAAAACTTTATTTCCGCCAATCCCGAGCAACCCCGGAGCCTCAAAATTAATAATAATCATATATGTAACGATACCAGAACCACCCTGGAGGACAAAAAACGTTATTTACCCGGGATGATATCGGAAAGGTACGGTAAACAAATAAACACGGGAATGGAAAAGCAAGCCAACAGAGCGGGCTCCTTGGAGCAGCAAGGGCAGTACCGGAAAATGTTTCAAAACACAGGAGCTTCTCTAGCTTCATCTGCATTGGTGGTTCTTGCCACAGTTGCAGGCAACTTTGACACGCTAGGACTCTGGGTTTAAAAGACCCTATGCAAAAAGGGGGGAAATCTAAAGGCAGACAACAAAGTTTGCACTACCCAACATCCTTTCTGGCCTGGCCTGGTAAATAATATACAAATAATAAATAATGAATCACTTGCAGGTTATCCTAGACACATAGCCTAAACACGTTGCCTGGCAACCTTATATTCCCATAATCCCGACCCGCCCACAAACTCAACTACTCCCTTGCCTCCCTCCCTCCCCACCCCCTTTTACCTCAACTTCCTTACATCCCACCCCACCCACAACCTCAACTACTCCCTACCTCCGATTCACCCATCTGATGCACCAACCATGCCAGCCACAAATCCAACCCACACACAATCTTAACCACTCCCTACCTCCAATTCACCCATCCAATGCAACAACCATGCCAGCCACAAATCGAACCCACCCACAATCTAAACCACTCCCTACCTCCAATTCACCCATCCAATGCACCAACCATGCCAGCCACAAATCCAACCCACCCACAATCTCAACCACTCCCTACCTCCAATTCACCCATCCAATGCACCAACCATGCCAGCCACAAATCCAACCCACCCACAACCTCAACCACTCCCTACCTCCAATTCACCCATCCAATGCAACAACCATGCCAGCCACAAATCCAACCCACCCACACACCACAAACTTTTCACTCCACCATGCCTAGACACACGATGCGCCGGAGCACACAATCCATTTATGCCAATGCAGACACCATCAATCACATCCACGCACCCATACTAACATACCAACCCAAACCAACGCACCCAAACCAACGCACCCAAACCAACGCCCACATCTACTTCCCACACACACCCAAATCCACGCCTACATTCATACCCCCAAAAACACTTACACCCGCAACGATACCCACACCCACATCTGCACCCTCACACATACAAACGTACACGCAAACAGACACAAAAACATTAGTACATGGGCACACACACACATACGCACATATGCAAACACACATCCAATCACACACAGGCACGCACGCACGCACGCACGCACAACACACACACACACACACATACACACACACACACACACAAACACACACACACAAACACACACACACACACACGGTCAGAATACTCACGAGGATGGCGAGCAGGAAGGAGGCTGCAAACCACAAAAAGGGGAAGAAGAAGGCAATGCTCCAGCTGTAATTTGCCATGCCATCCACCTGCAATTTGTGAGGTGTGAAGTTCAGTGCGAAGCACGATTACAAAGAAGGCAACGCTCCAGCTGTAGTATGCCATGCCATCCACCTGCAGTTTGTGTGAAGACCAGTGGGAAGCATGATTACAGAGAAACAGTTGCTGATATGTTTTGCAAGATTTGTGGGAGACCTGGTCACAGTGAGGACTGTCCACCATTAATGACTGTGGTGGAGAGAGACACAGCCTTGAGTTCCCAACGTATTTGACAAAAGTGGGTGTCCCTAAAAGAACTGGCTTATTACTCAGCCGCAGTGTAGAGATAGGCGTCAATGCACTCATTGGTTCTCAGTGTTGTGCACAGCGTCATTCAAAAATGGCACCGTAAATAACGATCGTAAATAATGGCGTTACCGTCACTAAACTCTGACAATTGACGGCGTAATTTACTATTTTCACCGTCAATTTGACATAAATCACGCCGTCAGCGTCATTTACCATTGACGCCGTCAAGCGTCAATGCACTCATTGGTTCTACCTTGTCTCCAACCTTTGTGTGTACGGAACCACGAACAAGCATCGCTACGTTCAACGTCTACGCTCTCGCATCACTCAATCATCTCGCATCACTCAATCATCTCGCATCACTCAATCATCTCGCATCACTCAATCATCTCGCATCACTCAACAACAGAGCAGAAGGAAGCGCTGTGGTTAGTGACCACAGCTGTACCCCCTAGGGCACTGTAAAACATGGACAGCCGCCACCACACACCTGCACTGTTCATCGATTATTTTTAGATTTCTGCAAATGTCGAGCAGAAAATGCCCGTGTGTGTGCACGTTCAGGCCAACTTATAGGTGTAAGGCATGCTAGTACAAATGAAACAATAATTCTATTTATTCAAACTTCAAACTCCTCGTAAAACAATGACACGTATTCAACAAAACGAGTGCGGTCTCCTTTTCAGAAGTGCCCACAGACACATTCCAGAGGTGTGAATGATCATGTGTTAAGAAGCAGAGCAAGCGTGTGGCCCTCAGAAGCAAGAGCAAGTGATCTACGGCATCGAGCATGCTTTGCAAATGGTGATGTAAGCAAGTGATGCGAGGATGACCGTTATTGATACCACAATAAGCAATACAGTGCATTTGAATGGATAGATGAATTTCAAGAAGCACGCAGAAATTCTAAATAAAACTCACAGAGGTTTTTAGCACTGAGAAAAGGTAAAAACTTACAGCGCTGATTTGAATCGCATTATTTGAACTTCTTGCAAATGAGCCACGAGCAGTGAAGGGCAAAGAGGTGGGGAGTAATATATCTCACAAACAAGCAAGCCTGGACTCTTTCGTCAACAAAGTGAGGAGAAACACACCAGAATTGCGATCAAGAGATAGGATGTATACTTAATGCGAGGAGAAGTACAAGAATTGCCACCTGAATATGGATATGTACTTATGTTAGGAGCGAGCAAGCAACACTTTCAAGGAAGCATGGACTCTTTAGCCAACAAAGCGAGGAGAAGTACACGAGCACAGCCACCTGGAGATGGACATGTACTTTTATGTCAGGAGCGAGCAAGCAACACTTTCAAGGGAAGCATGGACTCTTTAGCCAACAAAGCGAGAAGTACAACAAACAACAAAGCGAGGAAAAGTTCATGAGCATAGCCACCTGGAGATGGGCATTTACTTAGTGCCGGGAGCAAGAAAGCATCACTTTCAAGGCCAGAGCGAGGAGTAGCACACGCAAATGCTGCCTTGAGTTTTGTGTAATGCATTTCACTCTGGCAGCTAGCACGCACACCTTCAAGGCCAGCATCAGCAGAAACAGGTAGAGGCCGTCTCTGAGTCGCAGCGTGAAGCGCTCAATGCGGTATTTGAGGAAGTTCAGCACTGCTCCAACCCCCCAGGCAACCCTGCACGTGCACAGCAGAAATATATACGGGTGAGGCAATGCTGTATTGGCAAAATGCTAAGGGACGTGTGTGTGTGTGTTTTTGTACACTCAAGTTGTAGGGGACAGCTGGAGTACGGAGTACCCTGTCCATAAAGGTGGCAGCATGAGCTTTTCCATGGGGTATAGCCGCACAAACGCAGCCACATACAAAGTACATATACACATACCTTTGCAGAAACAAAATACATGTATCAACCTGTATGCACTTGGCTGCTTACTCAAGTTACGGCTAAGGCCGCGGTCACACGTAAAACTTTTCTTACTTTTTTTCCACAAAACTTTCCTCAAAATTTTCATCTTTAGGAAAGAAAATTAGCGGTACACACTGGGTCACACGTAAAATATACTCGGATGACGAAAATATTTTTGCTCAGGGACCAAAAATATTTTCCAGCGGTCACACGCAAATTGAACAAAATATTTTTCACATTTTCCCCCCCCAATACCAGGGTTTCACTTTAGCTCTCCAAATGTCGTATGCCGTGATTCTTGTTTCTTGTTGCTTGGCTGGCCATGATGCCACAGCTATTGCCTAAACAGAGGACATACTTCTTTGATTGGGCCATGTCGACACTTCTGCCAGCCGTCACCTTGGTGTTAGAGGGGGGTAACCCAATCTCCCAACTCGGGGCTTGCCTTGCCCTGGTGCATGCCCAAGGGCATGAGGGAAATGGCAGGAAGCCAAGGGGAGACAGAATTCTGGAGTGTTCGGAAGGTGAGAGGCACGCTTTCTGTCAGCAGCATGCTCACCCTGCCCCTCCGCTTGCCCACTCTCTCCCCCTTGCCCTGCCAGCTCATCTCCCTGCTGCCCTTCCTCATCACCACCGCTCTGGGACTGACTTTGCAAGTCACGCTGCAGTTGCTTTGCCCCGTACTCTTCGGAGGCGGAGTCCTCAATCTCCACATCGTGCCCCTCATACACCCCTGGCAGGGGTGCGGCTGCGCGCCTAGGGCGCGCACTGCCACTGGGAGCAACACTGGCTACCTGCTGCAGGTGCTCCTGCGCGTGTAGCTCTCCTGCTGCGTACGCAAGGGCTTGCAAAGAGCCAGCCTGGCTCTCCCCAGCCTGGCTGCCCTCTACCACAAAATCAGAGAGCCCCAGCCCTCTACAGGACACAGGTGCCTGTATGCATTGGGCCCCACCTGCCTGCTCCTGCTTGTCTCCTCTCTGCTTGCGTTTAGACTTGGCAGGAGCCTGGGGGAGGCCGTCCTTGGAGCCCTTTGACAACATCACCACCCTGGCTACTACAACACAAAATTCATAATTTCGAGTGATTTTTAGATATTTTTGTATGTTTTAGGACCAGTGGAAACATGTGGGATCAATTTCCAAATTTTTGGGAGGTCCCAAACGAAAAAATCACTGAAAGCCGGTCCCACCCTGTTTCTGGCATTTGACGGAAATACTTTTTGGTGAAGCCCCAGTCATGGGGCGCAGCCCCTAGGTTTGCCGGATTCCCACCAAAGTTCACATCAGTGTGCGCAGGCCCGCCCAGCGCACCCCCCGCCCCCAAAACTTGCAAGGCACCTTAGACTGACTAACCAGGCAGCCCTGTGGTGTCAGGGGGTGGGGAGGGGCGGTGGAGGTGCTGCTGAGCGCACCGTGAAAACGAAAATTATTCACACCAGTGTGCGCAGGCCCGCCCATTGCACCCCCCGCCCCCAAAACTTGCACAGTGACCCAGACTTACAAATCAGGCAGCCCTGCAGTGCCAGTGGGAGGGGAGGGGCAGGGGGTGGTGCTGCTGGGCGTACCCCGGAACGAAAATTTGGAAAGTTGAGACTCAGGGCCTGGCCAGAGCCACGCAGCCAACGTCCAGGTCTGAAACTTGGCAGGCAGGCCAAGCAAACTCGTTTGTCGGGGCATACCAGTTTTGGTGACCAGGGGTGCAGTGAGAAG
>Ga0307947_1002688_pt1 | contig 14267 bp, 15 predicted proteins | sample OrgLakmetagen232_FD_201840 | JGI IMG/M metagenome (GOLD analysis project Ga0307947, IMG submission 201840) | Saline water microbial communities from Organic Lake, Antarctica - #232 | ecosystem: Environmental > Aquatic > Non-marine Saline and Alkaline > Saline | place: Antarctica: Organic Lake...
GCTTCACACCTAACGTGCCCTTCAGAAAATGCAAATGAAGCGTAGACAGTGGGCTAGAGAACTCTCTGCCTGCCTGCAAGAATCCAGTACCCCATACTTGACTACCATACATGCCAGCAGGAATAATACTTGGCATACAAATTTAAAAATGTAAGATGTCAATTTTTTGGCCGTTTAGGTACCCAGGACAGGGCAGCCGAGCATGCACCATCTCAAGACAGCAGAAATTCAAAAGATTGACCTTGCAGATGTTTTTAAAACACCCTTAATACCCAAATTAGAAAGTTTCAGGGAAATCCATAAAGTTCACTTTTACCTGTTTTTGGCCTGAAATGCCTAAGTGCTGAACGTACCTGTCGGGCAGGGGTGTTCGGGTCAACCCCCTTTTAAGAGTGTCATCTGAATCAGTAAAAATTACTGGTTCGAATGCTTTTTGAATTAAGAGCTGAGGTGCAGTATCCAGTAACCGTTCCTGCTGTGTGAGATAGGTCGTCGCCCTTTGACTTAACTAAAATTGTATAGCCCATCGAAATTAGTAATATTTTATTCTGCTTGCATGGTCAACCGCGAACTTTGCAGCCGGAACACAACCGAGGGTCCGTGACGCAGCATCCACAGCCGAAGAAGTGTGCTGATGGATACTGCGCCAACAGGAAGTGGTCCGGGGTGAGGAATCCTGGGCAGCTTCTTGGAGTTTTCAAACATAAAACTCGTCTCTAAAACTTTACACACGGCACCCCAGGGTCCCAGGATTCATCTGCCACGGTAAGGGTTTTGGTTATGAGCCTATGTCGAGTCTCAGCCCGGGAGGTGCCGTGGATGGGCCTGGGGAGCAGGCAGGACTGGACCCCCCAGAAACAAAAAACTGCTCCACATCATCACACACGGCACCCTAGGGTCACAGAATTCATATGGGGCGGTACGAGTTTTGGTTAGGAGCCTATGTCAAGTATCAGTCCGTGGGGTGGCCTGGGTAAGCCTGGGGAGGCCTGTGTGAGTGGGGTGGGAAGAAGTCAACGCTAGGGATTCACGCCCCCGCGAGGGGGGCTTCGCCAAAAAAGGTCGTCTGGTATTATGAGGTGGGGCTTCACGCAGTTCACTACAGTTCCACAATTAATAGAGCAACAGGACTATGAGCAACCCATCTAACTACAGGACACTGATGCTACAATATTACATTTGGGCAACAAGATAACAAAGACAACAAAGGAAGGGCGGCCGCCTGCTACTCAAAGAACCCATTACTTGTCTCCTGGCTGCTTATAATATCTTAAACCGTCAAGAAATGGTACGTGCCTATTGCAAGCGTGGGTCAATAATAAAAACAGGCCGTGCCATGGCTATCTAGGAACCCTTAAGCAAATTCAAAATAAATTGCGCCTACATTTGTAGCAAGCAGGACACAAATAATGTAACGTAATCGGGAACACTTTCCGGCAACAATACAAAACGACTTATAATGAAATGTCAATGTAACTGGCATGTGTAATACATTTAATCTAAGTGACATGAAAGATGGGAAGGAGATAGAATAATAGGCAGTATGTCTCCAGTTGTGGATCAGGGTCCTTGCATGCATAACAAGCATGCATGTAAGTGTTCATTAAACTCTTGCCTTCTGTCCCTACTATCATGGAACATAGCACAAGAGACGTGTACATACACGTACGTGTGATGTAAAAAAGAAGATGGGAGAGCCAGCCTGCCGGCCCAAAAGAGCCAAAAAATCAATGATATAGCATCTCAAATGAGATAAGAACAAGCAAACAGCGCAAGCAGGGGTGCGTGCGTTGAACGGCCGTGAGCGAATAAATTGCTGTCAAGGCAGCTCACACAAAATGAATGCCATCAGCGTTAAACGCTGCTAGCATGGCCAGCAATTCATCTTGGCTCATCTTGGAAGAGCGCATGTTTTCAAACCCCCCCGCAGTCAGCACTTGCAGGACCTTGGTCTTGAATTCTGGTGTCACCTGCACACAAACACACACACACATACCGTACAGCGTCAAGAGGTGTTACTGTCGACACAAGGCCATGGAAACGAGGCAGTTTAGTCCATCTAGGACCTTGGCCTTGACCTTTGCAATCACTTGCACACAACATTGAGGGGTCCTTCTGCCGATGCCAGTTCCGCACACATGCAATCAGGGCACCTAAGTAAGTAAGAACGAAGCTTACCTTGCCCTCCAGCGGCCTGCAAGATGGCTGAAAGGGTCCGTCGCCTGATGATGTCAGTTCCGCACACATGCAATCAGGGCACTTAAGTAAGAATGTAGCTTACCTTGCCCTTTAGCGGCCTGCCAGATGGCTGTAAGGGTCCATCAACCGATGTCAGTTCCGCACACATGCAATCAAGGCACCTAAGTAAGAATGTAGCTTAACTTGCCCTTTAGCGGCCTGCCAGATGGCTGTAAGGGCGTTGACTGATGATGTCAGTTCCGGACACATGCAAACAAGGCACCTAAGTAAGAATGTAGCTTACCTTGCCCTTTAGCGGCCTGCCAGATGGCTGTGAGGGTCCATCCACAGCCATCGCCTCCCCCGCAGCCTCATCCTCCTCCCCCATGCCGTTGTCTTCGTTGTCGTCACTCATGTCCATGGCTTGTAATGCCTCTATTCCCACAGGCCCTGCAAGAAAACAGCGTGGGGATAGTGGGGATAGTAGGGAGACGATGGATCGTAATTCGAGTCATAACCTGGCAACCTAATGTTCTGGTCAGTCCTTTTTGTTAGCACTGGATGAATTCCTCTTTATCGTCACTCACGTCCATGGTTTGCAATGCCTCTATTCCCTGCAGAACAGGATTGCGACGATGTTCATAATCTTGATCACATTCGGGCCCTGCAGAGCAGATGTTCATAACTTTAATCATAATCTGGCAATCTGGTAATTTTGTTATTTCCACGGGCCTGCAGATAGAAGGGCTCCGCCCGCCCAAATTTCGACGCGGTAATTTTTGTGTTTTTTTTTCCGTGAGAAAGAGGCACATTAACCTGAAGGTCCAGAAACTGTTCATAAAATGTTTCTGCAAATGCAGTTCAGGTTGCAATTGAGGATGCAGGACAATTCCATTGAGTACATGTCGCGCGCGCACACACACACACACACACACACACACACACACACACAGACACACACACACGCACACACACTCACGCACACGCTCACACGCGCACACGCACACCCCATGTTTGTCTTACCTTCATGCAGCAGAGTGCTGCAAGGTTGATTCGTATCATGTTGTCAAGCAAACTTGCAGTCGAGTATGTCCTTGTCTTTCTAACTCTCCATACATGTGGCAGTCATAGTCGTAAATACGCTGTAGAATATTAGTACAGAACGCCAGTAATTATTTGCATCAGAAAGTCGTCGACCAAAAATCCCTCCTCGTCGGTCTCCATGCAGCCACAGAAAGCGACGGCGCATGATAACTGCACGATTTCTGAACGGAATCAAGTAAGAATCAAAACAGTAAATTCCGCATTTTTACGCCGTCACAACGCGCCGCCCCGCAGCCCTTCTCGTCACCAAAAGTCCGACCCTCACAGCTTGCCGCGAAACTCAACAGACATGTAGACGCAAGTGATTCTGAATTGTATGTCTAAATCTTACGCGGAACAGACGCCCGACTGCGGAGCTATTCAGGCCCAAAAAACGCCCAACCGATTCGGTTAAAACCCGACCTCTGCACAAATTTCTCAGATAAGAAATTTGGGAAAATCTGCACAAAAAATCTGTACGGATTGAGCCGAAACTTTTTCTGTTGTTCGCTAATCTATTAATGATTATTAACGTTGTGACCGGGTGGAAAATACGGGCGTGTGAGCCAGGAAAATTCGGTTTTATATTACCACCCCCCCTGTTGCACACCCCTTTTAACTCTTCCTGGTGTAAAATAATAACGAATAAGTATTATTAATGAAGATACTTGGTTTAAAAGATGGGCCTGTCAGCCGATGCAGCCACGAAAACTTCGGATTTGGAAAATGTTAGAGAATTTCTGGGGAGATGGGCTGATTCTGCCCAAAAAGTGGACACCCTCGCTGGCCAACGAGTGTCCTTCACACCAGGAAAGAGGCTTGCCGAGGCTCGGCGAGCCTCACACTCGGCGAGTCTCGGCGAGGTCATGACCCACCCTTACTCGTGAACATTGCTTTGCACGGCCTTTACTTTTGCTTTGCACGACTTTTACTTTTGCACGGCCTTTGCAATGTTTTGCTTTACACGGCCTTTACTTTTGCACGGCCTTTGCAATGTTTTGCTTTGCACAGCCTTTATTTCTGCTTTGCACGGCCTTTACTTTTGCACGGCCTTTGCAATGTTTTGCCTTGCACGGCCTTTGCAATGTTTTGCTTTACACGGCCTTTACTTTTGCTTTGCACGGCCTTTACTTTTGCATGGCCTTTGCAATGTTTTGCTTTACACGGCCTTTACTTTTGCACAGACTTTGCAATGTTTTGCTTTGCACAGCCTATAATTTTGCTTTGCACGGCCTTTGCACGGCCTTTGCACAACCTTAACTTTTGCACAGCCTTTGCAATGTTTTGCTTTGCACGGCCTTTGCACGACCTTTGCACAGCCTTTGCAATGTTTTGCTTTGCACGGCCTTTGCACAACCTTTGCACAGCCTTTACTTTTGCATGGCCTTTATTTTTGCTTTGCACGGCCTTTCCTGACCCCACCGGCCCGCACTGGTCCAGCGGATGCAATGCAACGTGGCGAATGAAATGCGATCAGCATACGCAGTGACACGTGGCAGATGCATTGCTTTAATGCTCAATGCTGCAATGTGCAGGAGCAGCGATCCAATGACAACGCAATCAGCTTACGCAGTGACATGTGGCCGATGCAATGCTGCAATGTGCAAGCGCAGCGATCCAGTAACGTCGCAATATGCGTACGCAGAGACATGTGGCCAATGCAATGCTGCAACAATGCTGCCTTGTAGCATGCTGCAACAATGCTGCAACGTGCAAGCGCAGCGATCCAATAGTGATGCAATTAGCATCTGCAGTGACATGTGGCAGATGCAATGCTGCAACAATGCTGCATTGTGCATGTACAGCGATCCAGAGGCGTCGCAATAAGCAAACGCAACGACACGTGGCCGATGCAATGCTGCAATGTAGCATGCTGCAACAATGCTGCAATGTGCAAGCGCAGTGATCCAGTGACGTTGCAATTAGCATACGCAGTGACATGTGGCAGATGCAATGCTGCCATGTAGCATGCTGCAACAATGCTGCAATGTGCAAGTGCAGTGATCCAATGGTGATGCAATGAGCATCTGCAATGACATGAGGTACCGTAAGCATTGGTGTTGTGGGTGAGTTTTTTGTACCTCATGCGCTTCTGAATCCTCACTCTCAACACACACACACACACACACACACACACACACACACACGCACACACACACACATACACACACACACAAACACACCACAGATTCCGACTCCAGGCATTGTGTAAATCCCGCATCAGCACGCCCTTTTGCAGCAGTCACAACTTGCAGTCAAGGCACCACTTTTTGATTATTTTACCACTCACCTGCGTCACACTTTTAACGTTGGGTGCATTCTTCAATGACGACCCCTCTGACAATTGCCGACAAGGCTCACAGGTAGGCCATAGCTTTTTTTCCTTGCCACCCTCAAAACACTCACCCGTTTTTGACTTCTGGCCTTGCAAGGGTCCTGCGTTTCCACCCCCTCCTGCAGCTGCCAAGGCTTGGAGAGTACGATAGTTCTGCTCCATGGCTAGCAAGGTGGAGCCTTGCCTGCAACCAGCGTCCGTGCATGCACACAATAGTGTTAGTTAGCTACACATTCATTGGTCAGCCCGTTCTTTGATCAGCATCCATGTATGCACATACTAGCGTTAGTCAACGATTTTTTCCAGCCCGTTTTTTATTCAGCGTGCTTCACATGCATTTGTTTGCAAACACCTTTCTTGTCCTTTGCTGGCAGCTATGCACGGCTTGGCTTACCATTATTGGATTCCATTGGAATGGTGTGGTGAAGTTATCATTTGCGTGACGTCTTGGTGTGGTGTATATATATATATAAGTTATCATTTGCGTGACATCTTGGTGTGGTGAAGTTATCAATTGCGTGACATCTTGGTGTGGTGAAGTTATCATTTGCGTGACATCCTGGTGTGGTGAAGTTATCATTTGCGTGACATTTTGATGTGGTGAAGTTATCATTTGCGTGACATTTTGGTGTGGTGAGTTATCATTTGCGTGACATCTTGGTGTGGTGAAGTTATCATTTGCGTGACATCTTGGTGTGGTGAAGTTATCATTTGCGTGACATTTTGGCAACAATGTTGGTTATTTGAGTCCTTGAATAGACCCTGCTAGCTGCCAGTGCCAGGATGGATGCCCATATTCAAAGCATTGCAAACAGCAAGGACGATGCCTGTACTTGTAGGCATTGCAGAAAGCGCGGGTGTAAATAATAAGCAAGCATGGAATGAGTAACACAGTGGTTTTTGAGATCAGTGACGCCTTCAATGGGTAGAAGGCAGAAGGATGTGCCACTCATCAATGAAATGTGTCAGTCCTCAATTAGTTCCTGGCTATGGCTATCAATACCATGAAGACATGTCTTGTACTCTCAGTTCCGCTGGCCCTGTGCTAGTGTAGCAGCGCGTATTAAAAGGCATACTCGAGATGTAAGATTAGGAATTGTATTCCTAAATGAATCGTTACAGCTAGAGATGTTCTCGTGGCTCAGCTATCTGGAGGCTATGAATGTGTGTGCTTCCACATGTGGCACTGAACTGAAATGTGTCAAGTATTTCCACGTGTGGCACTGAACTGTAATGTGTTAAGTATTTCCACGTGTGGCACTGAACTGAAATGTGTCAAGTATTTCCACGTGTGGCACTGAACTGAAATGTGTCAAGTATTTCCACGTTTGGCACTGAACTGAAATGTGTTAACTATTTCCACGTTTGGCACTGAACTGTAATGTGTAAAGTATTTCCACGTGTGGCACTGAACTGAAATGTGTTAACTATTTCCACGTGTGGCACTGAACTGTAATGTGTAAAGTATTTCCACGTGTGCCACTGAACTGTAATATGTTAAGTGTTTCCACGTGTGGCACTGAATTGAAATTTGTCAAGTATTTCCACAAGTGGCACTGAACTGAAATGTGTCAAGTATTTCCACAAGTCGCACTGAACTGAAATGTGTCAAGTATTACCACAAGTGGCACCGAACTGATGTTAAGTGAAATCATGGGATGAATGCACATCACAGAGGAGGTGAAGAAGGAACATGAGCATCTCTATTTTGGGGCTACGCGCTTTACTCTTGGATCTCGAATGTAAGCAGTGACACCAAACCATGCTGGATTACGCTCGATGGAGCAACTGTAATTGCTGGAAGAAGTTGCAGGTTTATGTACATCAATTCTAGATGGTCATAAATATGAATTCCAGCATACTTTTTAGAGCAGACACATTTTAAAGTAGACACACGTAAAAGAGCAGGACACTTTTCGGCGCAGACCACTTTCTGCTGGGAATTACCCAGTGAGCAACCCAAACACGAGGCTTTGATGCTGTGGTTCCTGACACTAAGAATCAGTGACAATAACAGTGACAAGATACATCACAAGCGAAGATACAAACCACTATACGACTAGCGCGAAAAAAAAGCGGTTGATTTTGTTTCACCAGCCAATTGCCATCAGCCAGAGTCCCGGGCTGTAGGCCATCCTTGCAACCCAAGATACATCACAGGCATCATGGTTCTACAAAAGAGAGAATTAAGGCAGGCTTGCAAATTAAAGCTACATTTATTTGGTGTGCATATCTTGCGGTTGCCTTTTTCAGGAGTACCTTGAATTGCTGCCCTGTCTGACTCTCGAACAAGTTCCCCTCTGCAGACAGAGCAGGGCTCAGCAAAGCATTTTGGCACAGCCTCATCGTACGTGCGAATGCCACTCATCACGCTAACTTGTAATAATAAGTGCTTAATCCCCTACTTCCAGGGCAAATGCTCCCTGCGTCTTGTCCTTGCCACTGAAGCACAAATCCGTCGCATCAATTCATTGAACTGCGTGAGCTAACACAACATTCTTCTGAGCACGTGATAATTGCAGCCAGCGTCTTGTTCTTGCGATTGAAGCACAAGACCGTCGCATCAACTCATTGAACCATGTGAGCTAACACAACATTCTTCTGAGCACTTGACAATTGCGGCCAACGTCTTGTTCTTGCGACTGAAGCAAAAATCTGTCGCATCACTTTATTGAACCGCGTGAGCTAACACAGCAATCTTGTGAGCACTTGATAATTGCAGCCAGCGTCTTATTCTTGCGACTGAAGCACAAAATTGTCGCATCATTCATTGAACCACGTGAGCTAACACAACATCCTTCTGAGCACTTGAAAATTGCAGCCAACATCTTGATCTTGTGACTGAAGAAAAAAGCCTATCTCATCAACTTGTCGAATCGCGCAAATTAAGCTTCCAACACCCCTCTCCCCACGCACTTGAAAATTGCGCCCAACGTCTTGTTCTTGCGGCTGAAGCACAGCCTCACCAAGCCATCCCACTCCAAAAAGTTGATGGGTGGGGGTGGGTGCCGAGGCTCAATGCGCACTACGCTGCTGTCTACTTTGGGGGGGGGTCTGAAGTTGTTTTTTCCCACCTGCATTGTTGGATGGGTTGTTTCTGTGTGTGTGTGTGTATGTGTGTGTGTGTGTGTATGTATGTATGTGTGAGTGTGTGTGTGTGTGTGCCAAATACACGTGAGAGTAATTTTGGTACCAGGTAAGCAGCCAAAGAGCTTGCCGTCTGCATTGTCCTCTGTTGTATAGGGCAGACGCGCATCAGCATTTGTGTTTACATATATAATGAGCTTAAGTTTAAAGCAATGACTTTGCATCACCTCTCAACTAATACTACTGGCCGCGCGCCAGCCACGTGTGTGTGCGTGTGTGCGTGTATGTGTGTGCGTTTGTTTGTTTGTGTGTGTATGTATGTTTGTGTGTGTATGTGTGTAATTGACGCGCACAGAGTACACAGAGTAATTGCTGCACAACACACAGTTTGCATCGTACCTAACTTCATCAAGTGATTGACGTGCGCAGAGTACAGAGCATTTGCTGCGCAACACAACATTTGCATCGCCTACCTTCAACAAGTGATTGACGCGCACAGAGTACAGAGCAATTGCTGCACAACACACAGTTTGCATCGTACCTAACTTCATCAAGTGATTGACGCGCACAAAGTACAGAGCATTTGCTGCGCAACACAACATTTGAACATTTGCATTGCCTACCTTCGACAAGTGATTGACGTGCACAGAGCTCAAAGAGCATTTGCTGCGCAAGACAACATTTGTAGGGTTGGCCAGAACCGTATATTGACACCGTATATTACCGTATGTATGGTGATTTCCCTGCCACCAATACTGTACATAAACCGTATATACCTATAAACGTATGGTTCTGGCCAACCCTAAACATTTGCATCGCCTACCTTCAGCAAGTGATTGACGCGCACAGAGTACAGAGCATTTGCTGCGCAACGCAGCATTTGCATCGCCTACCTTCAGCAAGTGATTGACGCGCACAGAGTACAGAGCATTTGCTGCGCAACGCAACATTTGCATCGCCTACCTTCAGCAAGTGATTGACGCGCACAGAGTACAGAGCATTTGCTGCGCAACACAACAATTGCATCGCCTACCTTCAACAAGTGATTGACGCGCGCCAGCAGTTGTGTGTTCACAGCCAGTCTGCAATACAGCGAATCCCCGGGCTTGGCCACCAATCGCATCGCAAACTCGTGCTGCACAGATGAGAGATGAGGCACACAACAAATCGACAAGAGCGAGCATGGGAGAGCTGAAGTCAGGAGTTGCAGCAATACTGACGGACGGGCATGCTGGCTAAGCGCATTCGCAAACTCGTGCTGCAGAGATGAGGCACACAACAAATTGACAAGAGTCAGCATGGGAGAGCTGAAGTCAGGGGTTGCAGCAATACTGAAGGACGGGCACGCTGACTAAGCGCATCGCAATCTCGTGCTGCAGAGATGAGGCACATGAGGCACACAACAAATCGACAAGAGTGAGCATGGGAGAACTGAAGTCAGGATTTGCAGCAATACTGAAGGACGGGCACGCTGACTAAGCGCATCGCAAACCCGTGCTGCACAAATGAGGCACATGAGGCACACAACAAATCGACAAGAGTAAGCATGGGAGAGCTGAAGTCAGGATTAGCAGCAATACTGACGGACGGGCATGCTGACTAAACGCATCGTAAACTCGTGCTGCACAGATGAGGCACACAACAAGTCGACAAGAGTGAGCATGGGAGAGCTGAAGTCAGGAGTTGCAGCAATACTGAAGGACGGGCATGCTGACTAAGCGCATCGTAAACTCGTGCTGCACAGATGAGGCACACAACAAATCGACAAAAGTCAGCATGGGAGAGCTGAAGTCAGGTTTGCAGCAATACTGAAGGACGGGCACGCTGACTAAGTGCATCGCAAACTCGTGCTGCACAGATGAGGCACACAACAAATCGACAAGAGTGAGCATGGGAGAGCTGACGTCAGGATTTGCAGCAATACTGAAGGATGGGCACGCTGACTAAGCGCATTCACAAACTCGTGCTGCAGAGATGAGCACACAACAAATTGACGAGAGTCAGCAAGGGGGGTATCTTCAGCTATAATCAGGAATTTAAATGACACTGGTGGGCAGAGGGATTGGTACGCTGGCTAAGCACAATGCAAACATATGCTGCAGAGGTACGGACACTACTCTCTGGCAAGACTCGTACACAGCTTCATGTTAGGAGCACACAGGGGATTGATTTGTACACAAAGAAAAACTTGAGTTGTCACTGGAAGGGGAGGCGCCCAACTAGAACAGACATGCAACAAAAGAAAGCTTTGCAGGCAAAAAGTGGAAACGTGTATGACGCCTACGTGTTGAGTAAGCACCGTGCGGAGAGGAAAGGCGCCCAACTAGAACAGTACATGCAAAAAAAGCTTTGCAGGCAAAGAGTGGTAACGTGTATGACGTATGTGCTGATTAAGCACCGTGCGGAAAGGAAAGGCGCCCAACTCACAAGCACTGTGCACAAGGCCCCACTAACGTTGCTGCGCGGATGCTGAACCGGGTTTGATGCACAAAAAGCCCTTTCTTGGTATGAAGTCGGAAAAGAAGGCTGCTTGACAGGCGGACCCTCACGCATGCCAGCATATTCGTCGTAGAGGTATTGTGCTCGATACTTGCAGAAAGCAACAAAGGCGATACACATCGATGCGTGCAAAAAAGAACAGAGCAAAGGCGGTACACATTGATGCGCGCAAAAAGGAACAGAGCAAAGGCGGTACATCGATGGGTGCAGAAAGGAACAAAGGCGATACGCAAACATGTTTGCAGAAAGGAACAGAGCAAAGGCAATACACATCGATGCTTGCAGAAAGGAACAGAGCAATGGCGGTACACATCGATGCTTGCAGAAAGGAACAGAGCAAAGGCGATACGCAAACATGTTTGCAGAAAGGAGCAGAGCAAAGGCGATACACATCAATGCGTGCAGAAAGGAACAGAGCAATGGCGGTACACATTGATGCGTGCAGAAAGCAAGAAATTGGGTACGAAAGCAACACCCCTGGTACCTGGTAATGGCTGCTGGAAAGGTGGAGGTATTGTGCTCGATGCATGTAAAATGCAATTTACCTGGTACATGATGATGGCTGCTGGGAAGGTGGAGGTATTGTGCTCCATGCTTGCAGAAAGCAAGCACACCTGGCACATGATGATGGCCGCACGGAAGGTGGCAGATGCTTGCAGAAAGCAACACACCTGGCACATGATGATGGCTGCTCAAAAGGTGGCAGATGCTTGCAGAAAGCCACACACCTGGTACATGATGATGGCCGCACGGAAGGTGGCACCACGCGCCAGCAGCTTAAACGTGAGAGGCGAAGATATATTGTACGGGATGTTGGCCACACACAGGTCGAAGTAGGGGAGCTCAGCTTTCATAAAGTCACCGTGAATGACCTGTGTGTGTGTGTGTGTGTGTGTGTGTGTGTGTGTGTGTGTGTGTGTGTGTGCGTGTGTGTGAATGTGTGTGTGCTTGTGTGTGTGTGTCTCTGTCTATATATGCACTTGTGTGCTTGTGTGCAATTGTGCATGCACATCTTCACTTACCTGAAGGCTGCGCTCAAAAGACGTGCCTTGCACTCGTCTCTGCAGCTCCATGACCTGCAAGGCACAAAGAGAAGCGGTGCAGTATGAACGAGTGGGTTGGGCATTTTTTCATTTTCTTTGAGAGAATGGTGACCTGCAAGGCACAAAGAAGCGGTGCAGTATGAACGAGGGATCGTGCGTTTTCCCTCTTTTTTCTTTTATGAGAGGATGGCCTTGACCTGCAAGGGCACAAAAAAGCGATACAGTATGAGCGAGAAGTTCTTTGGTGCTTCAGGTTTCCACCCTATTTTTACATTTTCATTGTTCTTTTTAGAAGAAATTGATTTTGTCTAAGCAGGGTGCTAACAGCGTTTTTTTGTGGGACGTTCAGTGTTGTGCACCTGACGCTTGACGGCGTCAATGGTAAATGACGCTGACGGCGTAATTTGTCAAATTGACGGTGAAAATAGTAATTATGCCGTCAATCGTCAGAGTTTGACGGTAACGCCGTTATTCACGATCGTTATTTAGGGTGCCATTTTTGAATGACGCCGTATGTGCACAACACTGGAGATGTTAAGCGAACAGCGAGTGGCAAGAGCCATGTGGTTGGGTTGTGCAAGTGCTGGCCGAATAAACACCCTTATATTTGAGAAGCTTCCTTTGGCAGATAACACCAAACATACATAAATAAATATCCATGAAAAAACTGGCTCTGGCCAAACCAGGATGCCACAAGGTACAACTCCTCACCGCAAACAATCTCACACTATCACAGCTTTTCACCACAATCTCACATCTCACATAGTTTCAGCTCCTCATCGCAAACAACCTCACAGCATCACAACTCTTCATTGCAATCTCACACAAGCACAGCTTTTTACCACAATCTCACATCTCACATAATTTCAGCTCCTCATCGCAAACAATCTCACACTATCACAGCTCTTCACTGCAATCTCACACAAGCACAGCTTTTCACCACATTCTCACATCTCACAAAATCTCAGCTCCTCATCGCAAACAACCTCACAGCATCACAGCTCTTCATTGCAATCTCACACAAGCACAGCTTTTTACCACAATCTCACATCTCACATAATTTCAGCTCCTCATCGCAAACAATCTCACACTATCACAGCTTTTCACCACATTCTCACATCTCACAAAACCTCAGCTCCTCATCGCAAACAACCTCACAGCATCACAGCTCTTCACTGCAATCTCACAAAGCACAGCTTTTCACCACAATCTCACATCTCACATAATTTCAGCTCCTCGTCGCAAACAGTCTCACACTATCACAGCTTTTCACGGCAATCTCACACAAGCACAGCTTTTCACCACATTCTCACATCTCACAAAATCTCAGCTCCTCATCGCAAACAACCTCACAGCATCACAGCTCTTCATTGCAATCTCACACAAGCGCAGCTTTTCACCACATTCTCACATCTTACAAAATCTCACCTCTTCACCGCAAACAACCTCACACTATCACAACTCTTCACTACACACAATCCCACACAAACCCACCATGCGTGGATCCAACTCAATGGCCACCACTTTCTTGGCCTTCTCTAAAAGCTTCATAGTCAGGTTGCCCGTGCCTGGCCCAATCTCCAGCACCACATCTGCGCAGTGGTGTGTGGCAGTGAGATGGTTGTGTGTGTGGGTGTCAAGATAGGCTGTGTCAAGGCGGTGTATTTGTGTGTGGGAGAATGAGATGGTTGTGTGTGTGGGTCTTAAGATAGGCTGTGTCAAGGCGGTGTGTTTGTGTGTGTGGGGGTGAGATGGTTGTGTGTGTTTGTCTCAAGATAGGCTGTGTCAAGGCGGTGTGTTTTGTGTGTGGGAGAATGAGATGGTTGTGTGTGTGTGTGTGGGTGTCAAGATAGGCTGTGTCAAGGCGGTGTGTTTTGTGTGTGGGAGAATGAAATGGTTGTGTGTGTGGGTCATAAGATAGGCTGTGTCAAGGCGGTGTGTTTGTGTGTGGGGGGGTGAGATGGTTGTGTGTGTGGGTCTCAAGATAGGCTGTGTCAAGGCGGTGTGTTTTGTGTGTGGGAGAATGAGGTGGTTGTGTGTGT
>Ga0307947_1002692_pt1 | contig 14250 bp, 9 predicted proteins | sample OrgLakmetagen232_FD_201840 | JGI IMG/M metagenome (GOLD analysis project Ga0307947, IMG submission 201840) | Saline water microbial communities from Organic Lake, Antarctica - #232 | ecosystem: Environmental > Aquatic > Non-marine Saline and Alkaline > Saline | place: Antarctica: Organic Lake...
GGGAGGGTCTAGGGAGGGTTCTAGGGAGGGTTCTAGGGAGGCACGGGTAGGGTTCTTATTACGGGAGGGTTCTAGGGAGGGTCTTATTACGAGGGAGGGTTCTAGGGAGAGGCACGGGTAGGGTTCTTATTACGGGAGCTCGAAAACCTGGCCAGTTGAGTCATGCATTTTACAGAATCTGCTCTTTTTTTGAAACGCCTATTAGAGCTTTGATCTAATAATCTAATGATCTGTATGGCAATACCAACACCTCCTCATGCAGACTGTGATGATCAATGTGCACAAACTAAGCATGTCATCGTGTCTCTGTTCCTGTATACTATACAAGCAGTAAAGCACACTCCAAAGCCTCCTCATGCAGACTGTGATTATCAACGTGCATAGTGAGCATTGTGCAATAAGCAAATCTTCAATACCGTCACAGACAACATAATTGCATCGTTCTGTCATAAGATTAGAAGGCTTACATGTCATTGGATCTGCGGCTTATATGTCAATGGATCTGCGGCTTACACGTTAATGGGTCTGCGGCTTACATGTCAATAGATCTGCTTCACTCCCTGCTTGTAGTGGCCCTTATCTGACTGTGCGCAACGGCCCTTACAGTGCAAAGGTGGTGGGTCCACCCATCGAACATCCGTCGACCACAGTCCACATCATAGGTAAATTGACGGAGCCTCTGCAGGTCTTTGATCTGACTGTGCATAGTGGCCCCTGAACATATAATGCAAGACTGGTGGTGCACTCATTGAGTACCTGTTGACGATAGGCCACATCATACGTGAGTTGACGGAGCCTCTTTAGATCCCTATCTAAAAGCTAATACAAGAGTACAGGTCACAACTCACCCTTGCCATCGGCAAGGCGGGCACCATATGCTATTCAATTTTAAGATGGGAACAGCATAGGATATGCTCCGCAGGATAAGCAGTGGATATTCAACAGTTATACCGCCCCACTATATCAGAGATGTCCAAAAACACGAGCAGCTTACTGTTTAAGTTAGTCAATGTGTGGCCGGAGACTCCTTATTCGCTGGTTGTGCGCTTTTTCTAATGTCTGTTGCGGGTTTTATGTCTGAGCAAAATTTAAATTCTACAAGATGTATGTCTCTGTCCTTTGGGGGGCTCTGTTTGGGATCCAAATACCTGCCTCTTCCCTCAATGGGCATATTTAACACGCCATCTGGACGCAAAAAGTCATCATCAGCAGCAAAAGTCATCATCAGCAGCATATCGCAAGACGCAAAAAGTCATCAGCAGCAGCAAATCCACTTTGAAAAGGCACGGCAGGTGTTTGCAAACTTCCACAGCTATTAAAACCTTATGGGTGCTGCAAAATATCTGTTGAACATGCACATCCATGTGTTTGGATTTGGGAACTATAGCTCTGGCAGACAGAAGAAACAGGTCAGGGTGTAGGGAAATTACCCCCATCAGGTCCTGCAGCCAACCCCATCTTTCACTCTATGACTGCTTCAAGACCGACGGGATGACCGCCGTTAAAGTATAGCAGCAGACTTAAGCTTTAACGGCGGTCATCCCGTCGGTCTCGAAGCAGTCATAGAGTGGGAGATGGGGTTGGCTGCAGAACCTGATGGGGGTATTTTCCCTACACCCTGACCTGTTTCTTCTGTAGCCAGAGCTATAGTTCCCCAATCCAAACACATGGGTGTGCATTTCAATAGATATTTTGCAGCACCCATAAGGTTTTTATAGCTGCACGGGCCAGGTACACCTGCGCAAGATGCGTGTGTACGTGTGTGTGTTTGTATATGCCGGCGCACGGATAAGACCGTGATTGCTTTTATGTGCATAATTGATTGTATGTATTTGCGTGTGTGTGTGTGTGCGCGCACTCACATGCGTGTGCGATAATGCGTGCGTATTGTGTGCGTATTGTATGCTTCCTCAACATAGAACATAAGGATACATGGAAGCCCCTTTCTGTTAGCTTCTTGCTGTACACACCGGCGCCTAAATCCTCAATCGTACCTTGCATGAGCCGACGGCAATGTCTTCTCATCCGGTTCTGCTTCTGGTACTCACGTGCGCCAGGTTTGGCTTACTGATTTCTTGTCAAGAGAGGTGGTGATTCCTGGTGTGGGTATGCACGATGCACGAGTGTTTACATGATTCAGTGTAAACCATCTCTGATCAGACATTTGGCTTTACTCCTTTTCCCAACTTGAACGTATTAATATATAAGTTTCAAATGCGTTTTATACTTAAAAATTGTGTGATGATAATTCATTTGAGATGTACCAAGATATATATATATATATATTACTGCATGCCTTTCACTAAATGAAACACCGCGTAATAAGTACTCCCTCTAGTACAACAGTTTGATCTGCAAACTTGGAAGAGCACGATTTAATGGTTTAGGTCTTTAGACAGTAACTTACCTAATCCAGATGTGAGTAGGTAGCTGGAGCTGTTTCAGGTGGGCGGGTGCCTGATAGGCGAGCGATACTACGTCCTGAAGTTTGAAGCGGGGATGTCGGTTTGGAAACCCATCACAGTGAGGCATGCACGAGCTGCCTGCGTGCGTGCGCCTCCCAGGGAGCCTGCAGCAGAGACGTAGCAATACAGTTTGAGTTACGCAAAAAAAAAGTGATGCATGGCAGGGAAATGCACCCTTTGCGCGTCTGAATACAGGTAGCACCTTTTTTTTTAATTTAGGGTGGAGGTTGCACAACAGATTCCCGTGCTCACATCCATGCAGCACATGCACGGACGCGTACAGTGCGTGTGCTATTATCTAATTAAAGAGCGTTTGCTATGATCTAATTACTAGTAAGCAAGACAGTCAGGTAAGGAGGGGAGGTCACCATTTCTATTAAAGAGGAGAACCAGAACTCACAGCTCTCTCTATGAGCCTGGCTGTCCCGGTGCTCTGGAGAAAATATCCCAGTGCCCGCCTGAGCGTGGCTTGTTCCTGATGCAGAGCCCCCCCTGCTGCCTGCACATATGCAAACACAAATCGAAAGAGGGGTTATGAAGCAAACAACCTTGACAGGATAGTCTTTACCGAGTGCAGATTGCGTGCTTTAACACCTGGATTTTTTTTAATTCAAGGTGAAGGTTGCACAACAAATTCCCGTGCTATAAAGCAAGACAGTTAGGTAAGGAGTAAGGAGGGAAAGTCACCAACACAAGATTAAGTTTCTCACGTGAACAGAAAGCTGCCTCACTTGCCGACCAGGCCTCCCAATTCTTGCGGGCAATGACCCTTTTCCAGTGGGTAGGACATGAAGTGCTGCATATGAACAGTGTACAACATGAAGGCTTGGCAGTACACTGTTCAAATGCAGCACGTCATGCCTTACCCGCCGAAAAAAGGGTCATTGCCCGCGAGAAGTGGGAGGAATGGTCGGCCAGCGTGTACAACATGAAGACTTGGCAGTAGTGTCAGCAAAAATTTTTAAGTTCCTGTACATCAGCAGTGCATGCCTGCCTATGCCTGGACACAGCTGAGTCAAAGCTTTCCTTGCTCACCTGCGGTTTGAGGGAATTGAGACAGTACATCGTCAACTGTGGCGTTGTCTCGACGAGCAAGCATACCCGCCCACCCCTCCATGCCATAGAACTTGATGTCAGGCCATATCGCACGTAGCCTGTGAGCCTCCTAATTCAGGAGGTTTCAAGGAAAATATTGACTTTGATTCGATTCGCTCGCCAATTGGCTGCATTTTTCCTGGCCTCCCCTGAATTAGGGTGATTATCTACTTGGATTCTGGACTTCCGCACTGAATCAGGATCAGTTCAGGGCACAAGCAGAGGAACAAGGGTTACTAAGCAGAGCCTTACCTGCAGACTGCAGATCAGATATCCATTCGTAATCGTTGAGTTTGTCGTATAGAGCTTTGCCGCCAATGATGAGCTCATCATTGCCTTTGGCAGCAAAAAAAGGGCTGAGCCATTCTGCATCCTGCCAAGTGATTAAAGGAGTTGATTGATGATTAAGTGATCAAGACGTACAGATGGGGTAGATGACTAAGTGATCTGAGATACCCTGCCCAAAAAGGCCTCATAATAATCACCTTCACGCCCAATTCATTCAGGTTTGCAACTCCCTGCCACTGGGGGTGTGGGCCCTTCAGGTGCAGAGCATTCTTGAAAATTGGGGGGGCCCTCCCTCTGCGAGGGCACATTATGGTCTTGTTTGTGCACATGTGTCATCAGAGAGACTCCTCACACACACATACACACACACGCACACACGCACACACGCACACACACACGCACACACACACGCACACACGCACACACGCACACACACACACACACACACACACACACACACACACACACGCACGCACGCACGCACGCACGCACGCACGCATCGCACGCACGCACGCACGCACGCACGCACGCACGCACGCACGCACGCACCGACTGCACACCTGTTTAGCTCGTTGTTCTTGAGCTCCCTTGCGAACATTAATATGTCATCGCACCAGGACTTTTCGTCGCTAAGATCAACTGTGCCTCGTCGCTTAGATCAACTGCTTGGGCAGCAACGACCCGAAGAGTTTGCATTTTTATTTTTTGACGAATAATTTTCTACTTTTTGGAAAAGTGAAAAGTGAAAAGTGAAAAGTGAAAGATACTTATCAGATTCTAAGACATTTCTTCATTATAACTGATGCTGGTCGCCAATTTCCCTGCTCCCAGGGGTTTGCTGTCCCCTTGGTGCCTGCTCTGCAGCTTACATGCAGCTGCAAAGAGGATGTAGAAATAACAGTGAAAAAAATTGTGAATGCAGCCCAGCGACAAGGACAGGCGTGATCAATAAGAAGCTAGGTAATACATGCCATGCATCCTCGCCACAAGCAGGATGAGTGTCAATTTTGCAAACCCACCATCTTGCTAAACCACATGACCTTGCCAACCTTGCCAGTGCTTGCCATTCATCATGCTGTTGTGCACAGCATATTTATTTCTAAAGTAGCTTCACGTTAATGCTACGGAAGGCCAATAGTACAACGCACCCACATGGCTCCCGCTTGCAGATGACGTGCTCGCACCTGTGTCGCCTACATCAGCCTCACTCAAAGACCTTGTTTGGGCTATAGAGGTAGGCGCGTTCTATCAAGGCCCGTTTAGAAGGCAGGAGGAAGTACAGATGTGCAAAACAGCATCACAGTCGCTTGCTTGAGAATTGGAGTCCTTCTGCATGCTGCAGATAACTCGGAGGTTCCGATGATTACCACGTGCACTTCCAATGATTACCACGTGCATGCATGTGTTTGCGTTAAAACTCTGCACCTTTCTTGGATCGTATCTCCAGCCCTGCACACGCTTTCCTTTTTTTGGCAATGTAGCTACCAAAGTGTGCATGCTCCAACAACCTCCCACGGCCATGTTGCTACTTCTTTTTTGCAAGATCAGACAACCACCCATGGCAATGCTCCAACAACCTCCCACGGCCATGTTGCTGCTTTTTTGCAAGATCAGACAACCACACATGGCAATGCTCCAACAACCTCCCACGGCCATGTTGCTACTTCTTTTTTGCAAGATCAGACAACCACCCATGGCAATGCTCCAGCAACCTCCCACGGCCATGTTGCTACTTCTTTTTTGCAAGATCAGACAACCACCCATGGCCATGTTGCTACTTCTTTTTTGCAAGATCAGACAACTACCCATGGCCATGTTGCTACTTCTTTTTTGCAAGATCAGACAACCACCCATGGCCATGTTGCTACTTCTTTTTTGCAAGATCAGTCAACCACCCATGGCAATGCTCCTACTGCAGTGTGTAAGATCAGACACCCCCCATCTTAATTTGACTGTCCTACATTGCGTTATTTGCCCTTTAGTCAAAACGGTTGTAGCAAAGCTACCAGCTGAACCAGTTATCACGTATCATCACACCGCCATTGCTCTCAGGCTATAAAGCAAGCCGGCCTCGAGAACATGGCTCTGTTGACCTGCACAGCTTTTGTTCGCACCGCCATTGCTCACACCGCCATTGCCCTCAAACTATAAAGCAAGCCGGCCTTGAGAACGTGGCTCTGTTGACCTGCACAGCTTTTGTTCACACCGCCATTGCTCACACCGCCATTGCTCTCAGGCTATAAAGCAAGCCGGCCTTGAAAATGTGGCTCTGTCGACCTGCACAGCTTTTGTTCACACCGCCATTGCTCACACCGCCATTGCTCTCAGGCTATAAAGCAAGCCGGCCTTGAAAATGTGGCTCTGTCGACCTGCACTGCCTTTGTGCCCATCAACAGCAGCTTACAGCAGTATGCTGCCATGTGTGGTAGCAGCCCTGCATTTTTGGCCGCAAATCTCAAGACAGACGCAGGGGCGCAAGCATTGTACTCGCACATCATCCCTGGTAGGCCGCATTTTTGGCAGCAAATCTCAAGACAGACGCAGGGGCACAAGCATTATACTCGCACATCATCCCTGGTAGGCCGCATTTTTGGCAGCAAACCTCAAGACAGACGCAGGGGCGCAGGCATTGTACTCGCACATCATTAGGGTTGGCCAGAACCGTATACATACACCGTACATGACCATATATTTGGTGGTTTCCCTGCCAAAAATACCGTATATACACCGTATATATATGGTTCTGGCCAACCCTACACATCATCCCTGGTAGGCCGGCATGTACCTGCAATTATCTTTGTGTTGTTAAATCAGTATAGATTGTTGTGCTGAGTCTTATACTTTGCAGTGACAGTGATTTGCTATGACAATCAGGTTAAGTACCTGAGTTCCTGTTTACATGTCTGATTGTGCAAGGTAAGGCTGGTGATGGTAATAGAGCTAGCCGTGTCTTGAGCCCGTTCCTGTGACTGTAATAATAAATGAAGGGCTTCTTCAACCTTTAAATCTCGGTGCTAAAGTCTGTTAGCAATCATGTGCTGAGGGAAAGGAGAGTTTCCAGGCCAACGGGATTGATACAGAAAACGCAGCTAGGTAGCAGTATCCCTCACAATCAATTTACACGTTTATTTAGAAACAAATGACGACATGTACAAAATTTATTGCTTCACCTCAGAACTAAAACAATAACTGAGGGGAACAGTACAGCTGCAAGCTAATTAGCAGGCTCTGCTCCCTGTCTAATGATCGATTACATGGCGCTGGGGTTGTGTTTTTTTTTATGTATGAAAATGGCCCTTGCCAAGAATACACCGGCCCCAAATATGCATCTGAAATGCCACTGAAATTTTCACTTCTTTTCTGCAGGAGTTGCGTACGGGCTCTCTGATTTTCCTGCGGAAACAAGTTATTACACAAGTATGAGCGGCTCGCCTCTGGTGGTGATAAAAAAGTGAGGGTGTTCTGGCGCTCTTGGCATTGTTATTGGAAAGGACAGTTGGCTGCTATGACCTAGCCAGATTTAACAGCTTCAGAGTCCTGCTTGCTGCATTCCTAGATGGTGCTACCAATTTTCTTGTTAAATGAGCAACGTTGGAGCAACAGCCTTAACTGCAGGGCGGGACTTCTTGAAAAATGCATCAAAATAGAATACCTCATGTACGGCCTGAATCATATACCTAAGTTAACAAGGATACCACTTTTTGAATATGGTGAATGGCAATGACTCACTTGGGGCCTTGATCGTTAAATGGTCGAGCAATGCTTGACTTACCACTGCCGACAAAGGTCATTGATTTTTCCTGCCCTTCCTCAGGGGCAGCACAATTTCTGTTGCCAGGGGCAGCACACTTTGTGCCCTCCTTTTTTTGTGCCCTTCCTCAGGGGCAGCACACTTTGTGCCCCTTCCTTTTTTTGTGCCCTTCCTCAGGGGCAGCACACTTTGTGCCCTTCCTCAGGGGCAGCACACTTTGTGCCCTTCCTTTTTTTGTGCCCTTCCCCAGGGGCAGCACACTTTCTGTCGCCAGCCATCTCAGAAAAGCAAACGTGCTTTCCTCTGTCGACCTCCCCGGTTCTAATTACGAAGATCCAAGCGCTGGCATACTCCCGGCCTACAACTGCATGATCCACTGCATCGACCAAGTCCTCGTGCCAGAGGGAGATCCCAGCGTGCAAGGCCTGCAGGGTGTCACCCCTTTAGTCGATCCAGGTGACACACACAACATATCAGCTGACGCACAAAACATATACGCACATGGTATGCAGGATATCACCCCTCTAGCCGATCCAGGTGACACAAAACATAATTACACACATGGTATGCAGGATATCACCCCTCTAATTGATCCAGGTGAAGCATGCTTGTTCTCCATGGCTGTGTCACCACTACCAGCGGAGTCTTTTCATTCCATTTCTTTTGGTCTGCTGGGTATTGCCCCCTGGTTTATCCAGGCAACAAACAATACACAGACATACATGGTGTGCAGGGTGTGTCACCTCTCTAGTTGATCCAGGTGACACACAAAATACAGACATACATTGTCTGCAGGGTGTGTCACCTCTCTAGTTGATCAGGCAACAAAACAATGCACAGACATACACTGTCTGCAGGGTGTGTCACCTCTATCACCTCTCTAGTTGATCCAGGTGACACACAAAACACATACATACATTGTCTGCATAGTGTGTCACCTCTCTAAATGATCCAGGCAACAAACAATACACAGACATACATGGTATGCAGGGTGTCACCTCTAGTTGATCCAGGTGACACACAAAACACACATACATTGTCTGCAGGGTGTGTCACCTCTCTAGTTGATCCAGGCAGCTAACAATATACAGACATACATGGTATGCAGGGTGTCACCTCTCTAGTTGATCTAGGCAACAATCAATACACAGACATACATGGTGTGCAGGGTGTGTCACCTCTCTAGTTGATCCAGGCAACAAAACAATACACAGACATACATGGTGTGCAGGGTGTGTCACCTCTAGTTGATCCAGGCAACAAACAATACACATACATACATGGTATGCAGGGTGTCACCTCTCTAGTTGATCTAGGCAACAAACAATACACAGACATACATGGTGTGCAGGGTGTGTCACCTCTCTAGTTGATCCAGGCAACAAAACAATACACAGACATACATGGTGTGCAGGGTGTGTCACCTCTCTAGTTGATCCAGGTGACACACAAAACACAGACATACATTGTCTGCAGGGCGTGACACCTCTCTAGTTGATCCAGGCAACAAACAATACACAGACATACATGGTATGCAGGGTGTGTCACCTCTCTAGTTGATCCAGGTGACACACAAAACACAGACATACATTGTCTGCAGGGTGTGTCACCTCTCTAGTTGATCAGGCAACAAAACAATGCACAGACATACACTGACTGCAGGGTGTGTCACCTCTATCACCTCTCTAGTTGATCCAAGTGACACACACAATACAGACATACATTGTCTGCAGGGTGTGTCACCTCTCTAGTTGATCTAGGCAACAAACAATACACAGACATACATGGTGTGCAGGGTGTGTCACCTCTCTAGTTGATCTAGGCAACAAAACAATACACAGACATACATGGTGTGCAGGGTGTGTCACCTCTCTAGTTGATCCAGGTGACACACAAAACACAGACATACATTGTCTGCAGGGTGTGACACCTCTCTAGTTGATCCAGGCAACAAACAATACACAGACATACATGGTATGCAGGGTGTGTCACCTCTCTAGTTGATCCAGGTGACACACAAAATACAGACATACATTGTCTGCAGGGTGTGTCACCTGTCTAGTTGATCAGGCAACAAAACAATGCACAGACATACACTGTCTGCAGGGTGTGTCACCTCTATCACCTCTCTAGTTGATCCAGGTGACACACAAAATACAGACATACATTGTCTGCTGGGTGTGTCACCTCTCTAGTTGATCCAGGCAACAAACAATACACAGACATACATGGTATGCAGGGTGTCACCTCTATCACCTCTCTAGTTGATCCAGGTGACACACAAAACACATACATACATTGTCTGCAGGTTGTGTCACCTCTCTAGTTGATCCAGGTGACACACAAAACATATATACACACGATATGCAGGGTATCACCCCTCTAGTTGATCCAGGTTACGCACAAAACGGATAAATACATGGCATGCAGGATATCATCCCTCTAGTTGATTCAGGTGAAGCACAAAACGGATACAAACCGTACGCTCCTGATAACACCCACATTAATATCGTTTGTCCCTGTAGGGTGACTACGGTTTTGTTTTGGATATATTGATTTGGCCCTGCTGGGTTGTGCGGGGTTGTTGCCTATAAAGATTTAGGTCGCTGCAAGTCATGAGCGACAAGAGCCCCCTTGGTTCATGCATATATAAATAGAACTGGCCAGAACCGTATATACACACCGTATATGATCGTATGCATGGTGATTTCCCTGCTTAAAATACCGTATGTACACCGTACATACGTATATATATAGGGTCCTGGCCAACCCTACATATAAACATACAAACGTGGAGGCTTATTGATAGCAGTACTACATTCAGGATCTTGTAGCATATAGCATATAGCACATAGCATATATAGCTTATAGCACATAAACAGGCTTTCTAAGTCAAACCTCTTGCATGTCTAAATCCAACTGACATCAAGCCATCAACCAATGAATTCCTTTTTTATGATGTAAATTTCTCCACACCACCCTTTCTTCAGCCCCTGTTCTGGACGTGCCTGAACTTTCTCAAGAGATCGATGCTGCATTTGAGGAGGCGCACATACGCAAGGTGCCTGGGCCTTATCCCGTTGCCAACCAACCAGCAGCGCAAGATGCATCCATGACAACAGTGACTCCGCTCTCACAACAGGAGCAGCAGCAGCAACAGCAGCAGCGGCAGCAGCAGTGGCAACAACAGGCACCACCACCACCAGCATACAGCACATACAGCACATACAGATCAGCCCCGCCTGCGGCGGCCTCTGCCGACCAGCTGGCAATGGCCCTCGATGCCCTGCCTCCCGACTTGGCATCACCACGCAGTGTGTCACCATCACCTGAAGCTGCAGCAACCGTCATACATACCTCAACTGACACATCCTCCACAATCCCAGCAGCTCCATACGTCACAGGAAGGGCCAGCATAGCTAACAAGGCACGCGGGCAAAGTGCTCCTGCAGACACAGCTGCTCCCCCTGCTGGACCCAGATCGATTGCTCCTCAGCCTATGACCGCTGCTCCCAGTGCTTTAATTCCTCCTGATGTAGATCTGAGCATCAAGGTACGCAAGTCCCGTATACAAAGGAGGCCTGACGATGTTTGCAAAAGTCCAGACTGTGCGGGCCTTGAGGCGCTGTGCATGCTTTACATTTGAGAAGCCGACGACGAGTGTCTGTCTGAAAGAGGGCCATTTGAATGGTGGAACAGCAGCTTCACCACCATTAATCAATCTGGGCTTATCTGGCAAACACTCTGCAGCAGTAATATAGTATGATTCTTTTTACTACTAAGAAGCAATATAGGTTTTTAAGCGTTACATCAGGTTAAGCATCATTGCTTGTAAATAATCCACCTCCATGTCACAATGCAAACGTAATAGAACTAAGATGCAATAGAGGTTTATAAGTGTCAGGTTGAGCGCTTCATCAGGTTAAGCTTTCAGGTTAAGTGTGCATCAGGTTATGCTCTCAGGTTAAGCGTTACATCAGGTTCAGGTTAAGCTTTCAGGTTAAGCGCTACATCAGGTTAAGCTTTCAGGTTAAGCGTTACATCAGGTTATGCTTTCAGGTTAAGCGTTACACCAGGTTCAGAATAAGCGTTCAGATTAAGCTTTCAGGTTAAGCTTTCAGGTTACGCATTACATCAGTTTTAGCGTTACATCAGGTTAAACTTAAGCGTTTCAACAGGTTAAGCTTAAGCGTTTCATCAGGTTATACTTAAGCGTTTCATCAGCTTAAGCTTAGGCGTTTCATCAGGTTATACTTAAGCATTACATCAAGTTGAGCTTAAGCGCTTCAACAGGTTAAGCTTTAGCATTACATCAAGTTAAGCTTGGCTTTAAGCGTTACATCAGGTTAAGCTTTCTTGTGTGCCCGTGATGTGCTGGCAGCAAAATATATATTTGTGATGTGCTGGCAGCAAAAATATATTTGTGATGTGCTGGCAGCAACATTTCTATTTGTGATGTGCTGGCAGCAACATTTCTATTTGTGATGTGCTGGCAGACACATTTCTATTTGTGATGTGCTGGCAGACACATTTCTATTTGTGATGTGCTGGCAGACACATTTCTATTTGTGATGTGCTGGCAGACACATTTCTATTTGTGATGTGCTGGCAGCAGAATCTCTATTTGTGATGTGCTGGCAGCAAAATTTCTATTTGTGAAGGGGGCAAACTGCTGCCGTGAGGGCATCCAAAATTTTCATCCAAGGCTATAAGATCAAGTGGCCCGCTGACTGGGACATTGCGTGCCTCATTTATACATAGTCAATATATATTAATGCGTGCTCAATGCATTTGTTCACAATTAACCAAAGCTTGCCTTGCAGTCGTGCTTGCCGTCAATTGATCCTTTTTGGAAGGGCTTCAAACTGAGCAAAGGGCTTCGAACTGAGCAAAGGGCTTCAAAATGAGCACAAGTCGCTCACACATTTTTGAGTTCACAGGCTGTGCTTCAGCTGGGCATGGCTACGGAAATCCTTTCCCAGCCTCTAACCTTCCTGGTCCCCAATGACGACGCTGTCAACTCTTACGGTACGGCGCCTCTGTTGCACATTCGGGTCGTTGGATATCCAAACCATCACACTCCTGCTTGTACGTACACACAGCACAGCATACAAGTCCACACGCACGCACCTCTTCCTCTCAAACATCCATAAGTACATTTGCATACTCTCACACACACACACACACACACACACACACACACACACACACACACACAGCCCTTAACAACCCCACCGCGGCTGCTGTGTTGCCAACAACAGCGTCTGGATCTCAATCTGTGCGCATGCACATCATCCCAGGTAAGCTGCAACTTGTAATTTGTTTTATGATAGAATTTGTATGCAATTTATTTGAGAGCCTGCAATGTTTTGTCATGTCACTGTATCAAGATATGTGTGCAGGTCTGAATCATATGCTGGAATATTTTTACATGACTCTTACTCTGCTCTGTGTGTGTGTGTCTGTGTGTGTGTGTGTGTGTGTGTGTGTGTGTGTGTGTGTGTGTTTTGTTACCCTGAGTAAAATCATGTGATCTAATCAGCAAGATGTACGTAATCATAATCAAACATTAACGCATCACTGAGTGCTTGCTGCTTAAAGCACTCCATTCTCTGGATACTTGAGCAGTTTGGCAGAGCTCAATCAGCCTGGGCTGATAGATCTGGAATTCAGCAGCTTAAACTACACAAAACTTTTTACTGCCCGTTTTTGCCCTCTGTGGGCCTGCATACAACCAATGACATCCCACGTGGTACCTCACAGTATCCAACTGTGGAGGGCGCTTCTCTGTCATTCATGAAAGGGTGAGTGAAGCAAGCTGACAAAGAAGTGTTTGCTAATGTTTTCCGCTCTTTTCAGTGTAGGGCCACCTCAGCACGGCCAAAAAGCTATCCACAAAATAGACTTGTAACGAGTTGCTGCACGGATTGCTATGTCAGATTTGCCTCCTCATAACTAGGGGTGCCTGTGTAGGAGTTCCTCTCAAGTTATTTTCTTGGTGCCTTTTGGTATTCCTGCCGGTTTCCTCTCTCTGTAAATAAACAGTCTCTTGCTAAAACCTGTAGTATGTCAGGGTAATCAATTCCAGACACAAAGGTAAAAACTTTACACATAAGCTTTGGTGGACGAGACTCATGGCACTTCGGGCCAATGTGTCTCCTTTTACTAAATTGATGCAGGGTGTGTTTTGCTGCCTGCTTAGGTTTTCTTTTCTGTTCTGTTCTACACAAGCAGGAGGGCTGTCTTACACAAGCTGAAAGGCTGTCAGAGCTACATTATTTGTGCAAGTACAAGACTAGAAGCAAGTTTGCTTTAAGCGGTGTTAATTGCTTTGTCATAGAACATTGTTGACATGGGGTAAATCCACATTTTTCATGTCCCGTAAAATTTGCCTATATGGGAAATGTTGCCTTTATGGAAAATTTTGCCTTTATGGAAATTTCCTGCAGGCATGACAGGCAGGTGGTCATGAATGACGGATACACACACACACACTGCAGGCGTGACGGGCAGGTGGTTGTGAATGACGGCGCACACACACACACACACACACACACACACACACACACACACACACACACACACACACACACACACACACACACACACACACACACACACACACACACACACACACACACACCGGGAGAG
>Ga0307947_1002695_pt1 | contig 14242 bp, 24 predicted proteins | sample OrgLakmetagen232_FD_201840 | JGI IMG/M metagenome (GOLD analysis project Ga0307947, IMG submission 201840) | Saline water microbial communities from Organic Lake, Antarctica - #232 | ecosystem: Environmental > Aquatic > Non-marine Saline and Alkaline > Saline | place: Antarctica: Organic Lake...
TCTCTCTCTCTCTCTCTCTTTCTCTCTCTCTCTCTCTCTCTCTCTCTCTCTCTCTCTCTCTCTCTCTTTCTCTCTCTCTCTCTCTTTCTTCTCTCTCTCTCTCTCTCTCTCTCTCTCTCTCTTTCTCTCTCTTTCTCTCTCTATCTTTGAAATTAAACGCTCTCTGTCATGTAAGGGACGTAAAATTAGAGTGACAGCAACAAGCGTCAAATAGTGTGACAGCCTCACACTCGTGGGGCTGGCGAGAACCATAGATATGTGGTGTTTATTCACAGTTCTGGCCAAGCTCACACACACACACACACTCACGCTAATCTGTGCCATAACTTCTTGTAAACATATTTTGCAAGGCTCCTGCACACTGTGCGGTTAAGATGCTCATCACTCTGCTGGTGCTGAAACTCTGTATCGCTCATGCATTGCTGAACAGCTCCAACGCTTGTCCTCACTCTCCAAACACTGATGCCCTTTATCATTTTGCGCAGGTTTGAGTGTGCCCCAGCTCCTCAACACCAAGCTCGACACCCTTCTCCCTCCCCCTTACAACTCCATGCACGCCAAGTGGCTGGCTGACACTCCTCCCACCATACCCAGAAACAGCTGTCGTGCAGGTAATTGCTTGTGCGTGTGCATGTGTGTATGTTGTAAGTAAGTGCATGTTCTGTGTGCGTCTACCTTCATATACCTTATAGGGCAACTGCACTCTTAAGTAGGAGGAAATCTTAGTTTGCGCGCCTGATTGTGGCAAGAAGTCTGACCATATGTTTGCAAGTACCAATGATGATGCACATACCATAGGATTAGGGTTGGCTAGAACCATATATACACGGTGTATATATGGTATTTTTGGCAGGGAAATCACCAACGGTCATATACGGTGTATATATACGGTTCTGGCCAACCCTACATAGGATGCAATGCTGCCATATTTTATGTTTGGATGCTGCATGTGATGCTGCGCATGAGTCCTTATATGGTGCATGTGATGCTGCGCATAAGTCCTTAGATGCTGCATGTGATGCTGCGCATGAGTCCTTAGATGGTGACGCACCGCACCTTGATAAGCTCACACACGCTCTGGCACACAAACACACACGCGCACACACACATACTCACAAATACACATACATTGACTAATACGTCACACAACAACACATTCTGCTGTACTTACACACACAACGACAATACGTAATGCTGCATTTTGCTCGTGCTCTTCAGGCGTGGTTGTGCAGCTGCTTAACAACAGCAACGTGTTGGTGCCAGTCCGGCTCAGGGTGCACCAAATGGAGGAAAACAATCGCACTGTGCATGTCATCAGGGTGCGTGCGTGTGTGTATTTCATCCGGGTGCATGCGTGTGTGCAGGTCATCAGGGTGCGTGCGTGTGTGTATGTCATCAGGGTGCCTGCGTGTGTACAGGTCATCAGGGTGCGTTCGTGTGTGCGTGTGTATGTTGCGTAGGCTTGGGTATATGGTTAATGTAACTGTGCATGTCATCAGGGTGCGTGCGTGTGTGTGTATGTTGCGTAGGCTTGGGTATATGGTTCGTGTAATGGCGTAGCAATTGGCTAAATGGATAATTAAGACAGCTCTGCTAACGGAGCTCAGGAGTAAAAGCCATGCCAGTAAGCACCTGCGTATTAAGCGTGTTGTGTGTGTTGCATGGGATTAAGAGCAAACATGTGCTGTGTTTTAGATCTAGCACAGTTGCTGGTGCGTGGGCAGACCAGCTTTGCTCTCAAGAGCATAAAAGCATGCAAGACAGCAGGTTGCAGGTGTACCAGTAGTCTTTGCTTCATTGAACGAGTGGACTGAAAATAAAGGTGTTGTTTTCTCTGGTCTAAGTGTATGGTTTTAATCAGTTACAAGTGACAGAGACATGACGTGTGTGTATGTTCATTTCATCCCTATTTTTCACTCACAAACTCTTGACACACACACTTGTGCACATATACATTTACGCACATGAGCTTGCACACAAACACACACAAACACGCACAGACACACGCGTTCACACACACATACACACACACACACATACACACAAATGCACGCACGCACGCGCACACACACACAATAAAAAATGCCTGCAGGTCCACAAGGTGCCCCCAAATGAGATGCAAGACGACAGGCGGGTTAGTTTCACTGTGAGCTTGAAGGGAGCCATTTTGGCGGTGGAGCCCGAAAGGTCTCTGCTCTTTGGCTGGCCCTTGGATGACTTCAAGGGCAAACACGTGTCTGATGTGAGTGACACGTGTGGCTTGTCCGTGTGCGGTGTCAGTAGGTGCATGAAGCTTGCTCACACGCACGCATAAACACACACGCACGCATAAGCACACACAAACACACACACACTTACATACACACACATGCAAGCACACGGCGCATGCACTGACACATGCATGTGCGTTCGTGAACACACACACACACCTAACCCTATGACAACTGTGTTCGCAACAGTTGTGTGTGAATGACATCTGTACTACTAATTATGTATGCATGGCAACTGTACGGCCACACCTTATACCGTAGACAGTTGCGTGTTTAACAACCATGTGTGCAACAACTGCATGCAAGACACTAGTACAAATGTAATTGCAGTTGCGTGTAAAACAAGCATGTGTGCAAGAACTGCATGCACATGATGATAGTAACAAATTTAAGTGCAGGCATGTTCTTGGTATGCATGACGTTTATATCCAGGTGGTGGACATGCTGAAGGTATCTCGCACACACATATATACTAACATAGATGTGTGCCAATGACCGTAGCAAATGTGTGTGCACAAATTGTGCGCACGTGAATCATGTATGCGTACCATCCTACTCCTAACCCCTAACGTGTACATTCAGGTGGTGGACATGATGAGTGTGTGGCGTCAGCGGGTGTCCGATGCTTATCATGAAGGCAGCGTGGAGAGGTGCATGGAAGAGTCCGGCACAGGAGGGGTGAATGTCCTCATGCTGGCCCTAATAGAAAATGAGGTTGCGTGTCCAGGTGTGTGTGTTTGTGTTTGTGTGTGTATGCGTGTGTGAACATATGTGTGTGCGTGTGCACGTGTGTGCGAGCGTGTGTTTATGTGTGTATGTATGTGTGTGTGCATGTGTAGAGCACACGCTGTGTATGCAACTGTCGCATGAAATGGTTCAAAAGAAAATCACATAAATTTTCCTGGGGCTGGCCCATGGCAGAGGGAGTCTCTTGAAATATTGTGTTGTCTTTTGCTTGGTCAATTTGACAAGGTGCTGCACTGTTGATGCGTTTGCTGGTTTAAACGTAGGATGTGGTTGTCAGCACAGGGCACTGACTCCAAATAATACTTTGCCTTGTAAAACAAACAGCCTTACAGTTCTTGCTTTTACACGAATGCAAACACAGACACTTGCATACACTTGCATACTACTTGACGCTTGCATGCTACTTGCAAACACAGACACTTGCATTTAGACGCGCACGCAAATGGACACATAATCAGACGCGTGAAGTTCGTGCAGGCACACTTATCAGCGCATGCACTCACGCACAGTTTGCTTTACTTCTGGCTTTGCCCCTGCGCACGCAGTTTCGAAGACAGGCTGTGCTAACTGCAATGCGCCTGCACACACACACACATCAAGGTGCACATGCATTAAGGTGCACGCACGCATGCACATGCACGTATTGGCACACATTGGCACACATGCACACACATGCACGTTGCAGGCTCGTCATTCCGTGTCGCTCTGAAGCCCCCTCACATCGACTTTGCCACAGCCAACGCGGCAGCACAGAAGACAAGCCACCAGGGTGCCACCTTGCAGGAGCTTCTGCATGACAAGGCCAACATAAACACTTTGCAGGTGAGGGGTTTGTGGAGAAACAGGTGCTCATGTGTGGATGTGCGGTGGTGTAGATGTCTTTTTTGGAAGCGCTGCAGGAGCGGATTCTTGATCAGGCAGATAGGAGGCTTAGTGGCCAGCTGCACATGCTATGTGCGCAGCTCGCGCACGATCCATGTATAGGGTTGGCCAGAACCCTGTACATACGGTATTTTTGGCAGGGGAATCACCAATATACAGTAAGATATCGTGCATATGTATGATATATAATTCTGGCCAACCCTATCCATGTGGCATAAGAAGTTCTTGCGTAAGCAGTTACAGCACATCAAGCAGTAATTCAAGAAACACACTCAGGAACAGCGACTGTCACTGCCTTGCGCTTAGGTCGCTTGCAAGCGTGTCGTAACCCCCTTGCCATGCATGCGTGCCTTTACTTAATTCTTGCCTTTGCGTTTGCTTGGCCTCCTGCCATCCTTATACTAGAGTGCTACGCTTCTCTGCGCGGCTCTGCTGCTCCTTGCACAAAACATACCCAACGCTTGCTTACAAAAAGGTCTCTTGCTTGTCATTAAACGCTTTCCTCTCGGAACATTGCTTGCATTTGCCTGCTTATGATCAAATGCTTTCACTTGTTTGATGTTGAGTTGCGTCTCCCTTGCCTTCCACAGTCCTTGTGATTGGGTGTTCATTTTTGGCACACAGCCCTGCTGTTCACCGCAAGAAATCATTTCTTGCAAAGAACATTTCCCATGCCAGCTCCACGTGTGCGTCCTACACTTGCCTTGCAGGCCTCCCGCCGTGCTGTTATGATGCCTGAGGTAGTGGAAGTGGATGGCCTCCCCGCACTCAAGCTGCAGATGTTCAAGCAGGACACGCTCACAGGTGTGCGTACGTGTCTGTGTTTGTGTGCATGTGTCATTCTGTTTGTTGATTGCTGTTTGTGTGTATATATGTGTGTGCATCTGTGTGAGTGAGATGGATGGCCTACTTTTGAGCTGCAGGCCTTTAAGCAGAACACGCTCACGATTGTGCATACGCGTCTGTGTTTGTGTGGGTATATGTGTGCGTGAGTGTGTTGGATGGCCTACTTGCACTTACGCTGCAGATGTTGAAGCAGGACTCACGCTCAAGAGTGCGTACGTGTCTCTGTTTGTATACGTGTGCATCTGTGTGAGTGAGATGGATGGCCTACTTTTGAGCTGCAGGCCTTTAAGCAGAACACGCTCACGATTGTGGTTTTGTGTCACCTTTTTACGTACCACCCGCCTCATTTACGAGTGAGGTCTGCATGGCACCCCACAGCAGTGCCTGCCCACACAGGTTTCAAGAAAATTAAATTGAAAGGGCACATTGCATAAAAATTAGCGGCCATTGAGCAAACACACACTCCTTGCACAAACGGCATAAACCATGCAGTTTCTCCTTGCACCCATCCCTGGACTAAAAGACAGGCCCAGGCACACACACAGAAGCTTTGGCCTGCACGTTACCGACTGGATGCAGGCGTACGCGAACATACTTTCAACACAGCCCCGCAAGTTTGCTTTGCCTGTGAATGTTAGCGTGTGGGTTTGCATTCATTATTTCTTGGGACTTGATTGCCTGTGAATGCCAGCGTGTGGGATTGCATTCATTAATTTCTGGGACTTAATTGCCTGTGAATGCCAGCATGTAGGTTTGCATTCATTAATTTCTGGGACTTAATTGCCTGTGAATGCCAGTGTGTAGGTTTGCATTCATTAATTTCTGTGACTTGATTGCCTGGAGTTATTTTTGCACAGGCTACCTGGAGCTGGAGACAGACCTCAGTATCCGCAAGGCTGACCAGTACGCGTCCTTGGTGCTGGGCTTGGCACCATCCATGATACCCCACACAAAGCTCCCTGAGTGAGTGGCCTTCCTGCACGTGCTTCGCCTTGTGTGTGTGTGTGTGTGTGTGTGTGTGTGTGTGTGTGTGTGTGTGTGTATGCGTGTGTGTATGTGTGCGTGCGTGTGAGTGTTGTGAGCTAGCATAAAATTAGGCATGCCTGAGGAGCAGGCAGTGCTTAAACTACTGTCGGGTAGCATCTGCCGTGCTGTTTATTGTGTGCGTGTACGAGTGTGCGTGTACGAGTGTAAGGAAATGAGGAGCGGGGTGAGATAGGAGAGCTAATGGAAATAGCAGTAATAACAGAGGTGGCTGTACACACGCACACCTCCCACATACGTGTGTCCTGGCTCAGCTGCACCCCTCTGTCCAAACACCCTGCCTGTAGACTGCTGCACGTGGACAAGCAGTGCCAGTGGGAGGAGCTCATGGGCATCGCAGCTCAAACAGGGGGGCTGACTCGGGTCGCCAAAGGCACCATAACCGCCCCACGCACGTTCATAGCTGATCACGCAGACGGGGGCACCGTGAGAGTGACGCTGCAGGTACGTGGTTGTGCGTAGCTTGCGTGTGTTCGTGTGTGTGTATGTGTGTGTTTGTGTGCCTAATATTGTGTGAGCGAGAGAGGAAGTTGTTTGCTGTGAGGGCTATCACACAAGGCTCGACTGGATGAGGAAGTGGGGCCAATGCATATACGCAGCCGTTCCACTCCCATCCTAGACCAATGTTTGGTGTTCGCACACAGGTATTTATCTATACATTTACGCGCATTGCAGAGCTGTTGTTATGATCAACATGAAACGGGGCACCACTTTTGTTAACTTCTTTAGATCGTATTACCTGTGGCCATCATCCTGGTTTGGGAATTTTGTGAAGGAAGGCCATGCAAAGAGGCCCTCCCTCCCGCATTTCCGCTTGGGCGAATTGAACGGTTGGTGTAAGTGCCCCATCCCTCAACAAATCCAATTGCGTGTCAAATTAGTTGAGAGAGCTTTTTAGCTACCCCTGTTTGAACGTTGCAGAGTGCCTGCTCCTTTGAGTTGGCAAGTGTGATCCTGCTGCAATGCTTTCTCCATGTGTCACACAAAACAAACTTTTGTACAGGTTCTTGCGCTCTCTGTCTTTTTAAATGCGGCTTTTTGCTACCTCTTGCCGCTCACCAACGGTTTTGTTGCCTTTATGCCACTGTTGTGGCTTGAAAGGGTTGCAGGAGAGCACTGCTCATTCACCTCCTCTTGCCGCTCACAGAGCTCATGCCACTCACCAACCTCCTGCCGCTCACTGATTTAGTGCCACGCACTGATCTAATGCCACTCATTGACCTCATGCCGCTGAGCTCATGCCCTTCATCGACCTCACGCCACTCACTGATTCCATGCCACTCACTGGCACTCTTGGCTCTTTGCCTACCACCACCGTGGCTTGCCAGGAATGCACAAAACTGCTGCCACTCTGACACCCATACGGCTCCCTGACGCTGTTGTGGCTTGCAGGGTCTGAGCAAGAGCGAGGGCCTGGGAAAGAAGAACCGCATCGAGGCCACACTGCACTCAGATGCCAGCTACTACCACGTAAGGCTTGCCCTCACAGTGTGGTCTGCGCTGGTTGTGTGGCACAGCCTGGCACATAAGCATGAACATGCGCTTTGTTTCTATTGCACTGCATGTGATAACTCTAGTAATGCAATTGCAAATGCTCACCGCACGCACACACATACACACATAGACACACATATACTTGAAAGGACATGTGTCCACTTCCTTTGTTAGCAGCAGCACTTACTCCTTGCCCCAAAGCGTCAAATGTCCTGCAATCTTGAGTCTGCATGCGAACAGATTGGAATGCGCACACACGTTACTTGAACGTGCTGCCCCTCTGTTTGTGGTGTGCAGGGCTCGCCACACATTGTGTTTGAGATGCTTGGGCTGGATGACGATGAGGAGGGCAAGAAAATGGCCAACAGATACAAGCACTGCATGCATGGCATGCTCCTGAGCAGAAATTACCTAAAAAGGTGAGAGCTGCTGAGATAATAATTTTATGAAAATGCGTTTGTGTACGAGTGTGCGTGTGTATATGTGTGCGTTCGTGTGTGTGTTGGTGTGGGTGCAAATGTATGGAAAGGGGAGAGAGGGGGGGGTAAGGAATTTTGTAAAGTTTGTAAAATTCTGGTATATGTGGATGATCTCGTGGTTGTCTTTTATAGAAGCACCTAGAAAAGGCTCAAATGCTAAAGCACTTCCTTGTGCTCTGAATGCAAATCATGTGCGCCCCAAAGATGTGTTAACCACTAACATCTTCCACAACAATCCACTTGTGCACGTGCAGCAATGGTCCAAAGCCATGGGGCAGTTTTGCAGGACAAGGGCCTGTCAGCCGGCAATCGGGCAAGGACAGGCGCTCTAGCAGGTAATCTAAAACACGGGTGCTGCTGCGTGCATGTGCCGTTGTATGCAAGCCCTGCTGTGTGCGAGTGCTGCTGCATGCCGATGCCGCTGTGTGCGAGCGCTGCTTGTGCGAGTACTGCTGTGTGCAAGTGCTGCTGAGTGCAAGTCCTGATGCGTAAGTGAAGTAGCAAAGAGGGACGATAACTTGAACTGCTACTGTGTCCGTGAATTTTGGTTCCGTGGCAAAACCATGGAGGGCCCTTATTGTAATCCAGCAGCACTGCAAACACTTGCGTCACGCACATCTTGTTCCTTATCTCCCATTTATTTGTGCGAATGAAATCCTAGCAGCGTTCAAAAGATGCTCAGAAGTAGTCGCCAGGGGGGTGGTTACAGTTCGCTAGTCATTGTTTTTCAAGAGCGGCCGTCAGCAAGAGAATATAAACACTTGCTTGATTGGCTATCCTGCAAAATAAACCATTACCCGGAACTACCCTTATGGTCCCTGCATTCGTCAAAAGGAATCATGCTCGCCTTATTCTTATGCACTGCCTGTTTTAGTTGGACCATGTTATGGTTGGATTAAACCATATACGGCGAATACATGGTATTTTCGCAGGGGGATTCCCATACGTACGGTCAAATGTGGTGATTAAATATGGTTCTGGCCAACAATAAGTATACACAACTTTTTGCTTAAACTCATGCGCAGCATTTAAGGCTCTGGGATATGCTTGTAGAGCATTCTGGTACCGGGCTGCATCGCATACACACATGCACAAACACACGCATGAACACTCACACGCTGGTATGCATTTGCATATTTGCATACCCACGTATACTCACACACACATACACACGCCTTTCTTCAGTGGATTTTGGCGTGAGAGCAGCGGCAGCGGTACCAGCAAGTTGCGAGAACCGCCAAAGCAGCAGCAAGGGGGGCGGTTTGGAGGAGCTGGGAGGAAGCTGTCAGGCCTGTTGGAGAATCAAAATGAAGGGCAGGATGAGGGGTCCGTGCAAAGGTGGGCACGTGCTTTTTTGTGTCATGGCAATTGGCACATCATGCTCATGCATCCACGCACGCAGGCATGCACGCATGCAAACGCACGTGAACGCACGCATTCAGCTCTGACATGCGCATGCACACACACATGGAAATAGATACGTGCAGCGTACGCACACACACATGCACACATACGTACACTGGCACATGCAGTGGTCAAGGTGTGGTGTCTGGAGATGGTGGCAACAAAGAGCTGGCCAGTGGCAGCGGGAGTGGGAGTGGAAGTGGGGGAGAGGAAGAGGGCGATGACGTGGGCGTGCTGCCTCGTTCGGCCACGCAGCATGGCGATGCTCTGATGCAGGTACTTTGCTGCGCAGGCAGTGCAGACATGTGCGGATGTGTGTGTGTGCCTGGAATTGATGTATGTATGTGCGTACCTGAGTGTATGTTCTGGTATAAGAACTCCTGAGTATAGTTGCCACACTCATAAAGCCTGTATTTCTGTGTGTTTGCATGTCAGAGTGTCGATTTGTTTACTCGTATTCTGATGCCTACACACTCCTACTCGTAGGGCTCTGATGACGAAGATGATGATGAGGGGCATGGCAGCAAGGGGAACGATGAAGAGCGGCAAAAGAAGAAGAGGCAGAAAGAGTCGATCACAGCGTGGATTCAGAGCATCGCGGTACGAGTTGCTTGTGCACACACATACACACACATACACACGCACACGCACACACAAGTATTTCTATGGCTTGCGCAAAGGACAAAGCAACTTAAAAGGGTTCAGTGGTGCTATATGTGTGCGTGTGTGTGCATGACTGAAGTGCGTGAGAAGTCTACTTGTAAACGTGCATGTATGAGCTAACTCTGCAAGCATGGACTGGTGTACATCCTGTAGAAGCTTGTGCAATTTGTTGGCACTCATTTTTATTTGCTTGAAAAGGTGGAGTGCCTCACCATCTTGCTCTTGGGTGTATGCTTGTTATCCTGAGCAAGGGCCAACGTGGAGGTTTCACAGTGTCTAGCACCTTCCGCAAGGTGTTGCAATCAATGTGAGGCTCCCCTCAATGAGTCCTAATTACCAAACTGCCCATCACCACCAGGCTTGGGTCAAACTGTCCTGGCCGTACTCGTGCCTGATCGTGCACCATGCTCACTATCTCACTTAGCACCACCCTGTTGTTCATGTTCAGGCTGGGGACACAGCCCTACTATACGCTACTATACACGGACACAGCCCTACTATACGCTACTATACACAGACACAGCCCTGCTATACGCTACTATATACGGACACAGCCCTGTATACGCTCTGTTGTTCATGTTCAGGCTGGGGATACAGCCCTACTAAACGCTACTATAAGCAGGCGCTCATAGATTCCCTGCTGAAATTGCTGTAAACGTTGCGTGTAGGGTCGGCCAGAACCACATATATACGGTGTATATACGGTATTTTTGGCAAGGAAATTACCAAATATACGGTCATATACGGTGTATATATACAGTTCTGGCCAACCCTAGTGCGTGTCATGGCGTTTCATTTGTGAGAAGATACGGTTGTGCGTGGAGCAAGCCATTACTAAAAGCGTACAGGGTCCTGTGCGTCGCACCTGTTTTGTCGTCACAATTACTTTTGACTTGCTCTCAGTTTTGTCACTTTAACTTAAAGTTTAAGCTTCAGCGTTTGCGCATGAAGCTTACTCCTGACGGCCCGGATGGCAGATATGAATATGATTTGTGCCACTCGTGTTGAAACCTCTAGTTTTTGCAAGTAGGTGCCAAAAAACTTTGCGAGTTAGATTTATTGATGTTCCTGATGCCTACGTCCAAGATCAGGGCAACAAAAAGGGGTTATGCTCATGTATACACTATGTGTATTTAGTAATTACATGTTGGTCAAAGTGTGTGTGTCATGTCTGTTGATGGAGGCCCTGGGTGAGGGCAACAAAAAGGGAGGCTGTGCTCCTGTACACACTGTGTGCACTTAGTAAATACATGCTGAACAAAGTGTGCGTCATGTCTGTCGATGCATGTCTGTTGATGCATGTCTGTTGATGCAGGCCCTGGGTGAGGACAGCGGAAATGAGGGCCTCTCCGCGTCTCCTGACCACAAGCCCGCATTCAGGGCCAAGCCCACCCTCATTTCTATCGACGAAGAGGGTACAGAAGTTATGGTGAGTGAGTGGTGCGGCTCTCTAGGAAGCCGGCAGGGCACCTGTGCTAACGTGTGTGAAAAAGCAGTTGCAGTGCAGACCACCACATCATAGTTCTCGACACGGTAGAGTACCCGAGTTGGTGCTGTGAGCGTTTGCTGCAGCATGCTGCGTTCATCTAACATGGCCTGCATGGGTATATGGTGAGCGCACTTTTTCAGCCGTAGCCTACTGTGTTTAACACTGCCCATTCTAACCCACAACCCTGCCTTGCATGTCTAAGGGATACAAGAAAACAAACAACAAAATAGCACATGGAGTCCTATTACGTTTGCATCGTGAGATGGCGGTGGATTATTTACAAGTCCAGATCACAACTGATAAGGAATTAGGTCCTCACAACTGCCCAGAATAAGGAAAAAATTAAAGATATATATGTAAGTAGAAAGGTAGAAAATAAACTCAAACTAAGAAGGAATAGCAGTTAGAGGACCAAGTAAATAAAAAGATGGAGAAATTGGAAGGACACAGATAGAAAGCAAGAGTGATATGAGAGATATCACTTTGCTATACTCCAAGACCTAAGTGTTACACACTGAACTCAGCAGATCCTGCAATAGAGCTATATAAGAACTGAGGGCGGCTTCCTAAATCCTGGCGTCAGGCAGCCTGAGCTTGGAACAGCAGCTGCAAAAGCGGCGTGCGGAGCAGAGCTTAGACCTTCTCTAAAGAAACTCCAAGCAAACCTGCAGCACATTTTACATTGAGATTCCTGTACACCTGATTGAACTCCATCTGATTGAACTCCATCTGATTGACATGTGATTGAATTTCAAGCACAACTGCAGCACATCGTACTTTGAGAATCCTGTACACTTGACATCATTTGCGTTCTGCAGAAAAGGGCAGCTGCGTGTGTAATAAGCCATTTTGAGTACACGCATCCTAATTTTGTACACACAAAGGACACGCGCGTGCAACATGCAAACACACATGTTTCATATGAAAGCATGCATATGATGTATGATGTGTATACACCCTCATACACACACAAACTATACCTTTATCCTTTCTGCATTTTGCCCTGCAGCTGATGGGGCTGTGTTCCTTGCTCAAGAAAGCCACCAACGTACACACACACGCACACACGCACACACACGCACACACACACACAAACAAACAAACACAGTCATAACCTGCGCCATTCCATCTCTTGGCATGCAGCTTGACGGGGGCAGCTTTGTGCCCGGCCCGTACGTGCCGCGTCAAGCCAGGCATGGCAGTGGACAAGAAGGTGGATATGGCCCAGATAACATGGAAGAGCCAATGGATGTCCCTGGCGACAACAACGACTGGGAGCGCCAGGTGCGTGCACTCGCGTGTGTATGTCTGTTTGTGTGAGTGTGTGTGTGTGCGTGTGTGTATGTGTGTGTGTTTAAGAGGAAGAGAGAGAGAGAGAGAGAGAGAGAGAGAGAGAGAGTAAATCCAAGTGCAGATGCAATAATTGGATCGCTTCGACGGTTGCTTGGATACAGGCTCCCTGTGGCCTTGCAATCTCCTCTGAAACACCCCAGAGCAAACATGCAGCCTGCCTTAGCTTGAATTTTGGCCCATGCGTGGCCATCTTTCATGTGCTCATATTTGCCTATGCCTTATGTATGCCTATACCTCATATGTGCCTATACCTCATGTTTGCCTATGTATATATATCTATATATTTTTATCTAATATATTGTCTATATCACAATGTTCCTGTGCCTCATATGCGCCAAACCCCATTTATGCCTACGCCTCATACGTGCCAACACTTCTATATGCCTACACCCTACACCTCGCCTCAGTCACTGTGCATGCCTGAGCTATTCAATTTGCCGACGCCTGCTTTTTAAAGCCGTGCACAGTGACTGAGGCGATAATATGATCGACGTGTTTTTTGGAGGCAGCATCTCAGTCAGGTGTTGTTGTGTCTTCGTCCATGCAGATTGCTGACCTGCCTTCTGAAGCAGCCGATATTCAGGAAGAGGAAAATGAAGCCAGAAAGGGCAAGAAGTCTGGTCGCGGAGCTCCAGGTGCGTGTTTGTGTGGTTTCTCTGGTTGGCTAGAACCAGCGTGCCTGTATGCAGTGTGCTCAGGTTCCACACTAATGTACATGCATGCTTCCCTTTTTGTGTCTGCCTGCGCTGTTTTATTCTTAAAGGGGGGTTGTGAAGTGTTTATAAAGTCTGGGTCAATAATTGCATGGTCTGGGATTAGCTGCTGCAACTGCTGTCGTGAATATGAAAAGGGGGGCTCAGGGTAATATTGTCATAAGAATATATAAAGCTGTACTTTGGTGTTTTGGTCGCAAAATGGCTTTTGTGAAATGGCTTGTGAACAGCATTGTGCTTTCCAGGGCTGGCTGTTTTTCCGCTTCAAACTGTAACTTGGTGTTAGTTGAGAGTCTTGATGCCAAGCATTGCGCACACTGTGTTGTTTCACGCAAATTCTGCTCCAAACAGTAGCTCTGTGTTGGTTGAGAGTCTTGATGCCAAGCATTGCGCACACTGTGTTGTTTCAAGCAACTGCACCCCATGCCACGTGGTAGCCAGCACGTGTGCCCTAACCACACATACACGTATGGGCTTCCACTGCATGCACACAATCAGGGCTGTGCACTGACACCGTCAGGCCCGTTTTGCGCCATAGGTATGGTACGGTTGGCCGTCCGTACTGTCAGACTGTCAAAATGGCGGTGATTTACAAATTCCGGTGCTCAGCGTCAGGACGGTCGAGGGGACCGTCAACGGTAAATACTGTATAAACCAGGGATGGGTCATACGGCGTAGGCGTGTTATACGTCGTATCGTATTAATCACGTATTTAACCGTATTTTTCAAGTTGCTCCGTATAATACGATTTTGGGCACTTAACGAACTTTGCAGCCACAAGCCCCCCAGAGCCCCCCAGAAGCACTCCCAGGCCCTCTAGAGCCCCCCAGAGGCACTTCCAAGCCCTCTAGAGGGCCT
>Ga0307947_1002699_pt1 | contig 14240 bp, 9 predicted proteins | sample OrgLakmetagen232_FD_201840 | JGI IMG/M metagenome (GOLD analysis project Ga0307947, IMG submission 201840) | Saline water microbial communities from Organic Lake, Antarctica - #232 | ecosystem: Environmental > Aquatic > Non-marine Saline and Alkaline > Saline | place: Antarctica: Organic Lake...
GGGCGAGGGGGGCGGGGGGAGGCTCAGGGGGAGCCGGAAAGCCCAGTCCCAAAAACTGGGCACTCATCGCTCACAAAATATATATTTTCACACCCTCCCGCACGTCACGCACCCCAAAATTAAATAAATATTTTAGCTTCCCGCAGTCACCCCGCAGGGTCAAAAAAGATATTTATGCGGGGTGATATAAGGGTTGTACGGTATTTCAATTGCTCTCGACAATCCGCGAGGGGTCATAAGCGTCCACAGTACGCCTTCTTTTTGCCACATCTTGTTTTCATATGTGCTTGCATGCGTGTAGCCACAAGTGCAGTACACTGCTGCAACCGTCATGCGGGACTTCTCGTTGCCACATCTTATTTTCATATGTGCTTGCATGCGTGCAGCCACATCTTATTTTCATATGTGCTTGCATGCGTGCAGCCACAAGTGCAGTACACTTCTGCAACCGTCATGCGGGCCTTCTCGTTGCCACATCTTACTTTCATGTGCCTGCATGCGTTGCCGTCGCAAATGCACGACACTGCCACTAAGATGCTAGCGTTGGGCGTGCAGGCCCTCTTGTGGCCAAATCTGTTTTTTGTGTTATGTTTATTTATATTATGTTGTGTTTTTTTTAATTATGTTCTGGTTGTGTACTTTTAAATTATGTTGTGTTGTTATTTTCAGTGCATGCAGCGCTAGCTGCCTTTTGGGGACTGCACGCACGCATCATGTGCATTTACGACACACTTGACGGGGGCATGGCCTGCACGCCCAACGCATGTATCTTTGTAGTTTTGCGTGCATAACATCGTTCATCTCTTTTTTTAAATGATCAAACAACGGGTTGGTGTCATGACAATTGTATCTGCATTTGTATCTTTGGCCATTCTTATGGTCAACATACTTGTCACTGTGCAAATGCACGACGCTGCTATGAAGATGCTAGCGTTGGGCGTGCAGAGGCCACCATGTTCTCGTCAAGCATGCTCTAAATACACTTGATGGGTTCTGATTCCTGGGCTGACTGTTCTTGCGCGCAGGCCACCATATTGGATGACTTACCGATAGAGATCCAAAACATGATGATCGTGGCAGACCAGGTGCGTCATCTAATTTTGAACAGAGTTTCTTTGTTAGCCCAATGGTATGGGCTAAAATGTCGGTGTGCTCCGAGTGTTTAAATGTCGTTCAAAAGCACGTAAGTGTGTTATATATATACAGCTAAGCAGGGAAATGTATAACTCCATGTTTTAAAACCTGCATATATCGGTTGGCTACACAAGTAGGTCATGCATGTAGGCTAAAAGGAAGGCATGCAGATTGTGGCCAACCCAATCTGAACAGATTATGCTTGAGGGGCTTAAACAAAATAAAATCAGGTGAATCCTACATTTTGGCCTGGAACTGTTTCTGAGCAAATTGTGCTTGAAGGTTCACACAAAAAATTCAGGTCCGCACCTGAATCCTACATTTTTGCCTGGAACAGTTTCTTAGCAAATTATGCTTGAAGGCTTAAACAAGAAAATGTCAGGTCCGCACCTGAATCCTACTTTGCCTGGAACTGTCTGCTGCCATTGCATAGGTTTGGCAATAATTGTACACGCATGCACACGCACCATATATGACTGTACACATGTTCATATTTCGCTGTTGAGAAAACTGTGTGTGTGTGCCATGTAAAATTTATTGGGTTGGCCAGAACCAAATATACACACGGTGTACGCACGGTAATTTAAGCACGTTTATATTTTTGGCCAATTCTATGTATACACAGTGTATATACGGTATTGCTGGCAGGGAAATCACCAAATATACATACAATCATATCCGGTGCACATGTACATTTTTGGCCAATTCTATGTATATCCGGTATTGTTGACGGTGTTGCTGGCAGGGAAATCACCAGATGTACGGTCATATACGGTATACATACATACATACAAATCTTGCCGACCATAAACATTCATATATATGGCTTTGGCCAACCTTTGAACGCAATATGGTCACAAGTTGCCATCAAACTTCACAAATTGCCAACCAGTGTGCGTTTGCAGTTTGAATAGACCGTGTTCTCAACTTCCACCCCTCCTTGGCCTTCTTCATGCCTTTGTGAGTGCCAACACTTTTGCATTAAACCATTGAGCCACTGTACGCACACACTTGCGTGCGCTTTTGAGTGCTGACACATAAGTAGGGTTGGCTAAAACCGAATATATACGGAGTAAATACGGTATATTTGGCTGGGAAATCACCAAATATACGGTCATATACGGCGTATATGTACGGTCCTGGCCAACCCTACACATATGCATGACACTACTGAACACACACGCTTGTGTGCTTTTGTATTTACAAACGCGCTTGCGCTGAACGCACATGCTCGCATGCTTTTGTGAGTGCTGACACATATGCATAACACTACTGAACGCACATGCTTGCGTGATTTTGTGAGTACAAACGCGCTTGCGCTGAACGCACACACTTGGGTGCCTTTGTGAGTGCTGACACTCATAAAAATTTGAACAAGCCCCTTTGTCGGTACCCTCCTCCCTGAAATCTAGGGCTGGCCATAATTATTGTTTATCGTACACACCATTGCATTTCCGCGAGTTTGGTCCTTGCCGACGCTGCTTGCACTTTCCATACTTAGATTGTCCTTGCCGACACTGCTTGCACTTTCCATACTTAGATGGTCCTTGCCGACACTGCTTGCACTTTCCATACTTAAATGGTCCTGCCAACTCTGACATTGAAACTTACACCAGGTCTTGTCTGCGTGCTTGTGCTGACGCTCTTATTTTGCACGGCACTTCTCTGTGTTCCCCTCCTACCCATATTTCCCCCCCCACACACACACACCCTTGTTTATCCTGACCTTGTATAACTCTCTTACACACCCTTGTATATCCCTCTCACACATCCGACCGGATCTACATTTCAGCCTCCTGGTCGTTGATAATGAGAGGTGCACTCCATTAAAAACGGAGGCTCCCACCAAACAGCGGCAGAAAAGCTGCCGTCGTAGATTTGAAGACTGACAAAGTTAACCTGCAAGAGGGTCTGCCTCCTCTTGACATAGAAATTTCTACCCGCAGCGAAAATTGCACATGAAAAGCTGATTTGCCAGGACAGTAATGCCTATAACGAGATGAACGTTGATACGCCTGGACAGTTATGCTCCTGAACGGATTCGCACAAGCTCGACTCATTCGCATTTCTCTACCCTTGCCCACCCTGCCCCCCACACACAGGATGGCCTCACATTCTAGTGGTAATGGCCTCACATTCTAATGGTGATGGCTTCACACTTTAGTGGTAATCACCTCACATTCTAGTGGTAATGGCCTCACAATTTAGTGGTAATCGCCTCACATTCTAGTGGCAATGGCCTCACATTCTAGTGGTAATCGCCTCACATTCTAATGGTGATGGTCCCACATTCTAGTGGTAATGGCCTCACATTCTAGTGGTAATGGCCTCACATTCTAGTGGTAATGGCCTCACATTCTAGTGGTGATGGTGGCGGTTGTGTAAGGGGGACGAGGGAAGAATAACGGATGCACCTAAAGTGTGGGGCATAAAATAAAAAAAAGGTCGGGTAAGGGTATGCCCATCACCCGTGCTGGCACTGCTGGCACTGTGTGCTTTGGCTGCCACCCTATACCTTGTGTGTTCCCTGTACCGTACGTGCTTTGGCTGCCACCCTGCACTTTTGCATGTGCTGTTGGGTAACCACTCGTGGAGGGACGCCAACTACTCATGCTGTCTGCGCATGTGAATACTGTGATCAGACCCATACTGCCTCTGTGCTGTTAGGTAACCTCTCGTGGAGGGAAGCCAACTACTCATGCTGTCTGCGCATGTGAATACTGTGATCAGGCCCATACTGCCTCTGTGCTGTTAGGTAACCACTCGTGGAGGGAAGCCAACTACTCATGCTGTCTGCGCATGTAGTCAGTACTGTGATCAGGTTTACACTGCCAACTACCGTACTGCGCTTGATTGTTTTGCGAGTAATTAAATAATTATTACGGACCCTCGCAATAAGTCAAGCCGGAAATAAATAAAGTTTTTTCAGACCTCGCAATACTTAGACTTTTTAATGCGGTAGTTTCTGGGTCCCCCAAATGGAACCCCATCGCCCTGCAAGCATCACTATTTGACACCTAGGTTGCACCAAACGGAAGAGGACGATGGTCTCGCTTGGGAGCTCATCATCCGCCTGATGTGCAGCAGGCAGTAGCAGCCAGGGATGCAGCCATTGCAGCCAGCATTGCATCCCGCCCTGCCCCAGTTGAGAGGCCTGTGGGGAGGCCCAAGGTGCTTGCACCATTGGGGGTGCAAGCCCCTCCAGGAGAGAGGCATGTGTGGGCAGAGCTGCAACTCAGGTGGAGTGGGGGGAGCATCAGGTGCGCTTGCATCTGCACTTCACAGCAAAAGCAGCAGCAGCAGCAGAAGCCCAGAATCCAGAAGCTGAAGAAGCAGGCGGTGTGGGTTAGGATGCACCTGCAGGGGCAGGGGCAGGGGCCTTGAAACCCTGGAGATTTCAGAGACCACCACGGAGGAGGACGAGGGGGAGGAGAAGGGGGGGGAGGCAATGCAAGGGTAACTCCTCAGGCTGAAGTTAGGAGCCTTAAAACTCGTCTCAGACTTTGATGTAAACAGCACTGAATAGATACAGAGACGAGAGCACAAGAAATCCTCAAATTCGCAAAGTTCGCAAATTTCCTGAACTTTCCAGGGGCCTCGCAAAAGCTCAATGCTCGCAAATTAATTTTTCTAAATATTTTGGCACCTCGCAAAAAGTAGGCCTCGCAATAATAAAAGCGCAGTACGGTTCTCATGCTGTCTGCGCATGTAGTCATTACTGTGATCAGGCCCACACTGCCGACTAATCTCGCTGTCTACGCATGCAGTCAGTACTGTGATCAGGCCCACACTGCCGACTAATCTCGCTGTCTACGCATGCAGTCAGTACTGTGATCAGGTCCACACTGCCAACTACTCATGCTGTCTGCGCATGTAGTCAGTACTGTGATCAGGCCCACACTGCCGACTAATCTCGCTGTCGGCCCATGTGATCAGTATCGTGATCAGGTCCACACTGCCAACTACTCATGCTGTCGGCCCATGTGATCAGTATTCTGATCAGGTCCACACTGCCAACTAATCATGCGGTCGGCCCATGTGATCAGTATTGTGATCAGGTCCACACTGCCAACTACTCATGCTGTCTGCGCATGTAGTCAGTACTGTGATCAGGCCCACACTGCCGACAAATCTTGCTGTCGGCCCATGTGATCAGTATCGTGATCAGGTCCACACTGCCAACTACTCATGCTGTCTACGCATGCAGTCAGTACTGTGATCAGGTCCACACTGCCAACTGCTCATGCTGTCGGCCCATGTGATCAGTATTTGATCAGGTCCACACTGCCAACTACGCATGCTGTCGGCCCATGTGATCAGTATCTGATCAGGTCCACACTGCCAACTAATCATGCTGTCGGCCCATGTGATCAATATTGTGATCAGGTCCACTCTGCCTCTGCTAAGACGACTGAATGCTTGCCAGACTAGTCCAAAAATTCGTATTGCACAGTCAGAAATTCGTATTGCACAGTGTACGTATGGAATGCCTTGGATGATAAATTACGCGTACAGATCTGGCCGGCCCTATCAAGTTATGCCATGAGTAATGGTCCATGACACTTAGCACGTGGTGCAGTATCTGTATGTTTGTCACCAAACTCAACGCATCATGTCACACACGCGTGCAAAGCATTTAGCACATGATGCAGTATCCGAATGTTTTGTCACCAAACTGAACACATCATGTCACACACGCGTGCAGAGTATGGACGCCACGATCCGCTACTACAGGAACCGCCGTACCAACTATGGTGCTGAAATAGACGGGCAGCATCTGCCAGAAAACCGTGACTGGCAGACTGAAGATTAAAACCTGTGACCCTTTACCTACGTACACAATTTTGCCTTTGTATTACGCAGGCTGCGTTATTAAGTGTTATGCGGTTTGTCCGCATTATTAAGTATTAATCACATGGAGACGTAATGTGCTGCAGCAATGTATACGGTGTACATATACGCCAAGTTCGAGCATGCAGATATTTTCCATTATTATCTGGGGGCCTGAATTTAATACCTCACCCCAAGAGCCTGTTAGTATATTACTTTTTGACATCAAGAGCTATCGATTGGCATATAAATGAGCCGATTCTGAGGAGTCGGTTGGTGGGTGGTCATTTGGGGGGCTCGGAAATAATAGATTGGGGTCTCAGAATTTTGCTGGACTACTTCCAGCAAAAAATAAACATCATTTGGATTTCTCATTCCTCAGCTCAAGCCCGTTTGATTGGCACTGAGGTGCCTGGTCATAGAAACGCATGGAATGCCCCCCAGCTGGCTACTCTGGACCTCAGCGTGGGCGTTTTGGCTGAACAGGCGGAGGGCAGCTAACCTCTCTGGCTCCCGCGATTTTCCAGTTGTTTTCCAGGTTCTCTTCAGCTGATGTGAACCGGTAACGCCTAGACTCTTGAGTGGTCTGGTACTGCAGGTAATGAGGGTGGTCAGTGTTGGAGGGGGGGGTTTGCGGACGGAGGTGACTTCTAAATTATATGAGTTTCAGACCATCTGAGAATAATGTTTCCTTTTAGAGCTAGGTGTAGAAATTCCTGTCGTGGATGCAGGCTAGTTGGCGTGCTTGTTTTTGGTGGTCGAGTAGCCTCTCAAATTATGAGTGGTACCGACGTTCCTTCTCCTGTGGACAAAAAGTTGGTGGCAAGGCGTCTCCAGGTGGGAGATCTAATGGGAAATCTAGGATGTTTGATTTGCTCAACAATTGGCAGGAATAACTTTATACATTGCTACCTCTCAAGGTGCATGTAGGAGAGCTGTGCTGGTGTTTATTTACAAGGCTAGCTGGGATGAGCAGGGAACTAGGTCCAGGAGAGTGCACACAACTCTGCTTAGGGCAGAATTGCCAGGCGTAGGCTCAGGAGACCATGCCGTTTGGGAATTCAATGAAGGGCAAGAAAGCCCTTGCTCACCACCGAGCTTTAGCTGTTACGACTAGGGTATCACGACAAGGGTATCACGACGAGGGCTGTCACGCACGACGAGGGTATGGTACCAACAGCTTAAGCATGAATTGCAAGTACGGGCTATGAATCCAAGGTCTCTAACCAGTTCCTATAGACCTCTGGCACAGCGCGAAAAAGTTGTTAATTTGGACCTAGGGTTCCCCAAGTGCAGCGCCACTATTTTCCCTATTGTCTGACGATGTATTCGTTCAATCGTGTCAAACCTGTGTTCTACCGTATTGAACGTCCCAAATGACCGTATGACACATCCCTGTCCATTGAAGAAACGGTGACATAGGATCATCACTATTGTTCCTAACGGTAGAAACGATGCCATAAGCTCAGGTAGGATTCATCAATTTATTGACTGCTGCAGTCAAGTGTGACCTACCACTTTGCATGCACACGTGTTTGGAAGCTAACATAATGCCCTCGCATGTAACCCCAGCATTGAGAAAGTGCTCCGACTAAGTGGCCACGCCACAAACATTGAGAGTTCTACCAATAGCGATAGCGATGGCGGTCAGTGTAGAGACGTCTTGGTACTTAAGTATTTCCCACAGGGATGCGATCGTCATTATGTGCGCCAATAATACAATACTAATTTTTTCCTTTTACCGATTCGGTGGAGGCTTTTTCAGTTTTCAGTTTGACAGGCGTTGAGTCATTCAAGATCTGTCTTTACAATTTTGGCATCCTACGAAATTGTTATGAGTCGAAGATTCAATTAATCAAAAATTGAAGTATGCTGGCATTCAACGTCCGTGGTATGCAGGCTAAGGTTGGTGTGAGCATCGCCAAGGACTTAAGCCAAGGACTTAAACGTATAATGTGGAGCATTCTAGGGTCTTTTCATCTAACTCTAGTTAGATGACAAGACTCTAGTTAGATGACAAGACCCTAGAATGCTCCACACTACTCAATGCCCGCGAGCTGGTCTCCTGCCTGGAGGACCTGTCCTTTGTAGGGCGGGTGGGGGCAAGCAACGCGTGAGTCATTGTCACGAGCAATAGCCACAATAATCTATGTTCTCAACGATGTGCGCATGCACATTTATTACTCCCAGAGTGCGCTTGTATTCGTGCTTGTCCATCGATGTCAAGTATACCTCAGCCATTCAGCAATTACTTTTGTTCCATTTTTTCCAGGTTAGACGGAGTTTTGGGGGGATGCTGTAAATCTCGGCAACAGGCAGCTGGTTGATGTGAGTAATCTGCAGTATGGTTTGCAAAAAGATCATCATGTTACCACAACATTGCTGTATGACACATTACAAAAACATCAGGCCAACATTGATCTCTTGAATTGATTGATCTCTTCACCCGCAGACCACAGCCAAACCTTTTATAACAACCATGGAAGCCAGCGGTCACATTGGAGATGTGACCTTGGTACAGATTGTTGACGAAGTTCACAAAAACTATCTTTTTGTGAACTTCGTCAACAAAGGGTGAGTGGGTAGTACGCAAGGGGATCTGCACAGGAAAACAGGATGTGACAATTACGGAGGGAAGCACATCCCATTTGTCCTGAACTTGTTTGGTTTTCCGCAGGAAAATAAAGTACACTCTGTGGCGCTCGGCCTTAGGAGATTTCTTTTTGTTCAATTCTCAATTATTACACTTTGATCTACTCTCATTCCCTCCGCAATGCAGCCTCATGCACGTGGTGGAGCCAAGTCTGAGGAGGATCCTGTAGCTGACACCCTCTAGCAAGAAGCCTGCCTCCCTCTACTTCGCAGTAGTGGATGGCGCGCTCTGCCGATTGCATCAGATGGGTGCCAGGGTGATTCTGGACCCTCTTGCATCAAGCAGAGACGTGCTGGACTCGGCTGTCCCAGGTTTCTCGTGGACTGATTTGTGTGCAGCCCTGCAGCGCCATTTCCCAGGAGGCTAAGGGCGGTTCTCCTTGGTTGAGTGTTAAGTCGTGAGGAGGCAGTCGATTTCATCTTCAGCATTGAGAAATGCCTCACACACGCCGTCGCCACCAATCAGTCAAAACAAATTGTTGGCAAAGGATGCAATGCTGTGGCGTTATTGCTGTTGCATGACAATATCTCAGGCTAACCAACGCACGTGTCCTGCATGTGTAAGCATACATACATGCTGCCAAACACATTTTGTCTCTGTATGCAGTAGGGGCAATCGTGGTTTATGAAACTCGCAATTGTCCGTTGACGATCGTAGACGAGGGAGGAATATGTGTCGATCCTATCCACGTGCCCATCGCGGCGGGGTACGGTTTCGGGGGTGCCAAGGGCACAGACCCGTCTGCAGCAGGTGAGGAGGTGTTGTACCTTGCTCGGTTAAAATTACTGGGTTTATAGTGAGAATAATGTGCACGTTAAAGACGCTCAGAATTGGGTCATGCTAAACACTAACTCGTTTAAAACAATGTAACGTCATTTGTGTTTCAAACCACGCTGCTGTACAATTGTAGTGCTGAGGTCTGTGTTGAGTTCAGTGCTGATTTCAGCGATATTAGATTTTGTTCAAGTCACTTCACTCGTTGTCATTGCATGTGTTAACATTGAGGTCAGGAATTTGTGAACAAGTGCATCAAGTGCCTTCTGTCTCCGTATATATATAAATCTGCATGTGTCATATAGGGAACTGCTGCCAAAAACAGAGATGACTGTACTATGCGCTGCAATGCACATGCAGCCTTGCGGTATAATGCGCTTAGCCTGTCATGCATTCTTTCGTTTTCTGTTTCCTCAAATCAAGCCCACTGCCTATGCCTTTACGCAAGTCAGGCGGAAGACAGTGCCCCTGGGGCTGAGTGGTTGTTGCCATGGTTCCTTCTCACCTACCTACTTGTGACTTAATTACGTGCCATCCTACATACGTGCCATTCCAGCACCAGCTGCAGTCCCCGGAGTGCTACCACGCATTGCCTACATACTATCCGTGTACTGTGCGTGTCAATAGCAAATACGCCTCTGTGCGTCTCTGCAGGGAGCTCAGGGGCGTCAGCCAACCTTGCAGCTGGTGGTGGATTTGGGGGCGCCAAGGGCGCAGACCCGTCGGCAGCAGGTGAAAGGATGTGTTGTACACTGCTCGGTTAAAACACTGGGTCCAGAGTGAGAATAATGTGCATGTTAAAGACGCTCAGATCTGGGTCATGCTAAAAACTAACTCGTACAAAAGCAAAGTCGAGTTATTTGTGTTTCAAAACACGCTGCTCTACAATTGTAGTGCTGAGGTCTGTGTTGAGTTCAGTGTTGGTTTCAACAATTCAAGATTTTGATCAAGTGATTGCAATCGTTGTCCTTGCATGTGTTTACATTGAGGTCAAGAATTTTTGATCAAGTGCATCAAGTGCCTTTCTATCTCTGTATATATATATATTGTGCATGTTAAAGACACTCAAATCTGGATCATGCTAAAAAATATGAGAAGAATATAAGCAAAGTCAGGTCATTATGCTTACAAACACGTGCTTTACAAACAAAACTTAGACCATGCTTTTGGTCATCAATAGCATATGATTTTTCTCACTGTCATCTTGTCAACTTCCAACCATCACCTTGCAGGTAGGAAAGGGCAATTCGCCCGTGCAGCCAAGGAAAACGGCTGCTACCCTATTCTCAATCAGGTTGCAGAAGTCGCAGTTGTAGGTGACTGGAAGGAGGGTGGGCGCAGCAGTGCGAGGAAAAGCGGAGAGTATATCTGTTGTGACAACGTTGCGTCGCACTACATCAAGCCAGGTACGTCAGCGTTTCTTTCATTTCATGGAAGAATGATGGAGAAACTATGTGAAAAAGCATATTTGCATTTCTAAAGGAACTTGCAGTTTTTGGGGTCTGGGCATTAATTGATATAAACTCAGGCCCAAATGAAGGAAATTCACAGAGGGTTATATGTGGCCCAAAATGGGTTTTGTTTTCGCGTGCTCCTAGGGTGTGACTCCCCTAACTGGCAGGTTCCAAGCTCAGATCTGATAAACAGGGCTAATTCTAAGTATTTCAAAGCAGCTGAGCTCGGTGCAGCGTGAACCCTTTTTGTGCCATATGCCGTATATGACCACCCAGCGCACCAAACTGAGTGATGTTTGGTGTTTTGAAATCCTTATAATAAATTAAGACCATTGTAAAATAAAGGGGGCAATAACAGCAGGTCGTTGGCAAGATGTGCAAATTATTATGCCATTCCTCCTGGAAAGCATGCATCTATGGTACAGGTGCACGACGCGTGCTTTTAGTCTTGTCATTCTGTTCGCAGGACAATTTGTCTAAATCTGGTCTTGCACATGCTCGGGTAACTTATAAAGTAAGCATCAGTTTGAAGCTAGGTTGGATCCAATTTGATCAGGTGACATGTAAGTAGTAGTACCTTCCATGCAAAAAGGAGTGTTCTGGCTTACGCCCAGGTAACCTCTTATGGGAAATTAACATCATAGTGTGAGTAGTTCATAAAAGATGGGTGTTTGACAGTCAATTGAATAATAGTGGAACGTTTGGATTTTCCTTACTACTGAACTGTGGGTTTATAATGTCCCTTGAACAATTATTCATCGACTATGAGTACCTTGAGGATTATAATTCATAACTACCTATACTCAGATAGTGTCCAAACTCCGTGTTGATAATTACGCGGGAACAAAAAACGGGTGGAAATAATCCTTTACCTCATCTACACTCATGTCACTGTAGTTAGCTATTTTGTAAGTGAAGCGGCACAGTTCCAGCCCCCCACTCGCACTCACCCCTGATCGCAAACCCATTCATTTTTTAGATAAACTTTTACAACTTTACATAGACGTGTGATTTTAAAGTGGAGAACACAAGTGGTTCAGCTTTGATCCTAGTATGCCTGTATAGCACTGTTAAAACAAGTTCAAAACCATGAATGTTGGTCAAGAATCGAAGAGGACCACCAATTCATATAAATCCTGTCTGCGATATTCAGAACATTGCTTAAAATGTTGTTTTGACTAATATGCATATTTTCTGTGTGGACACAGGGGTCCCCTTCAGCAGGCGCAACGCAAACGGGGTGTACGCCAAGATTGGCGTGCACCTTATGAAAGGCTGGGTGCGTGTTACGCAGTGGTGGAGAAATTTCTGGAGAAAAACCACAAACAAGACCTGGTCAAGGCGATGACAGAGCTGACAAAGTGCGCATTCCAATTTTTTCTTGCTGCATGCCTTGCCCGAATAACATTGTGGGGAATAATTAGGTTAGGTCAATGTGACCGTACAGGTGATTCGCGAGGTGCAAGCGTTTGCCATTGAGCTAGAGCGTCTACTGCCAAAAGTGTATACGTGAAAGATATAGAGAGGTATTGAATGTTGAATGTATAGAGTGCTACTGCATAAATATCTGCAATAAAAATGTGAGGACATTAATTTAACATCATGCATGCAATGTAAACGCAGGTATGCTCTCTCTCTCTCTCTCTCTCTCTTTTACACTCTCTTTGTCTCTCTTATATGCAGGCCACATAAACAACAACCTACCTTGACTGAGCTATGGAAGGTATGTCAGCCAGTGCAGATCTCGTATCGCGACAGAAAGGTTTAAGCCATCAGAAGTGCAGCTGATCATCACACTCTTCCAATTCTGGAGTTACGCACAACATTCCCTTCCACTTGTTCCCTTCTTTTCTTGCCAGCTCGTGCCTCCACCTCACGGCACCAGGTACGTGTGCGGAAGCCGTAGCGCATGTGTTTGTGTGTTTGTGCGTGTGTGCGTGGGTGCGTGGGTGTGGGTGTGTAGACACTTAAGCTTTGTACGTACATAAGTGCCGGGGTGGTGTGACTCTTTTTTTACAAAGAGAATGTTGATATGTGATTACATACTTGGGCTGTGAAGAATGAGTGTTTCCCCCACTTTTATGCGCATCCCTGCTGCTGGCTCGCAAGGCTCATGTGGCCTGATCAGTCTGGTGGCGCGAAGCCTGCGAAGCCTGCACACACATACATGCGCACACACACATACAAACATACGCACACACACATACATACATACAAAATTTAATTCAACCACAGGAGGGCAAGGAGGCGCAGACTTGGGTGGGTCATCATGGGAGTTAACCAATGTATTTCGGGGAGAAGTCGTGACCTCATTGGCACCCCTATTGTCTCATGTTGTCCATGGGAATTGCCAGAACTCAATACTTGCCCATCTCCTTATTTCTTTTGTTATGATCGTGTTTACGGTAAAGAAGCCTGATTCAACTTACTTCAAGAGTGTTTAGGTCACTGGTTGATCTGGTAAGGCTAAATGCTTGCAAAAGGTGACCTGCACGCTGCAGCTTATGAAGCATGCGTGCCCAAATGTTTGTAACAATCGGGCTCCAGTGCCTTGGATCTTCAACTCAGTTTAAAATTCCCTTTTTTGTTGGAGAGTCGTATGTTACAGTGCGAGTATATGTGCTGGTATGTTAGAGCCTTTGTTAGTGTATAAAAGTGTACGTGTATGTGGGAACGCATATCTATGTGCATGGATGTGTCTGTTGATAAGGTACGAGAGAACACCTCTTGCCTGTCTTTGTGCATTTCTTCCTATCTTTGTATAGCCGATTCATGAAATGAAGTGCTTGCATGTGATCTGATCAGCCTTTCAAGCTGTGTGTGTATCGTATGAGGAAAAAACACCTCCTCCTTGTCCATGCATGGAATCATTTTCGAATACACCACACTTTAGCTGAGTTAAGCACTGTGAGCCTGCACAGATCACCGCACAGAACAGTGTGTGAGGGGCAGACGATGAAACAAACAAGGTGCATAACCAAGTACTTGCAGGTGCACTGTCAGGCTGGGTCAGGCAGGGGGCCTGCGCAGAGCAACTTTCAAATCATCATCTAGGGGGCAGGCATATACGGCGAGGATCCTTGCAGTTTCAGAGGATATATCTCCCCCAAACGCAGCCCTAAGAATTACGCTCAACATACACACATGTACACACACTTACACACACATGCACGTACACACACATATACACACACAATTTCACATATACACACACAATTTCACCTACAGGCGGCCCTGGCAGCAGCAAGGATGGTAGTAAGTGGGAAGGGAGTGACGAAGGTGCAAAGGGAACGCTGCCAGTGGGCGATAAGGCCAAGGGCAGTAGTACTGCTGGTGGTGGTGCTGGCAGTGGCAGTGGGGGTGGTGGTGATGGGAGTGGTGGTAGAGGTGGGGGT
>Ga0307947_1002700_pt1 | contig 14239 bp, 15 predicted proteins | sample OrgLakmetagen232_FD_201840 | JGI IMG/M metagenome (GOLD analysis project Ga0307947, IMG submission 201840) | Saline water microbial communities from Organic Lake, Antarctica - #232 | ecosystem: Environmental > Aquatic > Non-marine Saline and Alkaline > Saline | place: Antarctica: Organic Lake...
CCTTAGCCATTGTGAGCAGACACTCCTGCAATGAATCCTTAGCCATTGTGAGCAGGCACTCCTGCATTGAAACCTTAGCCATTGTGAGCAGACACTCCTCCCATTGCTGCGCGCTGCTACCCTCCTGATCCTCATTGATCTTTAATCTCTTTTCTTCGCGAGAGGAGTATTACGGTACCCGGTACCAAAGTGGACCTTTTTTCTGAAGTACTGTTGGAGGTGATTTTTCACGGCCTGCATGCTTTGTTTTCTTTCCTTTCCATGCACGAGTATTGCGCGAGTATTGTAGAAATCACTTATTGCTAGGGTTGGCCACAACCATATATATATATATATATATACGGTGTACATACGGTATGAGTATTGTATAAATCACAACCATATATATATATACACGGTGTACATACGGTATGAGTCTGGTATAAATCGCTTACCGCTAGGGTTGGCCACAACCATACATATACAGTGTATATACGTTTTTTTTGGCAGGGAAATTACCAAACATATACGGTGTACATATGGTATTTTTGGCAGGGAAATCACCAAATATAAGGTCATATACAGTGTATGTATACGGTTCTGGCCAACCCCACTTATTGCATATCTCCTGAGTTACCTTCTTTTGGCCGATGCGCTAGACTCACGGCCATGGCCCTTACCGAGTTACCTTACCGAGTTACCTTACTGAGTTACCTTCTTTTGGCCGATGCGCTACACTCACTACACTCACTACACTCACACTCACTGCCATGGCCCTCGCGACCAGGCATCTTCGCTGTTAATAAACAGTGTGCGTGATCTTGCTCATCACACACATTTTTGTTGCTCACCTTGCTACCCTGGCTGTTTTGACCAGGCAGCTTGGGACGATCTCTGTCTTGGCTCCTCCTTAAAGATTCTGGGCTTCTGAAACTGCACGATACGCAGAAGCACGGAAAGGAAGCTGCATCTTAAAGGAAGTGAAAATGTGCAAGAAAGAGTGCACAAGCAAAATGGCAGTGTGTGAGCATTCCATACGCTGTGTGCGTGCGTGCGTGCGTGTGTGCGGGGCATACATACACACACGCAAAGACTGAACCTCAAACCTCACGCTTGCACGCGTGAATGCGTGCGTGCGTGCGTGTGTGCGTGCGTGGCATACACGTGCGTGGCATACACACACGCAAAGACTTGCACTCACGCCTGCACGTGTAAAACAGAGTTTCCTTGCAGTGGGGCAGAAGTGCCTGTGCATGCTTAGGTGCACAACATGAGCCGACGCACATAGATAGGGTCACACACACATAGGCGCACATACACACACATACACACACAAACACATACATGCAGGAGTCATTGTCAGCTTGCTTGGAGTGCACAAGAGCCCCCACAACACATGCTCACACACATTCACACACACATACACACATAGACACACATAAGGATCACACACACATGCACGCACATACACACACTCACACATACACACACACTTACACACACACACACGTATACGGATAACACACACACGCTCACACATACACACACACCTGTATACGCAGATGTCATGCGAGCTGCTCAGTCCATTGGAGGCCGAAGTAGGGGAGGCAGAAATGAAGGGCACTGATGGAATGGGCACCTACAGGAGGATACGTGCCACAAATAAATACCAAAACAAAAGAGTGAATAAAAATGTAATGGGCACCTACAGGAGAACAGGTGCCAATAAATATATAGACAATTGAATGAATGAGAAAAAAGGGAATGACCACAACCGTTGTCCGGGCTTGCACACCTTGAGCACGTCATAGCTAGGGGCCAGAATCATTTATATACAGTGTATATACGGTATTGTTGGCAGGGAAATCACCAAATATATAGGGTTGGCCAGAACCATGTACATACGGTGTATACACGATATTTTGGGCAGGGAAACCACCAAATATACGGTCAAATACGGTGCATACACACAATTCTGGCCAACTCTAGTTTCAGCCCAATGAACAGCGTATTCTCCACACGCTTTGTGGCACGCACGTGCATATGTGCACGTGTGCAATGCTTTGTTTACACACACACACACACACACACACACACACACACACGCGTACACACACGTACACACTTACACACACATGCACACACACACGTACACACTTACACACACTCACACACACACACGTACACACTTACACACACATGCACACACACATGCAAACACACACACACAATTACTGGGTGACGCATGCACACGTTTGCAGGGAGAAACACGCACTTACAGTCAGGCCCACCATTACCAGCCAAATTTCGTCCCTAAAACGAACCTCATCGTTTTTTGACATAATTTCTAATGGTTCAGGGTAGTAAGAAATAACATATGAAACACTTCTGCGACAGAATAAAGGGTATGGGGGCCGCTGTATGCGTCGGGGGCTGGATTTGTGCCATTTACCTGCCAAAAAGGGGGGTTATACTCATGCATGTAAACTCTGTAAACTCTGTACCCATGCATGGGTACAGAAATGTGACTCAAAATCCAAATTTTACCATTCTTTTGTTCCCAGACACGTTTTGGGTTAAACCATACCCATTACAGCAAAAAAAAGGGGGGGTGAAAATTAGCCCCCAAAGGACTTGGTGCGTGGGCCTGTTTGCTGGGCAAAAATGGTGCATTTCTGGAAACCCTGGAAACACGCTTTCTGACCACCGCCTGGGTGTCGGGAGTCCTTCAAAATGCTCCCAGGGCATGACCTGTCAAGTTTCATGGTCTGGAATGCTGGATATGGGTCGTGGTGGGCAGCGACAGCTGAGATTAAAAAAAAACAAGGATGTGTGCTCAGCTGTCTAACTACAAATCCGACCCGACCAGATGACTTTGTTACAGGATACTGAAAACAATGACGATCTCACTTCAGGAGGCCATGGGATCCTCATGTATAAAAATGCTTTTACTGTACGCTGCCCATCGCAAAAATCAGCATTGCAATCCATGCATCCTGCCCAAAGCCTTGGTTTTTTGAAATTTCCCGGCAAAAGGGGGGTCCAAAACCGAACCTTCACCACAAGCCCCCGGACCTTCACCAAAATCCTCAATATTATTGCGAACACCCCTGGTAAGTTGATGGCACCGGGGAGGAGCTTTTGGAAATCCACTTTCTGGCAGGGACTTCCACCCTGCCCACCTGGGCACTCATTTGCTCAAACTGAGTGTGCAGGGGTGCTTATATATGTCTAATTAAGGCTCCTGACTACTTAAAAGTGGAAAAGCGTGCAGGTTTGTTTTATCAAACAGGAATTGTGGGCCTGACTTACAGGGACACATACACAAAGACACACACACTCTTACCGGGAGAGAGCCACTGGCACTAGGCTGCTGCTGCTGCTGCTGTTGTTGGTGGTTGTGATGATGATGGCGGAGGTTGAGGTGGTGAGAGCTAGGTGGCGATGCTTTGTGGTAAGGGGGGGGCTCAAGTAGCACAGGCAGTTTGCACTCAGTGGCGGAGGTGCTTGGCGCGGATCGAGCAGCACTGACTGATAGCCCACATCCTACGGCAGCAGGCGTATGTGCCACTGAAGGGTAAGGAGGAGGAGGAGGCACATCTGTCACACCGCGGGTGTGCGCGTGTGAGTGCGTGCGTTGACCGCTGCTGCCATGCAAGGGAGCGTGCTTGTTGCCTAGGGACACGTGAGAGCCCTGGCTAGGGTGCGCGTGTGTGGAGGGGGGGGAGTTCTGGCTAGGATGCGTGTGTGTATGTGTGTGGGGGGGGAAGTTCTGGCTAGGGTGTGTGTGGGTGGGGTGGCCACTGCCGGTGAAGCATGCAAGCTGCGCATGGTCTTCCTCCCCGCGCGTGCCATGGCCTGGTGAGGCGCGAGTGTGGCTGTGTGTGGCTGTGGTAGGGGCGGTGTGTGCACTTGTGTGTGCGGCAGCGGTAGGGACAATGCGTGCCTTTGCGTGCGTGGCTGTGGGACTGGCACGGGCGGGCGTGCTGGTGTGATTCAGTGCTTTGGGGCTAGAGGCAGCGCTTATTCGGTGCATGAGCTGCATGGCGGGGGTGAGGCATTGGGGGCTGCGAGGAGGGGTGCAGGGAGGTGCGGACTCCATCTGTTTTGGCGGAGGTTCGTGCTCTTGTTCTCGCTGCTGCTGCTGCTGTTGCTTCTGTTGTTGTTGTTGTCGTTCTTGCTGCTGCTGCTGTTGCTTCTGTTGCTGTTGTTGTTGTCGTTCTTGCTGCTCCTGCTGCTGTTGCTTCTGTTGTTGTTGTTGTTGTTGTTGTTGTTGTTGTTGTTGTTGTTGTTGTTGTTGTTGTTGTTGTTGTTGTTGTTGTTGTTGTTGTTGTTGTTGTTGTTGTTGTCGTCGTTCTTGCTGCTGCTGCTGTTGCTTCTGTTGTTGTTGTTGTCGTTCTTGCTGCTGCTGCTGTTGCTGTGTCTGCTGCTGCTGTACCACGTGCAATATGGGTTCTCTCTCTTGCTGCTGCTGCGTTGTCTGCTGATGCACGTGTTGCTGCTGCTGCTGCTGCTGCTGCGCCTGCTGCTGCTGTACCACGTGCAGTATGGGTTCTCTCTCTTGCTGCTGCTGCGTTGCCTGCTGACACACGTGTTGCTGCTGCTGCTGCTGCTGCGCCTGCTGCTGCTGTACCACGTGCAGTATGGGTTCTCTCTCTTGCTGCTGCTGCGTTGCCTGCTGACGCACGTGTTGCTGCTGCTGCTGCTGCTGCTGCTGCTGTGCCTGCTGCTGCTGCGCCTGCTGCTGCTGTACCACGTGCAGTATGGGTTCTCTCTCTTGCTGCTGCTGCGTTGCCTGCTGATGCATGTGTTGCTGCTGCTGCTGCAGCACGAGTTGATCTAGCGCGCACACTGCGCTGGAGCAGCGTGAAGTTGTGGCAGTGCTTGGGGGGCTCAGATCACAGATGGCATGTGACAGCGGGGCTCTTGCCTGCTGGAGCTGCACGTCCTCGCTTAGGTCAGAACTACCTCTAGCAGCAGCAGCAGCAGCTGGAGCAGTAGCAGCAGCGGACGAAGCAGCAGCAACAGCTGGTGCAGTATCGGCAGCGGACAGAGCAGCAGCAAATGGAAGGGAGGGAGCAGCAGCATCTGCAGACGGAGCTGCAGCAGATGGAGGGTAAGGAGTACCAGCAGCTGCAGACGGAGCGGCAGTATATGGAAGAAGGGAGGGAGCGGCAGCAGCAGCAGCTGGAGCAGCTGGAGCAGCAGCAGCTGCAGACGGAGCGGCAGCAGATGGAAGGGAAGGAGCAGCAGCAGCAGCTGCATCATTGCGGCCTGCATGGTGGGCCTGAGGTGGCGGCTGCCCTTGCTCGTCTTGCTGCTGCTGTCCCAGATGCCCTTGCCGCTGTGGCGGCTGCTGCTCCTGTTCCTGCTGTGCCTCCTCCTGACCTTGCTGAAGGGTATGTCGCTGCATACGCTGCTGCTCCTGCGCTTGCTCCTGCTCCTGCTGCTGCTGCTGCTCTTGCTGCTCCTGCTGCTGTTTTTGCTGCTGCTGCTGCTGCTGTAATTGGATATTGTACAGATGCTGCTGCTGCAGCTGCTGCGAGGGCAGCAAAGGCAGCTCATCAGGCTGCGTGCTGTGTGTACTATGCTGCTCATCAAGGATGCAAGGAAGTGTGTCTGGTTTTTGCTGGTCAGCCTTGAAGAGAGCCTGGGAAACTACGTTTGAACCATTGGGGTATGTGTGGGGCTCACTGTGTGAGCCATTGGGGTATGTGTGGATCCCACTGCGTGGACCAATGGGGTTTGTGTGGGGCTCACTGTGTGAACTGTTGGGGTATGTGTGGGGCTCACTGTGTGAACCATCAAGGTATGTGTGAGGCTCACTGTGTGAAGTATTGGGGGGTGCAAGGAGAGGCGCACGTGGCTCGTAGTGTGGACCATTGGGGTATGTGTGGGGCTCACTGTGTGAACTATTGGAGGGTGCGGGCAGAGATGCACGCGGCTCGGAGTGTGTGGTGTCGTGGTGCTGGGATGGGGATGGCATTAAGGGTATTAGGTGAAGCGATGGTTCATCGGTGCGTCTGGGAGGTTGAAGATCCGGACGGACGTGACAGGGCAGCTGCTGCTGGTGATGACGTTGCGGCTGTCGCTGCTGCCGCTGCTGCTGCTGGATCACACTACTCTGCGCTGCTGCTGGTGGTGGTGCTGCTGCTGCTGCTAAGCTATTCTGTGCTGGACCATCGGTTACTGACAAAGCATTTCGGGATCTGCTTGAGCCGTCCGCAACTGCTGCTGCTGCTGCTGCTGCTGCTGCTGAGCTTTCGTGTGCCGCACCATGGCCGTTCTGCATTTCTGCGGGACCATCGGCTGCTGAGAAAGCACTTTGGGCTTCACCCGAGCCATTCACTGCTGCTGCTGCTGCTGCTGCTGAGCCACTTTGGGCCCTGCCACTACCAGAGCCGTTCACTGCTGCTGCTGCTGCTGCTGCTGCTGCTGCTGCTGAGCCACTTTGGGCCCTGCCACTACCAGAGCCATTCACTGCTGCTGCTGCTGCTGCTGCTGCTGCTGAGCCACTTTGGGCCCTGCCACTACCAGAGCCATTCACTGCTGCTGCTGCTGCAGCTGCTGAGCCAGTTTGGGCCCTGCCACTACCAGAGCCGTTCACCTCTGCCGCTGCCTCTCCTCCTGCAGGCTCCCCTGCCTCTCCTGCGGCCTTACTCGTGAGAACTCCCTCACACCCTGCTACACCAGCGCGCACGCCCTTTGCTGCAGCATCAACCACGCTGCTGCTCTGTTGTGTGGATGGAGAGGGAGGGTGCTGTGATGTGTGGGTACCGCTGCTGCTACTGCTGTCGCCGCTGCTGCGGCTGCTGCTTTGTTGTGTTGGCAGAGAGGCAGGGGTTAGGGTCGTGGGGTTGCCGCTGCTGCTGCTGCTGCCACTGTCCTCTTGTGTTGGCAGGGAGGGTTCCCTGAGCAGTTCCTTTCCTCTGTGCCCTGCAGCACAGCTGGTGCCTCTGTGTGTGTGGCCTGTGTCTGTGTGTGTGGCCTCTGTGTGTGTGGCCTGTGCCTCTGTGTGTGTGGCCTCTGTGTGTGTGGCCTGTGCCTCTGCGTGTGTGGCCTGTGCCTCTGCGTGTGTGGCCTGTGCCTCCGTGTGTGTGGCCTTTCCACAACCTGAAACAGCGGCACACGCAGTGCTGCTGCTCCCAGCTACCATGTGTGTCCTAAGTGCAGGGACGCCCTTGACAACAGGAGGCCCCTCACTCAGCCCACTCACATCCACTCCTACAGCAGAATCCCACTCAGCTGTCGCCTCCACCTTTGCACTCCCAGATGATGGCTGTGGAGACTCTGCCCGGAGGAGAGCAACCTGCTGGCCTGTCGCCGCCACTCCATCGCCCCCAGCGGCAATCGCGCCCCTGGGCTGTACCGTTACAGTAGCCTGCGCAGCTGTCGCCTCGCCCCCTTCCGCCAGGCTGTCAGCCGAACACGAGTCAGTGGGCTGCAAGGCTTCTGGCTCACCAGAAAAACACTCAGCTGCCGCTGCTGCCCCTGCAATTCCGTACGACATTTTTGACCGTGAAGCTCCTGCCGCAGCTGCCCCTGCCTCTGCACTTCCGTACGACATTTTTAACCGTGGAGCTCCTGCCGCGGCTGACCCTGCCTCTGTGCTGTTGCCGCACACAGTATTCTGTGCTCTTTCACTTCCATGTGACATTGTTGGCCGTGGAGCTCCTGCCGCGGCTGACCCTACCTCTGTGCTGCTGCCACACACAGTGTTCTGTGCTCTTTCAATTACAGGCTGTGGGAACTCAGCACCCGCTCGTGTGCTCCCAGCTGATGCTGCAGCTGCTTCTGACAGTGGTTCTTCAGTGGCGCCGCCTGCTGCTGTTAATGTTGTGGCGGGAGCAGGGGGAGAGGAGGAGGTGGGAGGAGAAGGGGTAAGAGCGGCCTCCACCAGCCCGTTTCCGGTTGCGAGAGTGGCAACACTTCGGACCTGCAGCCAGTCTCAAGAGGTCGTTTCAAAATCTCACACGACAGGAATCGGCAGATCAGGGTTAGGCAGGTCAGGGTCAGGGCAACCCTGGTCTCAAAAAAACACAAGTCACCGACGAAGGAAGCCGTGTCCAAAATTTGAGATCCATATATCATCAGCTCAATGTCATCATACTGAGCCATGCATTTCGAGATTTTGTAAACAACTTTAGAATAACCGTTATGTGGCCAGGCAGCGCAAGGCGTCCAATGAGGGCAAATCTTTTTCATGCAGCATGCAGCATGGGTGAATTCACTGAATTACTGAATTCCTACTGAATCACTGAATCTATTGCATCACTGAATCATGCAGCATCTACTGAATCTACTGCAGCATGGGTGAATCTACAGGCATGCCTTTTTGCGTGAATAGAGCCTTGCAGGAAACGTAGCATGGGTGACTCTCGTGTTTCTCTTTCACAGGTGAGACCTTGCAGGACAAGCAGCATGGTCGAGTGTGTGGGTGTATCTTTTTCACGAGTGAAGCCTTGCAGCAATTTGAAGTAAGTAGCACAAAACGCCTCGTGCCCTCACAATTCGCAAGCAAAAAGCAAAGGCAATTGCACACAAAATGCAGATGCTTAAAAGCACTGATGGACGCGCACACACACACATGCACACTCACACGCACAAACACGCGCGCACACACACACACAAACACGCACAAACACACACCTTGTCCAGCCGTGCCAGCAGCTTTTTCACCACAGAGATCTTGCCCCCCTCTGCAGGCCCCCCATTGCTGACAGATGCCGACAGGTCCTCAGGGGGGGGGCGCGGCCCACCTCTGGACAGACGCGCACGCTCAGCCATGTTGCGAGCCACCTGTGCATGCACAGATTGAGAACAAGATCGGAATGTCATCCATGTGCGAGCCACCTGTGTATGCACAGATTTGGAAAGGCTAATGATCACCATGTTGCGAGCCATCTGTGCATGCACAGATTGAGAACAAGATCGGAATGTCATCCATGTGCGAGCCACCTGTGTATGCACAGATTTGCAAAGGCTGATGATCACCATGTTGCGAGCTATCTGTGCATGCACAGATTGAGAACAAGATCGGAATGTCATCCATGTGCGAGCCACCTGTGTATGCACAGATTTGGAAAGGCTGATGATCACCATGTTGCGAGCCACCTGTGTATGCACAGATTTGGAAAGGCTGATGATCACCATGTTGCGAGCCATCTGTGCATGCACAGATTGAGAACAAGATCGGAATGTCATCCATGTGCGAGCCACCTGTGTATGCACAGATTTGCAAAGGCTGATGATCACCATGTTGCGAGGCATCTGTGCATGCACAGATTGAGAACAAGATCGGAATGTCAGCCATGTTGCAATATTAGGTTAACAGTCTATAAAAAGCATTGTGCTGACAATGAACCGCAAGTCCAAACCATACCCGTCATTGTAGCTGCGCATTGAAAAAGGCATTCTTGAAATGTAAGATACAGAGTTGGATACAGATCCTTACAGTCATCCTGGAACGGTTGTTGAGCAAATTGGCTGCTTTTCAAATACTCTATGATGACCAAGGTGAGCTGTATCATAAAATTTACCTGCTCCCTCCACAAATAGTTAAAGCAGAATGGTGGTATAGTCAATTTCTTCTGTGGGATTACCAAAACAAACCTCTGCTATTGACGATTGCATGTTTGGTCTACAGGATACAGGAAATAGGAACACATATATGCACACACATACAAACATATAAACGTGCGCACACTTGCATTCACACACATACACGCACGCACACACACACACATACACACACACGTGCACATACACACACACACACACACACGCAAAAACACATGAAAACATACACACAAGAGTGGCGCTTGAGGTTGCGCATGCCTCCCCACATTTTATACTACATCTAACGAATGGTGGCATGGATATGTTCACAGCATTCACTCTTCATTCGTTCAGCTTAGATCACAGCAGCCACACCTGCGGCTGTGCATCCCTCTTCAATGGTTCATACATCTAAACATTCATGGCACGGCTATCCTCATAAGAATTGCCCTTGCAACAGCAGCCACACCTGCGGCTGTGCATCCCTCCTCAATGGTTCATACATCTAAACATTCATGGCACGGCTATCCTCATAAAAATTGCCCTTGCAACAGCAGCCACACCTGTGGCTGTGCATCCCTCCTTAAACTGTCCAGCAGGCCGTCCTGCACATGAGCAAACCGAGTGCGTGCCACAGCCACAAGCTCGTCGACGTCCTGTATGAGGGGGGCCATGGCCTGCACTACCTGCAATTAGACATGCATCACACACACACGCTCACATGTTGTTGCACGCACACACATGCATGTGTCATCAAGCAGGTGCCACAGCCACAAGCTCGTCGACGTCCTGTATGAGGGGGGCCATGGCCTGCACTACCTGCAAACAGACATTCATCACACACACACGCTCAAATGTTGTTGCACGCACACACATGCATGTGTCATCAAGCAGGTGCCACAGCCACTAGCTCGTCAACGTCCTGTATGAGGGGGGCCATGGCCTGCACTACCAGTGATCCGACATTCATCAGACACACACACGCATGTTGTTGTTCAGACACACACATGCACATAAAATATAGAGCAGGTGCTACGTAGAATTTAGAGCAGGTGCTACGTACAATATAGAGCAGGTGCTACGTAGAATATAGAGCAAGTGATAAGTAGAATATAGAGCAGGTGCTACGTAAAATATAGAGCACGTGCCACGTAGAATATAGAGCAGGTGCCACGACCGTAAAATATAGAGCAGGTGCTACGTAGAATATAGAGCAGGTGCCATGACCGTAAATATAGAGCAGGTGCCACGACCACAAGCGTGTGATGCTATTGCTTACACATCATACTCCCACACCCACACCCACCTGAAACGCGTCCAGCATGTCTCTTGCCACCAAAATCGCAGGCTTGTAAATCTCAAATAGTGCCAGTGCGACCTGCAGGCAAGATTAAACCAACGGAACCATTGTACATCCCAAATAGCGCCAGTGCAACCTGCAGGCAGGATTAAAACCAACGGAACCATTGTACATCTCAAAAAGTGCCAGTGCGACCTGCAGGCAGGATTGGAGCCAAAACAACCTTTGTAAAGCTCAAACAGTGCCAGTGCAACCTGCACGCAGGATTGGAGCCAAAACAACCTTTGTAGAGCTCAAACAGTGCCAGTGCGACCTGCAGGCAGGATTGAAGCCAGAACGACCTTCGTAAAGCTCAAACAGCGCCAGTGCGACCTGCAGGCAGGATTGGTGCCAACTCAACCTTTTCATCGTTTGCCTTCCATGCGTACACAATACCTGGCTGATTATAAGCGCTCAATTAACCCATGCAAGTATGAACAACAAAGGTAATAGGTCACTGGAATAGGAAGGGTGTAGAGTTGGTCAAACTGCATACATACAACGCGTAATTTACTACTCATACTGAACTCACCATGCTAACGGTACCATACACAGCACAGAAATAACGACACCATACACAGCATCGTGCACCGTAAATGCACGGCGCCCACATGTACCGTTTATATACCACACATACACCAAGAACAGTGCAGCAGTGCCAGAGGGCAATGTCACACACACTTAAACACCCACACACACATACTTAAAAGTTGGCCAGAACCCTAAATATACGGTGCATATACGGTATTTTTGGCAGGGAAATCACTGTATATACGGTCATATACGGTGCATATATACGGTTCTGGCCAACCCTACACACACCTAAACACCCACCTGAAAGAAGGGTGCCACGCTGTGGTGCCGGAAGGCGATGTCCCATGCACGTAAGCAGGCCTCCAAAGGCAGGCAGTTTATGAACAGGCAAAGGAACCACTGCACAAACACGCAGCTGGACACGTCTGCTCCCAGCAGGTGCAGATGATGGCCCAGCTCTGGCAGCTCCCGCTGCAGCAGCGCCCCAAACGCGATTTGGTCCACCTGTGAATGTGGCATGCTCTGACTTTAAAACATTTTTTTTCTAGCGCAGTAAGATGACAGTGAAGCAGGTGCAGGCCCAGCTCTGGCAGCTCCCGCTGCAGCAGCGCCCTGAACACAATCTGGTCCTCCTGTGAATGTGGCATGCTTTGACTGTTAAGCAATTGTGGTGTAGCAGCAAGATGATACTGAAGTAGGTTCAGGCCCAGCTCTGGCAGCGCCCGCTGCAGCAGCGCCCTGAACACGATCTGGTCCTCCTGTGAATGTGGCATGCTTTTACTGTTAAGCAATTGTAGTCTAGCAGCAAGATGATACTGAAGTAGGTTCAGGCCCAGCTCTGGCAGCTCCCGCTGCAGCAGCGCCCTGAACACGATCTGGTCCTCCTGTGAATGTGGCATGCTTTGACTGTTAAGCAATTGTAGTTTAGCAGCGAGATGATACTAAAGTAGGTTCAGGCCCAGCTCTGGCAGCTCCTGCTGCAGCAGCGCCCTGAACACGATCTGGTCCTTCTGTGAATGTGGCATGCTCTGATTGTAAATAAGTCTAGCGCAGTAAGATGACAGTGAAGCAGGTTCAGCCCCAGCTCTGGCAGCTCCCACTGCAGCAGCGCCCTGGACGCGATCTGGTCCTGCTGTGAATGTGGCATGCTTTGACTGTTAAGCAATTGTAGTGTAGCAGCAAGATGATACTAAAGTAGGTCCAGGCCCAGCTCTGGCAGCTCCTGCTGCAGCAGCGCCCTGAACACGATCTGGTCCTTCTGTGAATGTGGCATGCTCTGATTGTAAATAAGTCTAGCGCAGTAAGATGACAGTGAAGCAGGTTCAGCCCCAGCTCTGGCAGCTCCCACTGCAGCAGCGCCCTGGACGCGATCTGGTCCTGCTGTGAATGTGGCATGCTTTGACTGTTAAGCAATTGTAGTTTAGCAGCAAGATGATACTGAAGTAGGTTTAGGCCCAGCTCTGGCAGCTCCCGCTGCAGCAGCGCCCTGAACGCGATCTGGTCCTAATGTGAATGTGGCATGCTTTGACTGTCTAGCAATTGTAGTGTAGCAGCAGGATGATACTAAAGTAGGTCCAGGCCCAGCTCTGGCAGCTCCCGCTGCAGCAGCGCCCTGATCGCGAACTAGCCCATTAAACCTTGCACAGGGTAAGCACGCACTGAACTAAGTGCGCACTGAATTGTGAGCGTACGTGACCAAAATGCAGCGGTGACAGATGTGCAGGAAGGTGGGTGCAATGCCCTTGTAATATAGCACTTGTATCAGCATCCCCACGACTGTAGTGCGTGCCCGCTGTTCTGTTGCAAACAGAGTAATGTATTTGGTCACGAGCAATTAAGGTTGGCCAGAACCATATATATACATTATACATACAGTATTTTTGGCAGGGAAACCATCAAATATACGGTCATATACAGTGTATATATACGGTTCTGGCCAACCCTACGAGTAATGCACTTGATGACGAGTAATGTATTTGATGACCAGCTGCGTATTTGATGACGAGCAATGTATTTGATGATGAGCAATGTATTTGGTAACGAGTAATGCACTTGATGACGAGTAATGTATATACTGACGAGCTGTGTATTTGATGACGAGCAGTGATTTTGAAGACAAGCAATGTATTTGATGATGAGCAATGTATTTGGTAACGAGTAATGCACTTAGTAATGTTTTTAATGACGAGCTGTGTGTTTGATGACAAGCAATGTATTTGATGACGAGCAGTGTATTTGATGACGAGCAGTGTATTTGATGACAAGTAATGTAAATGTTAACGTGCTGACGGCCCAGGTTGTGGCGGCGATTGTTGTCTCGTTGCTTTCTTGGAATCCATTCATTTCAACACACGACTACATTTTGAAGACAGAAAACTTATTGTGCAAGGTAATCACCGCTAAACTGCAATCATATGATAGCAGGTGCGCTGGTAGCACACGCCATGTCAACTGTGTACGTATCCTCGAAACTCCTTGCTCCAGTTGAAATCAGCAATTATGGTCGGCACCTTGTGTGTTCTGCTGCGCTCTGAAGTGCCAGTTACACCACATACCATCTCCTACAGACTACCTCTGCAGTTACTGGTTGTCTACAGACTACCTCTGCAGTTAATGGTTGCCTACAGACTACAGACTACCTCTGCAGTTACTGGTTGCCTACAGACTACCTCTGCAGCTACTGGTTGCCTACAGACTACCTCTGCAGCTACTGCTTGCCTACAGACTACTTCTGCAGCTACTGCTTGCCTACAGACTACCTCTGCAGCTACTGCTTGCCTACAGACTACCTCTGCAGCTACTGCTTGCCTACAGACTACCTCTGCAGCT
>Ga0307947_1002704_pt1:0-2500 | contig 14237 bp, 11 predicted proteins | sample OrgLakmetagen232_FD_201840 | JGI IMG/M metagenome (GOLD analysis project Ga0307947, IMG submission 201840) | Saline water microbial communities from Organic Lake, Antarctica - #232 | ecosystem: Environmental > Aquatic > Non-marine Saline and Alkaline > Saline | place: Antarctica: Organic...
TGTCGCGTAGGCTTTCATGCACGGTCACTGTCGCGTAGGCTTTCATGCACGGTCACTGTCGCGTAGGCTTTCATGCACGGTCACTGTCGCGTAGGCTTTCATGCACGGTCACTGTTGCGTAGGCTTTCATGCACGGTCACTGTTGCGTAGGCTGGCAAGTACGGTGTGCAAGAGGTGTTTACAGTAATTTTCGGTGTGAAGGTTAGGCAGCGCCAATGCCTGCAAGTATCACTGATCACCAAGCAAATTTCCAGGCCTTTGCCGAGTGGAGGGGGGGGGAACAGTTCCATACATTTTGTACCCTGTGCAAGAGTTAAAGGCAGAATTACACAACAGTACTTTGATGCTTTCCTCTAAATCTTAGCACACTCCTCCGCTCGCAACGCTCACTGAAAGTTTTAATACTGGTGTTTGCACTGGGAATACACTGTGGATGCGTTGCAAGCGGAACTATACACAAGGACGCTGGTTCCTCTAGCTCTAAACGCACTGAATAAGTTGCCCCGGTGTAAGCTTTTGGCTTCGCTTTTGTGCATGCAGCTACTGGGACTGCTCAGAAGAAGCCGCCAGGCATCGCTTCAAAATTTTGGCGTTGCTTTTGTGCACGCAGTTGCTGGGGCTGCTCAGGAATGGCCATCAAGCATCGCCACCTCAAGGGAAAAAGCAGCAAGGCAGGCAGTCGCTCGCTCAACAAAAAGGTACTGCCCATGCCGTTGCAGGAAAGGAAATTCGCCGGAATTCATAATTTATACGCAAGGGGTGATGCCACCAACCACAAGCATGGATTAAGGAAACGGAGACAGAATACTGCACAAGTGGTTCCATTTGTCATGATTTTACAGGTATATATGTAAAATCATAACAAATGGAACCACTCCCTCATTAATCCAGCACAACATTTTTGGTATTGGGCACCACCCAATTCTTCACACACAAAGAATAAAAGCATAAAGTTTTACTGTTATCAATCTTCCTTTGCTTTGTAAGCATCGCTTGGTTTCCTAAATCTTTTGGGATGTTCGCTTCTAAAACGCCGCAATCTCCTTCAAGAATAAGAAAAGAAAAGAAAGCAATGCAGGGTGCCAATGCCTTACCTTCCTCATATTTGCAAGAAATACCTAGTTTTCTGAATACTTTCGAAAGGCTGCTTCTAAATTGCTTGTCGATCAATGTACGTGTAGCTGCATCTAAGTTGCTGGCCCATCAATGTACATGTAGCTGCTTGAATTGCTGCTTCTAAACTGCTGGCCCATCAATGTACGTGTAGCTGCTTGAATTGCTGCTTCTAAACTGCTGGCCCATCAATGTACGTGTAGCTGCTTGGAATGCTGCTCCTAAACTGCTTGTCGATCAATGTACGTGTAGCTGCTTGAAATGCTGCTTCTAAACTGCTTGTCGATCAATGTACGTGTAGCTGCTTGAAATGCTGCTTCTAAATTGCTTGTCGATCAATGTACGTGTGCTTGTCGATCAATGTATGGTAGCCACCTGCCCAACTACAGTACATCACCCAACCCTAAGTAGGTACATTTGCTTCCATACATTAACAAAGGAACAGAAGTCATTCTTGTCGTAAGTGCTGTAAACTTCTCCACCACATCAGAAACAGGAAGGAAAACTAATTAAATTGCTGTTCTGTTGTCCACACAATATTTTAAAGATCTTACAGTGTCCGTCCTCTTTCTTTGCCCCCTTTTTCCTTACCTATTTGCCGCTTTTACTTGAGCTTTAGTAATGCCGCTTACATATGTTTTCAAAAGGGAGGGTGTAACTCGTCTGGATTCAATTACTGCTTGATGCATGTGAGGCATTTGAGCTTTAGAATTGCCGCTTGCGTGTTTGTCAACTCTTCCTAAGCTCATTGCATTCTCGACTGTGTTGAGGTACATACATTGAAGGACTTATATATAGGGTTGGCCAGAACAATATATTTACGGTTTACATACGGTATTATTGGCAGGGAAATCACCAAATATACGGTCATATACGGTGTATATATTCGGTTCTGGCCAACCCTACTTATATACCATTGCCAACCCAACGCGTTTGCTTGGTGCGTAGATCCTCCAATATGTGCCACAACATACCACACACTGCCGAAACATTTGCCAGGCTCACACACTTGGTGTGGCAGATTGTTGTAGATTTGAGTCAGCTCAACGGTGCACAACACGACCATTTTCTATGAGTGTAGGTAAGCGCTGCACACCTCTCACACACTGTGTCCAGACAAGCAGTCACACTTGCGAGACAAGGCATGGCTTTATGGCAAACCCTGCCATTATTTTTAAACAGTATGGGTTGCCAAACTCCATAATCCCAGGTGCTTCCCGTCTACACAAACAAATTACACCTGTGCGCCTGCGCACGTATTGGTACACCTTGCTGTGTTTAATTTATACTCTGGGCTGCCAAACTCCATTATTGCAGGTTCTTCCTATCTCACACACTGTGTCCAGACAAACAAATAACACCTGCGAAACAAGGCACGACTTCATGG